>SMVB01155668.1_pt1 | contig 29102 bp, 26 predicted proteins | sample 2456461 | NCBI WGS metagenome assembly SMVB01 (sample SAMN11095934, study PRJNA526329) | marine sediment metagenome | biome: Marine sediment; feature: Surficial sediment; material: Deep marine sediment; isolation source: Hadal surficial sediment | place: Pacific Ocean | collected 2014-05 | depth... | reverse complement strand
GCTCGTGGACTCGACGTGTTGGCGCAGGTCAAGGAGGCGACCGGCCTGCCGGTTACGACCGACTTCCACACGCCCGACCAGGCCGCCGAGGTGGCGCGTGTCGTGGATCTGCTCCAGATTCCGGCTTTCCTGTCGCGCCAGACCGACATGCTCGTGGCGGCCGGCGAGACGGGACGCGCGATCAACGTCAAGAAGGGCCCCTTCCTCGCCGCGCCGGACGCCAGGCACATCCTCGACAAGATTTACTCGACCGGTAACAAGAACGTGATGCTCACTGAAAGGGGTACGACGTTCGGTTACAACAACCTCGTCGTCGACTTCCGCAACCTGCCGCGGATGGCCGACCTTGGCGCGCCGGTCTGTTTCGACGCTACACATTCCGTGCAGTTACCCGGTGCCGGTGACGGCCGCTCCGGCGGCGAACGTCGCTTTATCGAGCATCTGGCGCGGGCCGCGGTCGCGGTTGGCGTCGACGCATTATTTTTCGAAGTTCACGATGATCCCGACCACGCGCTGTGTGACGGCCCCAACCAGTGGCCGCTCGACCGCTTCGGCGCGTTGCTGGATTCGTTGCTGGCGATCGATCGATGTGTTCGGTCACAGAGCTAAGGCCACTGAGCTTGGCCGTGACGGTTGCCGTGTTGGCCGCCTGCGGCGGCGCGACTCCGGACTCGACCACGAAACCGCCGGCAACCCCGACCGAAACAGTGCTCGCGCTGTTCGAACTCGCCGACCACGACGAACCGGCTCCCGAACGGGTCGACAGCTTGTTCGGAATCATGGAGGATGAGCGAGTTCGCGCCGCGCTGCTTGATGCGATCGAAGCGCTACGCCCTGCCGGCGAGGTGAAGATTGTGGATATCTATTCGATGGACGACCTGCTCCGCATGAGCTTCGATCTGGAGGGCCGGCTTTCCGGCGGCGGGACCGCGCGCTACTCGGTGCAGTTGGACACCTCGACCGAGTCGGGCTCGATCGTCTGGTTCAGCGGTCCGGGTGTCGAGTGGCCCGATCACCCACGACGCGGACCGGGGATTTCGACTTCCGCACCGCCCGCGCCTGCGGCGGGAGGATAGGATGAGTACGAAACTCGACTCTTGCGAAGAGATGCCCGTGGCCCGAAACACCGGCCGCCGTGTGCTGGAGATTGAATCGCGCGCCGTCCACGCTCTCGTCGACCGCCTGGACGAACGGTTCGATCGCGCTGTCGACATGCTCGTCGATTGCGACGGCCGGGTCGTGGTCACGGGGATGGGAAAGTCCGGATTGATCGGCCAGAAAATCGCCGCGACGCTTTCGTCAACCGGCCGCCCGGCGAACTTCATGCATCCCGCCGAGGCGATCCACGGCGATCTGGGGATGTTGACGAAAGACGACATCCTGCTGGCGCTTTCGAACTCGGGCGAGACGGCCGAGATCGTGCGCCTACTCGAGTTGGTCCGTAGGATCGGGGCGCGGATCGTGGCGTTCACCGGTAAAACGCAATCGACGTTGGCCCGTCATGCCGACGTGCACATCGACGTCGGGGTTCGCGAGGAGGCCTGCAACCTGGACCTCGTTCCCACCGCCTCGACGACCGCGATGTTGGCGATGGGCGATGCGCTGGCCGTCGCCTGCTACGAGCGACGCGGTTTCTCGGCACAGGATTTCGCCCGCTTCCACCCCGGCGGCCGGTTGGGTCGGAAGTTGCGGTGGGTCGAATCGCTCATGCACTCGGGTGACGAGATGCCGGCGTGTGCCGAGGACGAGGATCTCGGACCGGCCGTCGAGCGGATGGACTCGCTCGGCCTCGGGGTGGTCTGCATCACGAATTCCAACGGCCGGCTGACCGGCGTGCTGACCGACGGTGATCTTCGCCGCCGCATGCTCACCACGCGGGATCCGCTGAGCGGCAAGGTCAAGGACGCGATGACCGCCGACCCGTTGACCGTGCACGGTGACGCATTGGCGGTCGACGCCCTCAAACTGATGGAAGAAAAGAAGATTACGGCCCTTCCGGTCGTCGATAAAGACCACCACTTGATCGGACTGATCCACATTCACGATCTGTGGCGAACCGAACTGTTCTAGAGGAAAGGATCGTTTTGCCCGCCAGCGACAACGAGATCCAGCGCCGCGCGGCGAAGATCCGGATGATCTTGCTCGATGTGGACGGGGTCCTCACCGACGGCAAGATCTACCTTGGCAACAACAACGAGGAGTTCCGGGCGTTCTTCGTTCGCGATGGGCTGGCGATCCGTATGGGCCAGTCAGCGGGGCTCTCGTTCGGCATCGTTTCCGGACGGATTTCCCCGCTCGTCGAGCGCCGCGCAAGGGAACTCGACATCGAACACATCCACCAGGGTATCCATGACAAGGGCGAGTGCCTGGACCGGATCGCCGCGGAAACAGGCCTGGAAAACGAGCAGATTTGCTTCGTCGGAGACGATCTGATCGATGTTCCGGCAATGCGGCGCGCCGGGCTCGCCGCCTGCCCCGTCGACGGATGCGAAGAAACCCGGCAGCGGGCACACTACATCTGCGACAATAAAGGTGGCCACGGCGCCGTGCGCGAGGTGGTCGACTTGGTCCTGCGCGCCTCGGGGCGGTGGGAGACGGTCATGCGGCGTTTCTTGGAGTAAGCCGAGTCATCGATGCGATTTTTCTTCATTGTTGTCGTCTTGGCGCTGGTGGTCGGGTACATCGGGTTCACGGTGACCAACCTCGGCTCGGTGGTCAGCATCAAGCTGTGGAGTAGCGAGTACCCCAACATCCCGATCTGGCTAGTCGTGATCGTGTCCATCGGTGTCGGCGCCGCACTGATCGGTTTGCTGGCGACGGTGGAGGGAGCCAGCATCCGTTTCGAGAACCGGCGGCTGCGCAAAACAATGCACAAGATGGAGCGTGAACTCAACTTCCTGCGCACCACCCAACCGAGTGGAGGCCGCGCGCCGGAACCGGATGCGATCGAGGATTCGAGCCGGGCGACTCTACCCGTGACGGCCGTCACCGCGACCCTGTCCGAGCCGGCCTCGGCGCCGGTGTACGGCGAAAGGGACGACTGGCCGCCGGAGAACGATAACGACGACGACGATGCTTACTCCGGGGGTCGCGCGGTCTAGCTCATGGGGCGTGGGTTTCGGAGACCTTGTTGACCTCACGCTGAAGCTCGACGATCTTGGCCTCACCCACGTGAGTCCGCAGGACGTCGAGTTCACGATCGATCAATTGCCGGTATAACTCCCACGGATCCTCGATGCGATTCTCGACCACTTGGCGGCGTAGGCCCTCGTTGTCCCAGGTTCCGTCGGACTGAAGTTCCGTATCCTCGACGATGTTCGGCGTGTCCTCGTCGCAGCAAGCACGGATGAAGTTCGCCGCACCGGCCCCGACCTCGGACCTCACGGTCCGATAAACCAATCGCTGCATCGCGTTGAAGCGCAGGATCATCTTCTCCAGATCGGCCGGCGGTTCCCACCCAGTCGGCTCATCCGTGGCATCGTCGGGTGGCGTCCGGATCGCCGCATCGACTTCCTCGCGTGACAGGCGCATCGTACGCGCGGATTCTTCGAGTTCGCGTCGGTGCGGGTCCTCGATCGGAACGTCGTCTTCGGAGACCGCTTCCACCACGTGCTCAGGCTCCCTTTCGGGTTCGGTGTCGAGGACTTCGACCTCGATATCCTTGTACTCTTCGATTTCCGATTCGTCGAGGGTCACGCGGACCTTTTCGTCGGGTGTGTCGTCGGTTTCTGCGTGCCTCACCTCGATCTCGACGGATTCGCCGGGTTGTTCATGGACCGGGATCTTGGTCGGCGCTTCGTCGGACTCCGGCGAGTCTTCGTGCCCTACCTCGGGTTCGTCGAGGTTCTTGCCGGCGGAGTCAGGTTCCTCGTCGCCGACGTGGACGGCCACGGGCTCTTCCGCGGACTCCTCGGCCAAGACGGGCTGGCAGTCCAGGTCCACGACATCGACCGAAATCGATTCGGCTGGCTCGCGTTCCTCGACGACCCTGGCCTCGAGCGAGGTCAACTCGATCGCCTTGAGCACACGCAGCGTCCAAAGAATTTGGCATACGCGAAAATCCGGTAAGTCCACGCTCGCCGCAACTTCACGAGCCGGTTGCGGTTCCTTCAACGCGTTGACGACCTTCCATTCCTCGGCGCCGGCATCGAGACCATCGAGGACATCCAGGTATTTCTCCGAGAGCGACAACTGATGATCCATCCCGCCGCAACCTTCCATCACCCGGGTCCATGAGGTTACGCGGCGGATCCCTTCGGCCACCAGGCTCTCGATCGGCGTATCGAGCGTGATCTCCTCGTGGCTCGGGAGTTCGCCCTCGTAGAACGCGAAGTCCCCCTCGTCCCAGCGGAACGTGTCATAAACGACCTCGCTGAGCTGCTGACGGACCATTTCCTCGAGATCGCGGTCGTCGATCACACCGAGTTCGCGTAAAATCGTGCCGACACGCTTGTTGGAGAGCATGCGCTTGGCCGTCTCCTCGCGGTCGCTCAGCGAAATCACGCCACGGCGTAACAAGTAGGCGATCAGACCGTCGTCGGTGTCGTTGCTCGTTGCAAACACGCAGTGCCCCTCCCGGAAATGGAAGGTGCGCTCGCGCATGCCACGGATGACGTGCAAGATGCCGGTTACGCCGCGATGCGCAACGCCAAGCAAGACGTCGGCGAAGTGATTCTCGGCCAGACTGCCTTGCCATTCGGCGTCCCCGGATTCGGCCAGACTCACCTTTTGCTCGACGGCGCCGAGGACTTTGAGCCCCCACAGCGTTTGATAGATCTCGAAATTGGAAAGGAAGACCTCCCGGCACAGCCCCTCGACACTCTCGTCGCCTTGTTCCAGGCGCACGACCAGGAGTTCTTCTCCCTCGCTCAGGCGGACGCCGTCGAGCGCCTCGCGCCAATCGTCGCTCAGGCGGTACATCGTGCGTGGGGTGCCCACGCTACGGCGGATGCGGACGAACGAACGAATGCTGCGGATACCTGAGAGCAACAATTCGCCCGTGCTCATGTTCAGCGTGATCAACTCTTCGGTCGGCAGCGGTCCTTCTTCGAAGCGATACTCGCCCTCTTCCCAGTCGAAAAGCTCGAGCACGGTCCGCTTGACCTGGACCAGGACGCCGTCGACGAGGTGCTCTGGCGATAGAGCGCCGCTCTCGACGAGCAAGGTGCCGATACGTTTGCCGGTATGGATCTGGGAAACGGCGTGCTCGAGATCGGCCAGCGTGATACGACCCTGGCGCAACAGCAGTTCGCCCAACCGGTCGTCCTGCCGGTTGCTGCCCGCAAAAACGATCCGCCCCTTGTCGAGGTAGACGGTCTTGCGAACCTCCTTGTAGTCGAAGTGGATCTGCCCGGTCTTCCGCTCGCGGCACAGCGCCCAAAGTAAATCCGGCAACGCCAGGCCTTCCAGCCGGCCCGCCTGGAGTCCAGCGGAGAACGTGTGGTCTTGAGAGCTATTCATGGCCAGGCGACCCCTCTTGGGAAAGCGGTCGGATCGTCGCGATCCAATCCTCCCAAGGTTAAGTTAGTGCCAGGAAAAAGCGCGTCAAGTGGGCCGAGTCAGGCAAAAATATCAGTCTTTTTGCGCACTCCGGGTCGGCTCCGAGGCCTCTTCGACGAGCATCACGGGGATACCGTCGCGGACCGGGTAGATGCGACCGCACCCAGTACATTCGAGACCCCGTTCCTGATCCAACTCGCGAACCGGTTCCCGACAGTCGGGACAGATCAGGATCTCGAGCAGTTCGGGATCGATGGGCATCGCGTCTCCTCGACCGAAAGCGAGTCCCGGTATATCCCGCACGGGGCTCGATGTCAAAGTGACACTTCAACTCGCGGTAGACTTCCTTCCCGATGATCGACGTGTCGCCCAAACTACGCCGAGCCTTCGAGCACGGCGGCGCCGGCATGAAGGTGCTGGTCCTCCGACTCGGTGCGATGGGCGACATCCTGCGTACCGTTCCGCCGGTCCGGCTGCTGCGCCGGCGCCTTCCCGAGGCGACGTTCGGCTGGGTCCTCGACGCCGGTTGGGAGATCCTGTTGCGGGATCACCCGGATATCGACATTACGATTCCATTGCCACGTAAGGAGTGGGACGCCGCTGCGGCCTCTCCACTGGGTTGGCCCAGCCTGCTCGGCCACGTGCTGCGTTTCCGCGAACGTGTGGCGCGTTTCGCCGCGGACCTGACGCTCGACTTCCACGGCAATCTGCGCAGCGGCTGGATCGGCCGTTGGTCCGGGGCGAAGGTGCGGTTGGGTTATTCGGGGCACCAGCAAAAGGAAGGCAACCACTGGTTCACGACGCACCGGGTTCCGTCCGGTGACCGGCGCACCCCGCGCGTCGAACGCAACCTCGATCTCGTCGAGACGCTGGGGATCGCGCGCGAGCCCCTGCCGGACGGCGGCCTCGCTCTGCCGGTCTCCGGTCGCGAGGAGGCCGCTCGCATCGTCCGCGAGTTGCCGCAGCGTTTCGCCTTGCTCTCACCCTCGGTGAGCGCGAAGCAAGCCGGCAAGAAACCGCCGGCCGACTTGCTGGCCGCCGCCGTGGCCCGCCTGCACGAACACGGCCTACCGACGCTCGTCGTGTGGGGACCCGGGGAAGAGGACCACGCCCGCGAAGCGGTCGCCGCCGCCGAATCCGCGGCGATCCTCGCCCCGCCGACATCGTTGCCCGTGCTGGCCGCCTTGATCGAACGTGCCACCCTCTTCGTGTCCGGAGATACGGGCCCGATGCACCTGGCGTGTGCGCTGAGCTGCCCGGTGCTGGCGTTCTACGGACCGACCGACCCCGTGGTCAACCAGCCGTGGGGCGCTCCGTTCCGCACGGTCTACCCCCCGCAGCGGCTCTACACCGGGATCAAGAAACTCGACCGTCGATGTGGCTTCGACGGACTCACCGCGGATCTCGCACGTCGGGCGGTCGACGAATTGCTCGCTGAAAGTCAAGACGGCCCGCACAGAGGACCCAGCCGTTAACGTCGCCAGATTCGCCGATGCCGATTCAGCTTCGCGACGTCGCGCTTCTCGCGCCGGCTCCAGCGAGCGGCTAGCCGCTCGTCGTCCCGCGCGTAGGTCGCGGGCCAATCGATCGACGACTCTGCGGCCACGTCGTTCATGAAACAGGTCTTGAGATAGGAGCGCTCGATGCGGCGAAGAGCGTCGATGCGGCGATCCACATCGAGTGCCGCGGTGTGAATCGTGCAGCCGTCCAGGTCGACCACCCATCCCCGGCCACCTTCATCGATCAGCAGGCTACCCAGATTGAGGTCCGGGTGTTCAATCCCGGCGTCGTGGAGTCTGCGCGCCACGTGGAGCGCTTCGGCCCATTCCGCCGGCGTCGGCGCCAACTTCAGCACGCGCTGTCTCATGTTGCGCGCAGCGGTTACGGTTTCGGTCGCCAACCACCCGCGGCACAACCCCGGCGGACCGGGAACCACGAGAAGCGCAAGCGCAGCCGGTGTGGCCACACCGCGCTCACGCGCGAGTCTGGGGATCGACAGGTTGTCGGTCAACCGCTGGCGCGATAAGAAACGCTCGCGCCATATCGGGCCGGCCACGCCGCCCCGGCGCAATTGCTTGAGCGCCGCCCGCCGGCCCCGGCACTCGACGAAGGCGATTCTTCCACGCCCTCCGCTGACGCCGTCGGCGATCAGCGCGTCCCAGCGGGACCGTTCCGTCAGGCCGAGTTCTCCGGCCACGTCCTCGAACCCTTCGGCAATCCACAACTCGCCATCCGCGACGACGACACGGCTGAAGCCATCCAGCGACTTCACTCGCGCGCCTTGCGGCGCTTCGACCCGAAGATCCAGGAAACGGCGACCCCGAGCAGGTAGAGCAGGACCATCGGCACGGCGAACACCGCCATCGTGATGATGTCTCCCGTCGGCGTCAGGACCGCGGACAGGATCGCGATGACCAGCACCGCGGTGCGGAAGTGGCGCATCAGGAACCTGGGCGTCACGAGGCCGACCCGGGAGAGAAAGAAGATCACCACGGGAAGCTCGAAAACAATGCCCATACCGAGGATGATCCAACTCTCGAAACCGAATGCCGAGCGAAGCGTGATTTGCGCCTGGAACCCCTCTCCCAGGGCGAGCAACCAGCGGGCCGCCGTCGGCGTCGCGACCGCGTAACCGAACCAGCCTCCGCTGAGGAAGAACAACGTCCCGAAGATGATGAACGGGACCACCATGCGGCGTTCTTTGGAATAGAGCGCGGGCGCCACGAAACCCCACACTTGGTACAGCACCCACGGTGCGGAAAGAAATACGGCCGCCAGTGCCGACGCCTTCATGTAGATCGTGAACGGCTCGGTCATGTTGATGAACACGATCTCACCGTCTTCGAACATGTGTTTGCGGATCGGCTCGACCAGGAATTCGAGCAAACGGCCGGCGACCGTCCAGCACGCAGCGAAGGTCAGACCGAATCCGATCACCGCCTTGAACAACCTCGATCGCAGTTCGTCGAGGTGTTCGAGCAGCGACATTTTGCCCTCAGGGTTTGCGCTTGTCGGGGTCATCGTCCGGCCCGGAGACTTCAGGTTTGAATTCTCGCACGGTCTTGTCGACTTCCCGGACCGCCTCCTTGATCTCCGAGGCCTCGACCTCGCGCTCCAGATTCATCTTGAAATCGGTGGTTGCCCGACGGAACTCGGCGAACGCTTTCCCCACCGTCCGCCCTATTTGAGGCAGTTTCCTGGGCCCGAACAGCAGCAGCCCCAAGATCAGGATCATCAACAATTCGGGGCCACTGATCGACGTGAACATGATGGACGACCTCCCGTAACCGGCCTGACGGTGGCGGGGCGGCAGCCTACTTGGCGCCCCAAAACCTGTCAAGCGTACTCACTTTAGGGGTTTTTGTTGTTGCAAGTCCAACCTGATCCTATAATTTAGTCGATAACCGAACGCTTCTGAGGAGATACCCATGCGCCCGGTCCGCAACTACTCGATAGCCATCTTGGTCGTCCTCGCGGTCGGCACGCTCGCCGGCGGTTTCTTCGGTGGCCAAGTCGACGCTGATTCGGACAAACCGGAGGACCAATTCTGGACCTTCGGCCGCGTCCTCGCACTGGTCGAAGATGAGTTCGTCGGCGAGACCGACTCCAAGGAGTTGGTCAACAACGCCATCCGCGGAATGCTCCAGCAACTCGACCCGCACAGCAACTACCTCGATGAAGAGGCGTTCGCCGAGATGCGTGACGAGCAGCGCGGGAAATTCAGTGGACTCGGGATCCAGATCAATAAACGTGGACCCGATTATCCGCTCACGATCATTGCCCCGATCGACGGAACGCCGGCGGATCGCGCCGGCCTACGATCCGGGGACGTGATCTCCGAGATCAACGGTGAACCGACACTCGAACTGACGGTCAACGGGGCCGTGCGCAGGCTCAAGGGTCCCAAGGGAACGTCGGTTACGATCACCATCGAGCGTCCCGGTCCGACCGAGCCCTTCGAGGTCACGATCGAACGCGACGACATCCCCGTTGAGTCGATCCGCGTCGCGCATATGCTCGACGGCGACGTCGGCTTGATCCGCGTGGCGAATTTCACGTCGACGACTGCGAACGAGCTCGACAACGCGATCATGCGGCTACGCGAACAAGGCATGACCAAACTACTCCTCGATCTTCGTGGCAACCCCGGTGGGCTGCTCGACCAGGCTGTCCAGGTCGCCGAGCGATTCATCCCGTCGGGCAAATTGATTGTTTACACTCGCGGGAGAATCCGTGGTTCCAAGGCCGATTACGTCGCCAAGCGGGGCGTCGAGCGTTGGGAACAACCGTTGGTGCTGCTGGTCGACGGCAGCTCCGCCTCGGCCAGCGAGATCGTGGCCGGCGCGGTGCAAGACCACGACCGCGGCCTGATCGTCGGCAAAACGACGTTTGGCAAGGGACTCGTCCAGCGGGTCATCCCGTTGCAACAGGGTGGCGGCGCGCTGGCCGTGACCACCGCCAAGTATTTCACTCCCAAGGGACGGTTGATTCAACGAGACTACAGTGACTTCGAGCAGTACTACATGACCCGTTCGGACGTCAACGTCGGCGAGGACGGTGAAGTCATCCCCAACCCGGACAACCAAGAAGTATTCCTGACCGAAAGCGGTCGCAAGATGTACGGCGGCGGGGGCATCCGGCCGGACTACATCGTCGAGAACCCGGACCCACCGGTGCTGGTCTACCGTCTCTTTCGGGAAAACCTGCTGTTCGATTTCTCCGTGCGCTACGCGAGCGAACACGAGGATCTCGAAAGAGGCTTCGAGATTGACGAGGCTATCCTTGAGGGTTTCCGTGACTTTCTCGCCACGCGCGACTTCGAGTACAAGGCCGCGGAGTTCGAAGAAGCGGTCGAGTTCTTCTCGATCCGGATCAAGGCCCAGATCGGCCGGTTACGTTGGGGCGCAGAAGAAGAGAGCCGCATCCTGGCCGAGTCCGACCCGCAGGTGCAACAAGCGCTCAAGGTGTTCGGTGAGGCCGCAGACCTGCACAGCCGTGTATTGCGACTCGGGGAATCCGACGAGGATCTCCTCGCCGAAGTCGACGAGTCCCAATAAAGCGCGCCATCGCGGCGCGCTAGTCATCGATCATTTCGAGCTTACCGGCCACATTGGCGTCATGGAAACGACGCAGCGCAACGAGTCGCTTGCGAGGACTCTCGGGCAGGGCGTCGACGAACTTGACGGCGCAGCGCGTAGCTTGCCGGTAGCGTTCGGCCACTTCCGGATCCTCGTCAACGAAGGAGCCCTTCTCGAACAAATGATACCGCAGCCACGCACGCTCGTGCGGCTCCAGGTGTGGGCGGCCGGCGGCGAGAAAGTGCGAGAGTACCAGGTGCTTGGTCACATTGGCCTGCAACTCCAGTTCGAACAGGCTGACCGGTCGCTCCTGCTGTTTCCTCCAGACCAGCAGCAGAAAGTGATCCAGCTCCTCGACCAGGGTCGAGAAGGCATCGACGTTGCAATCGAGCAGACCGTGTTGAGGCGGCTGCCGCTCGAGCACTTCGATCAATTCGTCGGGGTAGTAGATGCATGCGCGAAGGGCGCCCGAGACCTCGCGCACCAGGGTGCGGGCCTGTCCCGTCGTGGAGTCCACCCGGGTGATCGCCTCACGGCCAGCGTAAAACCGTCGGTAGCCCGCATTCCCGACCACGAATCGTCCCAGGTCGCCGAGGCCGGTCTCGAACCCGTAGGTGCGCTCGATCAACCCGCGAAGCTGTTCGAGCAGGCTGGTGCCGCAGCTCAATCCGGATCCACCGGCACGTAGGTGAAGTCCTCGCCGTCGAAGCCGATCGACAGTCCTCGATAACCCGGCTGCACACGAGCCAAGTCCAGCACGCGCCGTCTGACCTCCTGGGCGTCATAGGGGCGTTGCCCGTCACGGACCTCCCTCAGCCAGTCGATCAGTTTGGCCCGGTCGTCGTTCGACGCGCGGTCCTCGTTGCGGATCTTCTTGGCGATCTCGACATTGCAGACGGACTCGAGGGTGGCGCCGAGCCGGCGCGCGCCGAAAGTGTGCGAGAATCCACGGCGGATCAATTCTGCCCGCGCATCCGCGTCGAGCGTCAGCCGCAGCTCGTGGACTTCTTTGTAGCGGCGCGCAATCTTGTCGAATTCGAGTCCCAGGATCCGCTCGGCGCTCTCGTGTTTGAGCCGTTCGAGGTGGATCAGCCGCACGCGATTGACAAACTCCGGTTTCAACGCCCGCCGCAATTCGCGCCGAATATCCTGCGCCTCGACCGTTTCGCGTTGCTCGCCATCCACGAACCCGACCGTCGCAGCCTCCTGCTGTGCGTCGCTGTAGCCGAGGTTCGAGGTGAAGAAGATCATGCAGTTGGAGAAGTTCAGAACGTTGCCTCGATTGTCGGTGGTCGTGCCGCGGTCGAGGATCGAGAGGAAGAACGCGATCAACTGCGGGTGGGCTTTCTCGACCTCGTCGATCAAGATAATCGAGAGCGGCGCACGAGACGACCGTTCGTGGAACGCGGTCAGGATGCCGTCCTCGTCGGAGCGGATGAACCCGCGGGTCGCACCCTTGAGTTCGTTGATGTCCGACGGATAGGTGTAGTTGGGGCCCTCGATCGTCAGCGTCGGGATCTCGATCTTCCACAGACCTGCAAGCGCGCGGCCAAGCGACTCGACCAGGTGGTTCTTGCCGACGCCCGTGGGGCCAACGAGGAAGTACGCCGGTGGGCGGCGCAGGTCTCGGGTTCCGGCGGCGAACAGGCTGAACTCGTCGCACAGCACCTTGATGGCTCGAGGTTGGTCAATCACGGTCGATTGGAGCGCAGAATCGAGCATGCTGAGATCGAGCGACGAGAACAGGAGGATGCGTTCGTAGGAGGAGAGGAGTTGGTCGCGCGTCAGCACGGCTTCTCCCTCGTCGCCGCCCCGCGCGGCTTCCCTGTACTGTGCGGCATCGTGATCGTCGGCGGTCTGGATGTCCTGGCCGACGGCCATGGCTAACTCGGTCGCAGGTGGGTCGTGCGGTTTCCGAGGAGAATGCGACAACGATTCCGAGGAGGCGCTCCCCTTGAGCACTTCCGCGTAGAGGTTGAACTTGTCCGCGCATTGGCGCAGGAAGACGACCTCCTCCTCGATCGGAAGCATCGCCAATCGGTTATCACGGAAGAAGTTCCGAAGCCGGCGGTCGTCCGCGAGCAATTCGAGCATCTCACCCGCGGCCAGGTAGGCGCGCGCACCGAGATCGGCCAAATCGTAACCTTTGACCTCCCGGCGGCCCAGCAGTCCGAGATCGAACAGAGCCTTGTCGGCGAGCCTGCGGACATCGTCCGGGAGTCGCCTGACGAGGTAGCGCTCCTGCCCTCTGATGTCCGGCTGACGTTCCACGAAACGTTGAACGAGTCGGTCGACCAACCGCTCGGGTTCCATGATCCGGGCAATCCGGCGATCGGTGTACACGTCCTTGAGAAGGAGCGAACATTCGTGGATGACACGCACGAGGTGGCGCAACTCGAGATCGTCCATCACCCGGTTCGGCGAGACGCGCCCGGCCGATTCACGCAGCCGCGCGGCCAGCGCTTCCGGCTCAAGGCTCTCGATCTTGACCCCGGGAGGTCGCTCAGTTCCCATCGGACCCTCCATCCGCCCGCTCCCACCCACAGAAGATTGGGTCGGACGCCGCTTTTTGCACGGCGCGCCGCACACAGGTCCGACAAAAGAATAAGGACGCGGTTTTTCGGAGCAGAGTTTTTTTGAACTGGCCACCTTGACACCTTTTGAGGCCAATCCTATAGTACTGGCACTCGGCACAGTGGAGTGCCAGAGAAGACTCCTTAAGTCGTTACAAAAACAGGGCTTACGCCCGATACTAGGAGAGTCGAGATGAAAGTAAAGCCACTCTACGACCGCGTGCTCGTAAGACGGATCGAAGAGAAGGAACAGCGCCGTGGCGGGATCATTATCCCCGATTCGGCGAAAGAAAAACCGATGGAAGGCAAGGTCGTCGCCGTCGGCAGCGGTCGCCTGAACGAAGACGGCAGTCGCGCCCCACTGGAAGTGAAAACTGGTGACCGCGTGCTGTTCGGCAAGTATGCCGGGCAGGAAATCAAGATCAACGACAAAGAGCACGTCATCATCAAAGAAGACGAAGTGCTCGGCATCATCAGCTAACCCGTTCCCTTAACTCTTCAGCCATAGCTGTTTAGGAGCATTTTAAATGGCAGCCAAATCCATTATCTACGCTGACGATGCGCGGCAAAAAATGCTGCGTGGCGTCAATAAGCTCTCCGACGCGGTCAAGATCACGTTGGGCCCCAAGGGTCGCAACGTGGTGCTCGAGAAGAAATTCGGTTCCCCTCTCTCGACCAAGGACGGAGTTTCCGTCGCCAAGGAAATCGAACTCGAGGATCCCGCCGAGAACATGGGCGCGCAACTCGTGCGCGAGGTCGCTAGCAAGACCTCCGATGTCGCCGGCGACGGCACCACCACCGCCACCGTGTTGGCCCAGTCGATCTTCCGTGAAGGCGTGAAGGCGGTCACCGCGGGCGGCAACCCGATGGACATCAAGCGCGGCATTGACGCCGCCGCCGAGAAAGCGGTCGAGTCGATTAAGAAGCTGTCCAAACCGGTCGTCGGCAAGGCGATCGCACAGATCGGTTCGATCTCCGCCAACGCCGATCCGATGATCGGCAAGATCATCGCCGAGGCGATGAACAAGGTCGGTAAGGACGGTGTCATCACCGTCGAGGAGGCCCGCGGCCTCGAGACCTCCCTCGAAGTCGTCGAGGGCATGCAGTTCGATCGCGGCTACCTGTCGCCCTACTTCGTCACCGACTCCGAGCGCATGGAGTGCTCGCTCGAGGATGCCTACATCTTGATCCACGAGAAGAAGATCTCGTCGATGAAGGACCTGCTACCCGTGCTCGAGCAGATCGCCAAGACGGGCAAACCGCTGGTGATCATCGCCGAGGACATCGAAGGCGAAGCGCTGGCTACATTGGTGGTCAACAAGCTCCGCGGCACGCTGAACGTCGTCGCCGTCAAGGCGCCGGGCTTCGGCGACCGCCGCAAAGCGATGATGGAAGACATCGCGATCCTCGCCGGCGGCACCTGCATCACCGAAGATTTGGGCATCAAGCTCGAGAACATCCAACTGAAGGACCTCGGCCGGGCCAAGAAGATCGTCATCGACAAGGACACCACGACGCTCGTCGAGGGCGGCGGCAAAGCCAAGGACATCTCGGGCCGCGTGACACAGATCCGCAACCAGGTCGAAGAGACCTCATCGGACTACGACCGCGAGAAGCTGCAAGAGCGTCTGGCCAAGTTGGTCGGCGGAGTGGCCGTGATCAAGGTCGGCGCCGCAACCGAGTCTGAGATGAAGGAAAAGAAAGCCCGCGTCGAGGACGCCATGCACGCGACTAAGGCCGCCGTCGAAGAAGGCATCGTGCCCGGTGGTGGCGTTGCGCTGCTGCGCTGCCAGCCCACCCTCGAACGTCTGGCCAAGGCCGAGAAAGACGTAGACCGCGCCAGCGGGATCCGCATCCTCAAGCGTGCTCTCGAGGAGCCGCTGCGTCAGATCGCCAACAACGCCGGTCATGAGGGTTCCGTGATCGTCAACCAGGTGCGGGATCTCGGAGACACGCACGGCTTCAACGCTCAAACCGAGAAGTTCGAAGACATGCCAAAGGCGGGCATCATCGACCCGACGAAGGTGGTTCGCTGCGCACTGCAGAACGCTGCGTCGATCGCGGGCCTGATGCTGACCACCGAGGCGCTGATCTCGGAGATTCCCGAAGAAAACGCCGTCAAGGCTCCAGGGATGCCGGACGGCGGCGGCATGGGCGGCTTCTAAGCTTTCTTTGAAGCGTTTCGAGCCCGGTCGTTTCGGCGACCGGGCATTTTTTTTGTAGCGAGGCTTGAGTCATTGCGCCGCATGCCCCAAACCAGTGTCCTCGCCTCCCTGATCGCCGTGCAGGTGTTTTTCGGCTTCCACTACCTCGCGGCAAAACTCGTGCTCGCGGAAATGCCCCCACGAGCCTGGGCGTTCTCGCGCATCGCCGCAGCTGCAGCCGTATTGTGGGTGATCTGCTGGGCGACGCGCCGGCCGCTCCCGAAGGATCCGAGGATCTGGGGTCTGCTCGGGCTCTTTTCGATTTTCGGGGTGGCGATCAACCAGGTCTTCTTCGTCGAGGGTCTTTCGCGGACCACGCCGACGCACGCGGCGTTGATGAACACGACGATCCCGGTGAGCACCCTCGCCTTGGCTGTGCTGTTCGGCCAGGAGCGGATCCGGCCGCGCAGGGCGGCGGCGCTGGTGGTGGCGATGGCGGGCGTCCTGCTCGTGATCCGTCCGTGGGCCGATGGCGTGCCGGTCGGGATCCAGACAGGGGATTTGCTGACGCTGGTCAACGCGGTGTCATTTTCGTTCTTCCTGGTCATCTCCAAGAGGCTGATGACTCGGATCGACGCGCTGGCTGGGACGGCCATCCTGTTGACGTTCGGAGCGCTCACGGTCGGGATCATCGGTATTCCCCCGTTGCTGAACGTCGAGTTTTCGGCTCTGTCGACCCGCTTCTGGTGGCTTGCCGTCTTTATCGTCCTACTGCCGACCGCCGCGGCCTACGTGATCAACTACTGGGCGCTCGGCAAGGTCGACTCCTCGCTGGTCGCTTTCTTCGTCTTCCTGCAACCCGCGTTGGCCGCGGGGCTCTCCTGGGCGTTGCTCGGAGAACGACCCGCGCCGGTGATGTTCGTCGGAGCCGCGTTGATCTTCCTGGGCGTGGGCCTGACCGGGCGAACGGCCCGGCGCCCGCCTGGGCGCCCTGGAGATCGTTTGCCGGAACGAGCCAGGGTTAGTTGATCTGAAATTCTCCCCCGAACCATTGCACGCCGGGAATCGATTGCGGAGGCGCCATGGCATCGAGGAGGTCGTTGTTGCTGAACGTAAGCGTGCTCGTCCCGCTGGAAGCGACACGCACGAAGCGGATGCGCATGAGCAACTGCGTCCCGTTGAAGTCGATGCCGGTCGCGCCGAGACGCGTCAGGCCGACCGTCAGTTCCCCGCTCTGGACCTGCTGGACGATAGGCTGAATCGAGGCTCCATCGCTGGCCAGATGGGAACCGCTGACGTCGAAGTCTAAGAACGCCACCGAAGCCGTGTCGAAACTGAGCATGAACGACGCGGTCAATACGTCGAGGACACCGGTCACGTAGATTTCGACCACGGCGATACCGTCGGTCGACCCGACCCCGGACAGCGTCGTCACCGTGGCGGCGCCCGTCCCGGATACGGGCACGTACGTCAAAACGATCGCGGGAGTCATCACTCCCCCGCCCCCGCTGCTCCCACAACCGGCCAACGGAACGGCGATCGATGCGGCGAGCGCGAACCCGAGAATAATGAGGCGGTTGAGTTGAATTCCTGGTTTCACTCGGCTCCTCTACGGGCAGATCGGATCGACGCCGGCGCAACCCCACACGGCCGACATCGACGCGAGGTCGAGCCCGTCGACGCAGCCGTCCTGATTGTAGTCCACCGGGAACCACCATTCGGCCGCCGGCGTCGCGCTGCAGAGCCCGAATGAGCGACCCAGCCACCCGAGCTCCACGCCGTCCAGCAGGCCATCCCCCGTGAATTCGAACTGATCGCAGGTGCCCTCGTCAACGGCGCTGTTGCAATCGTTATCCAACCCGTCGCACAACTCGAAGGCGCCAGGGAACACCGTGTCGAGACTATCGTCACAATCAATCTGGCCGGGTGCGTCGCAACCCGGCCCGCCGGCCGATCCGTAGCCATCGGCGTCGACGTCCGTACAGCTGTCGCAGGCATCGCCGAGACCGTCGTTGTCGACGTCTTCCTGGCCCGGGTTGGCAACGTCCGGGCAGTTGTCGACGCTGACGCAGATACCGTCACCGTCGAGGTCTTCCCCGGCGCCCACGCAATCGCACGCGTCCCCCACACCGTCGTTGTCGGTATCGCTTTGCGTGGGGTTGAACGCGGCCGGGCAATTGTCGCAGGCGTCGCCCACTTCGTCACCGTCGAGGTCTTCCTGATTAAAATTGCTGTCGTCGGGACAGTTGTCGATGTTGCTGGCGATCAGGTCCAGGTCGTCGTCGTGACAGACCCCGGTGTCGGTCAACACCGCGCTCGTGGAGGGGTGTGGATTGTGGAACTCATCGCACTGCGAGGTGTCGAGACCGGTGTTACCGGTGCTGGAAGCCGTATCGTTCATGAGGTTGGCCGCATCGGTCACGTGAAGCAACCCGACGTTGTGCCCGTACTCGTGCCCCCACACGAGGTGTTCGATGGACGAAGACATGCGGACCAGCATCATCGTGGAACCCGGCGTGTACGCGCAACCCAGGATGTTGGTGTTCGGGCTCGAGGGACCCACGCAGAAACGAATCACCCGCACGAGCTTGACCCGCGCGATCGGGTTGTTCAACACGGCATCGCGTTCCGCCTCGTCGTCCACGATGTCCAACCCGTCGCCACCGACGCCGAACGACTGCTGGTTTCCGAGCCGCGAAAAGGAAATACAGCAGGAGACGTCGCCGTTGAAGTCCGATGTCGCCGCGATTTTCGAGATCGAGACCAGGATGCCGTCCAGCATCGCGTCGGTCATCGGATTGGTCGCGTCGACGTGGTTTGCGTAGGACAGTCCGGAGTCGTGACTGGTCGGTGCGGGATCTTCAACGGCCAGGACGGGGGCCCGCCCTTGATACGGTGCCGGATCGGTGCCGCTCGCTTGAGCGCCGTTCGCCGCAAGGCTCTCCGCGGGCGGGCCGGCGAATCGGCCGAAGTCCCGCAGCGGCCGCCGCGCGGCCTCGTTCAGGTTCAAACCGTGGATCACCGTTTGCACGGTGGCCTCGCTCAGCGTGCGGAGATGCTCGCGAGCTTCGGACCGGCCGGAACGGGCAAGTCCCCACAGTGCGGATTCGACCAGATCGGCACGCATCGCTTCCCTGTAAGGACCCTCGGCGATGGCACGGGCGAGCCGCCCCGACCGCCTCCCGGATGTCGTGGCGTCCAGCAAGTATTGCAGGGCCGCGGGGTCGGCCTGGGCGGCGATCTTGCCGAGCGCCTCGGGGCCGAGCAGCAGCGCGCGTTCCTCTTCGGGAACCCGGGTGGGATCGCCCGGAGGATGCTCGATCAGCTGCAGCAACGGTTCCACCGCACGCGCGTCGGGAAGCTGCAGCAGCAACGCCACGACGTTGTCGCGACGCGGGAAGTCCGGTTCGACGAGCAGCGCCAGGAGCTCGGCCCACCCGTCGGACCCGATTGCGCGGGTCGCGATATCCTCGCTGATCCCGTGGAAGTACGTCGTCAGGGCCGCCCTGCGAACGCTTTCTCGCGTGGATTCGCCGCTGCGCGGCCCGCTACGCGCCGGAGTTTGCGCGGCAACCGGGGTCACGGCGAACAGCACAAGGACGGCCAGGGTTCGCAGCTTGGACGATGCGTTCATCACGGCGAGGATACAACGTGGGGCGCATGGATCATCAGGTCAATGCGCTAGCTTGGGAGACGTATCCAGCTGCAGATAGGGCCGAAGGATGCACAGGACAGGATGGCTCGAGCGCAACCCACGGCCTCAAACCTCGCCGACGTCCAGGGCAAGACGGGTCAGCAACTCGGCACCGCGGGGCAGCACCGACTCGTCGATATCGAACTCCGACGAATGGTGCGGCGCCGTGATGCCGCGCTCCTTGTTCCCTGCGCCAACCAGGATGAATGCACCCGGACGCTCTTGCAGGAAGTAGGAGAAATCCTCGGCGGGGGCCATCGGGCGCGGCTCGATCACATTCTCGGCGCCGAACACCGGCGCCGCAACCCGACGAACGGTTTCCACCGCACCCGCATCGTTGACCGTCGCCGGGTAGCCGCTTTTGAGTGTGAACTCCGAGCGGCACCCGTTGGCCCGCGCGGCGTACTCGATCACCTCCGCGGCGCGCTTTTTGAGCAACTCGCGCACGCCCTCGGCGAAGGACCTCAGCGTTCCCTCGAGTATCGCCTCGTCGGGGATGATGTTGCTGACGGTCCCCGCATGCAGGGAGCCGATCGAAACCACTGCCGGGTCGATCGGGTCGACGTTGCGCGAAACGATCGTTTGCAATGCCGTCACCGCGTACGCCGCGGCCACGATCGGGTCGCGCGTCACGTGCGGTGTCGCCGCGTGCCCGCCCGTGCCGAGGATACGGGCAACGAAGCTGTCCTGCGCCGCCATGATCGGACCCGATCGCACGTGCACGGTCCCGGCCGCAAACGGGCTCCACAGATGCAAGGCGAACACCGAGCCGATCTTGATAAGGTCCAGCACGCCCTGCTGGATCATCTTCTCGCCGCCGCCGTACCCTTCCTCTCCCGGCTGGAAGCAAAAGAGCACGTCGCGCCTCAACTCGTCGCGGCGCTCGGACAAGATCGTCGCCGCGCCGAGCAACATGGACATGTGGCCGTCGTGGCCGCAGGCGTGCATGCGCCCTTCCGTCCGCGACCCGTACTCGCGCCCGGGGGTCTCGGTGACCGGCAAAGCGTCCATGTCCGCGCGCAGCAACACGCCGGGACCCTCGGGGTTCTTGGCCCGTAGGATCGCCGCCATCCCCGTTTCCGCGATGCCGGTGTGGACTTCGAGGTCCAGTGCATCGAGGCGTTCCTTGACGTACGCCGCGGTGTTGACTTCCTCGAACCCGAGTTCAGGTTGCTGGTGCAAGTCGCGGCGCCAGGAAACGATCGTCGAGGCGAGTTCGTCCGCGCGAGTCTTGATCGAATCGGACATCGCCTAGTCCAGCCGCTTGATGATGTGCCAGCCGAAGGGACTCAGCTCGGCGTGGAACTTCGCCATCCCGATCTCGCCGGGAGCAAGTCTGAACGAAATGTCACCGAAAGAAACGGCCATGTCGGCGCGCGGGGAGTGTCCCGGGAGCCGCGCGGCACCGCGGTTGGTCATCTTGTAAATCCCCGGATAGGAGTCGTTGGTGTACTCCTTCACCAACGCGTCGAAGGCCTCTCCTGCTTCAGCCCGGTCGAAAATTTCCCAGGCCAGCTTCTCGGCCTGCTTCTTGGACCACTCGACGGGCTTGCTGATCTTTCCCTTGAAGCTAATTAAGACGTGCTGGACGGTAACGGCATCGGGGTTCTTGTTCCTTTTCTCTTTTTTCTCCTTCTCGGCCGACCCCGCCATGACAAGCCCGACGAACACGAGAATAACCAGGACAACGAGCAAAGGGCGCGAGCGCATATGGGATCTCCTATCGGGATCGAGGAAAGCCCTATTTTTTCACCAGCGGTGGCGCCACAGCAAGTCCGGTCGGCGGAGCCTGCTGGCGTTGCCCCGCGGCTCCGATATAATCCGGCTCGGTCAAGGAAAAGGACACCCCGCACAATGGACCAACGGATCACCGTGGGCCACAGCCCCGATCCCGACGACGCCTTCATGTTTCACGGGATCGCAGCCGGCAAGGTCGACACCGCTGGTTTCTAGATCGAACAACTCCTGGAAAACATCGAGTCGCTGAACCGCCGCTGCATGGAGGGCCAGATCGAGGTCTCCGCAGTCAGCATCCACGCCTACGCACACTTGACCCACACCTACGCGCTGATGCACTGCGGTGCGAGCATGGGCGACGGCTACGGGCCCAGGATCGTCGGCAGGAAGCCTGTCTCCCCGGACGAACTGGCGCGGATGACGATTGCCATCCCCGGCACGCTGACCTCGGCATTCCTGGCGTTGCGACTCTACCTCGGCAAACCGTTCGAGTACCGCATCGTTCCCTTCGACCGTATCCTCGAGGCGGTCCGTGACGGCGAGGTCGATGCGGGCTTGGTGATCCACGAAGGCCAGCTGACCTATGGCGATTACGGACTCTCGCTGATCACCGATCTAGGCGTGTGGTGGGGTGAGAAGACCGGCGGGCTTCCCTTGCCGTTGGGCGGCAACGTGGTACGCAAGGATCTCGGTGACGAAGCCATGAGCACGCTCACCCGCGTGATCCGCGACAGCATCAACTACGGGCTCGACCACCGCAAAGAGGCGCTCGACTATGCGATCGGTTTCGGGCGCGGACTGGACTACGAACTCAACGACGAGTTCGTCGGTATGTACGTCAACGACTTGACCCGCGACTACGGTGAGCGGGGCCGCCGCTCGATCGAGTTGTTCCTCGCAGAAGGCGCCGCAGCGGGACTCGTTCCGCCGATCGACGGCTTGAAGTTCGTCGATTGATGCGGGACGATCTTCACAACGCTCTGCTGAAGAGCGGCGCCGTGATCGATGGAGCCTCGGCGTTGCCGTTGCATTTCGGCGCTCCCAAGGCCGAACTCCACGCCGCACTCAACGTCTGTACGGTGGCCGATCGCTCGCCGCTCGCACGGTTGATCGGCGACGGACCCGATCTCGCGGACTTGCTCAACCGGCTGTCGACCAATACCGTCGATGCTCTCGAGCCCGGCCACGGTACCGCGACGGTTCTGACGACCTCCAAGGGCCGTATTGTCGAGCGGTTGTTCGTGACTCATCTCGGAGACGCCGGGTTGTTGCTCGTCGGTGGAACCGGACGCGCCGCCGCGGTGCTCGAGCATGTCAACAAATTCACGTTCGCCGAGCAGACAGGGTTGCGCGACTGCGGGGACGACTACGGGCTGCTCGCGCTCGGCGGACCGTTGGCGCGCGAGGCGCTGATCACCCTGGGCTTCGGGACACCCTCGCCGCTGGGCGCGGTTGACGAAATGCACGACGGAACAAGGGTCCACGTTCTCGGCCACGACGGCTATTCGGCCGATGGGTTCTCGGTGCTCGTGCCCAACGGACAGGCCGGCTCGCTGTGGCAGGCTATGGTGCTGGCCGTGTCGAAGACCGACGGGCGTCCCGCCGGCGAACTGGCGCTCGAAGTCGCGCGCCTGAGGCGGGGCATCCCCGCCAGCGGCTCGGAGCTCAACGAAGACCACAATCCGCTCGAAGCCGGTCTGTGGGACGCGGTCGCGTTCGACAAGGGCTGTTACGTCGGACAGGAAGTCGTCGCACGGCTCAACACGTACGACAAGGTTTCTCGCCGCCTGGTTGGCCTGCGGATTCCGGAGGTCCAACTCGTCGTCGCGGGGACCACGAAACTCTACCGCGACGAAAAGGACGCCGGCGTCGTCACCAGCGTCGCCGGACTCGAAGGCGCGGAAACGGTTGCCATTGGCTATGTCAAGACACGGATCGCCGACATCGGTGACTCCGTGCACCTCGGCGCCGTAGACGGACCCATCGTCACCCTACACGCGTTCCCGATGAAGGATTAGGAGAGACTCATGTTGCGCCCGGCTCGTTCAATGGGTTGGATCTTAGCGCTGCTTCTCATCACCGCCGGTTGCGGAAAGACCGGAAAGCCGCCGCAAACCGACGACCCGGAGGAGTTCGTCGTCGAGATGGAAGTGCAACTGCTCGATCTGTGGGTCAAACGGGAGCGCGCATCGTGGGTCCAGTCGAATTTCATCACGGAGGATACCGAGAAGATCGCCGCCGATGCGTTGAAGGACGTGATCGCCGCGACGGTCGAACTGGCTGCGCAGGCCGCGTATTTCGAGGGCAAGCCGATGTCCGACGAAACGGCGCGCAAGCTGCGCCGGCTCAAGACCTCGCTTACGATGGTCGCACCCAGCGATGCCGCGCTGCAGGCCGAACTCGCCGAGATCACGACCGGCATGGAGAGTCTCTACGGCAAGGGAACGTATTGTTCCGACGAGCGCGGCGGCGAGTGCCTCGACCTGGGTACGATGGAAACGATCCTGGCCAAAAGTCGGGACCCGAGCGAGTTACTCGATCTGTGGACCGGTTGGCGCAGCATCTCGCCGCCTATCCGGCCGATGTACGAGCGGTTCGCCGAATTGGCCAACGCGGGAGCCCGGGAACTCGGATTTTCCGACCTCGGCGAGCTATGGCGATCCAATTACGACATGGACGCCGATGCATTCGCTATCGAGGTCGATCGTCTGTGGGACCAGGTGCGACCGCTCTACGAGGCATTGCACTGCCACGTGCGCGCCAGGCTCAACGCGACCTACGGGTCCGACGCGGTCGCGTTGGACGAGCCGATCCCGGCGCACCTGCTTGGCAACATGTGGAGTCAGAGCTGGGGCAATATCTACGACCTGGTCTCGCCGGGTTCCAGCGATCCCGGTTTCGACCTGACCGAGATCCTGCGTCGCCGCGGGATCGACGAGCGCGAGATGGTGCGCTACGGCGAGCAGTTCTTTACCTCGCTCGGGTTCGAACCGCTACCCGACACGTTCTGGGAGCGTTCGCTATTTACCAAACCGCAGGACCGTGCTGTCGTGTGCCATGCCAGCGCCTGGGACATCGACGGCGTCGATGACCTGCGCATCAAGATGTGCATCAAGATCAACGCCGAGGACTTCGTCACGGTGCATCACGAGTTGGGTCATAACTTCTACCAGCGGGCCTACAACAAGCAGTCGCCGTTGCATCAGGACAGCGCGCATGACGGATTCCACGAGGGCATCGGCGACACCATCGCCCTGTCGATCACACCCGAATACCTCGTCGAGGTCGGTCTGCTCGACGAGTTGCCGTCCACGAGCGGCGATCTCGGCTTGCTGATGCGTATGGCGCTCGACAAACTCGCCTTCCTGCCGTTCGGTCTGGTCGTCGATCAATGGCGTTGGAAGGTCTTCTCCGGCGAAATCGGCCCCGACGCGTACAACGCCGGCTGGTGGGACCTGCGCACCAAGTACCAGGGCATCCGACCGCCGGTCGTGCGTAGCGAAGCCGACTTCGATCCCGGCGCCAAGTACCACGTTCCCGCGAACACGCCCTACACACGCTACTTCCTCGCCCACATCCTGCAGTTTCAATTCCACCGCAGCCTCTGCGAACTGGCCGGGTACGAGGGGCCGTTGCACCAGTGCTCGATCTACGGCAACGAAGCCGCGGGCAAGGCGCTGCGCGACATGCTGGCGATGGGTGCGAGCAAGCCGTGGCCGTACGCGCTCGAAGCGCTGACCGGCCAGCGCGAGATGGACGCCACCGCGATCGTCGACTACTTCGCGCCGTTGATGGGTTGGCTCGAGGATCAGAACGAAGGGCGCCGCTGCGGGTGGTAGCCACAGCGCGCCGTTTCGTCGAGCAGTGCGTCGGGCGAGTGACCTAGCCGAGCAAAGTTTCGAGGTGCAGTTTCACCGATGCACCGAGGGCGTCGAGGTCGTAGCCACCCTCGAGGACCGAAACGAACCGCCCATCGCAACAGTCCTCCGCCAGTTCAAGAACCCAACGCGTCGCCTCCCCGTAGGCCTCGGTGTCGACTTCGAGGGCCGCCAGCGGGTCGGCGCGGTGGGCGTCGAATCCGGCGGAGACCAGCACGAAATCGGGGCCGAAGCGGCGCGCGGCGGGTAGGATCGTGTCCCGGATCGCGCCGAGGAACGCATCACTGCCGGAACCGGGCGACAGGGGACAATTCAACGTCGTTCCCTCGCCGGCGCCAACGCCGCACTCGCTCGCCGCACCGGTGCCCGGGTACAACGGCCACTGGTGCACCGACGCATAGAGCACGCTCGGGTCGTCCTCGAGGATGTGCTGTGTGCCGTTCCCGTGGTGCACGTCCCAGTCCAGGATGAAAACGCGCTCGATGCCGTGCTCCGCCTGTAGCCTCCTGGCAGCCACGACGACGTTGTTGAACAGGCAGAAACCCATCGCGAGGTTGGCCTCGGCGTGATGGCCGGGCGGGCGCACCGCCGCGAACCCGCGAGACAGTTCGCCCCTCGCGACCTTGTCGCATAGGTTGCCGATCGCACCCGCGGCCCGACGTGCGATCGTCGCGCTCTCGGCGCAGATCGCGGTGTCCATCGAACCGATATGACGCTCGCCGGCGGCGCACGCTTGCTCGACCCGGGCAATGTAGTCGGGATGGTGCGCGCGGATCAGGTCGGCATCGTCTGCGACCCGCGGTTCGATCCGCATACAGCGATCTGCCAGACCGGAAGCGGTGAGTAATTCGCGGATATGTAGAAGGCGGCCGGGGTGCTCGGAGTGGCCCGGTCCGGTGTCGTGACGTTCGAATAGCGGGTCCAGCACCAACCCGACCGGTCGCGACTCCCCTACGGCCCGCGTCAGGGGTGTTCGGTGCTGATCCCCGACAGACCGCTGAATCCGTCGGTGATCGTCACGTCGTCAGGCAATTCGACGTGGTAGAGCCCGGCGGCCAGGTCCGGGTTGATTTGGATGTTCTTGAATTCGACCGTGCGGCCGGTTCCGTCCTTGGCGCGGTATTCCACTCGTTTCGGCATGTACGTTTCCGCGTCAAGCCAAAACAGCACTTCCTCGACGCGCTTCCTGACGCGGCGGCGCTTCGGTATGAGCGACAGCAGGTAAGTGTCGTCGCCGGCCTCGCGAAGGCGAATGTTGTAGAACTTGCCCAGTTCGGCAGAACCCTGGCCTACGCCGAAGAACCGGAACAGTTGATCGCGCCAGCGCTGAATGTTGCGCTTCTCGGCTTTCTTGCGCGCCGGGAAGTATCCGATGTACTCGTCCCCCGAAATCACGAAACTCATCTTCTCGGGGGTCGTGTACTCCCAACGGATTGCATCGGGCTTGGTCATGAAGAATCGGCCCGTGGCGATGATCGGTTCGTTGAGTAGCGCGTTGGTGTTGGTCTCGGTGAATTCGGCGCTGATGGTTTGAATGCCGTCCTGAACGCGATCGAATCGAGCCAGCACCTCGTTCAAATCAGTCGCGGCGGCCGGGAAACCGGCGCAGCCCAGGATCACCGCAGAGAGCAGGATTCGATAGAGTGCCTTCGTATTTTGAAACAAGATGCGGATTCTCCTCCACCGATTACGTTAACAGCCCCCGATTGAGCGGTCAATCGAACCGTCAGGCACGCATGGCCGCTCCGGACCGCCGCTTCTATAATATCTGTTTCCCAGGCGCCCACGCGCGGATCGAGGGTTTCATGTGTCGCTTGTCCAACGGCTTGATCTGTCTTGTCTCGCTGGCCGCGCTGGCTGGTTGCGCCGGCTCGACCCGGGCGCCCGACTCCGAACCGGCGCCCACCCAAACCGCTACGGTCGGATCGACGGGCGACATGACGTGGCGCGCCGCGCTGCTTCAGGCCGAAGATACGGGCCACGTCAACGACGCGCTGCGCGAGGGACTCGCCTCCGAAAATGCCGATCGGCGCCGCGCGACGGTCCGCACACTGGGCCGCATCCGCGATCGTTCGATGGCGGACGCGCTGTTGGCCGCTTTCGAAGACCCCGACGCGTCGGTGCGGGCCGAGGCGATCTTTGCCGCCGGGATCTCGGCGTCGAGCGACGCGATCCCCGCGATCACCGCCAAGTGCAATGATCCGGACAAGCTTGTGCGCACAGCCGTTGCGGCGGCCCTGGGCATGCTCGCAAGTCCCGGGGGGATCGTCGCGCTGACCGAGTTGTTGGCCGACGACTTCAAGGACGTCCGTCTGGCCGCATGCTATTCGGCTGCGCGGTTAACCGGCGCCAACGATATCGTCGAGCCGTTACTCGAGATGGTCGATGACCCCGACACGGACGTCAAGGCGGCGGCCGTCTACGCGTTGAGCCGGCTGTCGGGGCGTCTCAACGCGCTCAGGTTCACCGTCCGGTTCAGGATCCGTCAAGAGTTGGTCCGACTGGCCAAGACGCGCAATCCTGGAATTCAGATCCTCGTCGCCGAGGGCTTGTACAACCCGATCGCCGGCGAGCAGGCCGACACGTTGCACGCCATGATGCGGGACACGGACGAACCCGTGGTGCTGCTGGCGATCCTCCGTTCGACGAGCATCCCGGGCGCCCCGGCGTTCGTGTTCCACGAAACCTTGATCAAACACCAAGACGTCCGGGTCGTACACGGCACGATCCTCGGGCTGGGGCGCATGAAGGGGGAGGCGGTCAACGGTTTGCTACTGGAATTCATCCTCGAAGACTCGCGCGACTGGTTGCGAGCCGAGGCGATCCGTTCGCTGGCCAAGGCGGATCGACGTACGATGCTCGAAGTCGCCAACGGTCTGTCGAGCGATCCCCTATCGATCATCCGCGCGGCAACCGCCGAGGCGCTCTACGGACACGAGGAGCCCGAGGCGGCGACTTACGCCAAGCGACTGTTCGAAACCGACGACGCCTGGGTGCGACTGCACGCCATCCCTGCGATGGCGGGCGTCGAGGAGCCGCTGAGTTCCGTGTTTGGCGATTTGCTTGAGCACGCTTCGGTCGAGGCAAAAATTCAGATGGTCCGGGCGGTCGGATACCGCCTGGCCATGACGGGCCGGAACGAGGCCGATCACGCCGATGCCGTGGTGCTGCTCGCCAGGCTATGGGATGAGGCGGCGGCGGCGAGATCCCCGAGGTTGCAGTTGGCGGCGATCGACGCGGCGGCCGAGGGTGAACGTGAGGATGGCGCGACTCTGATTCGAAAGGCGCTAAAAGCCGACGACCTCGGCGTGCGCCGGCACGCGGTTTCGGTGCTGCAATCCCGGTTCTCCGAAACGGTCAGGCTCGAGCAACTGAAAGGAAGACCGCTCTCGTACTATGAGAACATCGTCGAATGGGCCGATCGTCAGCACGCCGCGGTGATCACGGTCGAGCGGCGAGGCTTCATCCCCGGTCGCTTCACCGTCGCGCTGGACTCGCAAAACGCCGCGATGACCTCCTGGCGTTTCGCGCAACTCGCGGACCGCGGTTACTACGACAACCGCCGGATCGATCCGTTCGTGCCCGGGTTGCGGCTCCACAGCGGGCGCGGCGGCGGCGACCGCTACGCGGAGACGACCTGGCGAGCAGAGCTGGTGTTCTCACTGTTCGGACCCGGAACCCTGGCCGCCGTGGGCCCGCGCGAAGCATTGCTGGGCGAATGGGTGGTCACGCTCAGTGCCCGGCCGAACTACCTTGGCCGCTACGCGCCGTTCGGGCAAGTCGTGCAGAACCTTCAGGGAGTCGCCGCCAACGTGCTCCCGATCGACCGCGTGGTCTCCGTCAGAATCTACGAGGGGAACGGGCGCGAACCGCTTCCACCCCTCAATTGAGCTAGCCGATCACCTTCTTGACCTGCTCATCGAGCGCGGTCACCTCGCGGTGGACGCGCTCGCGGACTTCGCGCCAGGAGTCGACCGGCAGGCTGAGGAACGCCTCGGCCACCGCCGGGTCGAACTGACGGCCGCTCCATTCCTTGATTTCATTGCAAGCGTCGTCAATGCTGAGCGCCTTGCGATAAGGCCGGTCCGACGTCATCGCGTCGAACGTGTCGACGACTGCGAAAACGCGCGCGCCCTGCGGGATCTCCTCGCCCTTCAACCCGCGAGGGTAGCCCGAGCCGTCGAAACGCTCCTGGTGGCTCAACACGATGTCGAGCGCCGGTTCCAGGAAGCGGATGTGCTCGAGCATGCGGTAGCCCATCTCGGGGTGCCTCTTCATCACTTCCCACTCTTCGGGGTCGAGCTTGCCCGGTTTCTTGAGGATCGCATCAGGGATCCCGATCTTACCCACGTCGTGGAGAATCGCTCCGCGCCGGATCCACATCAGGTCCGGCTCGCCGATCCCCATCACCTTGGCAACCATCACCGCGTACTGAACCACGCGGTAGGAGTGACCCTGGGTCTCGTTGTCGCGAAAATCCAATGCGGTGACCAGCGCCT
>SMVB01356085.1_pt1 | contig 29112 bp, 22 predicted proteins | sample 2456461 | NCBI WGS metagenome assembly SMVB01 (sample SAMN11095934, study PRJNA526329) | marine sediment metagenome | biome: Marine sediment; feature: Surficial sediment; material: Deep marine sediment; isolation source: Hadal surficial sediment | place: Pacific Ocean | collected 2014-05 | depth... | reverse complement strand
TATCCTCGGCGCTACGATTTGATCGCCTGGCTTCAATGACTGCACGACGGCCATTGCTGCGGCGGTTCCGGAGCTGAACAACAATGCCGCCGGCCCCCCTTCGAGTTCAGCCAGAACGTTTTCGACGACGGCATAACCCGGATTCTCCGCGCGACCGTAGCTGTGTCGGGCGTTGATCAGTTGATAGTTCTCGTCACGAACGAAGGTCGACGACGGATGAATGGCGGGACTGACTCCTCCTGTCATCGGATCGATGTAATGCAGAGCCTGAGCGTTCAATGTCTCTGGTGCAAAATTCTTTTCCTTCATATGGCACATGTCCTAAACAAGCATAGCCATCGGGAGTCTAGCAGCAAAGACATCCTGCAACGCTTAGGTCGCCGCTTGAATGCTCGTCCGTTATACGGTGTATAACAATCGTCACCTCGATCTAAAAACTTCTCTGTCTGCAGCGAAATGAGATGGTACATTTGCTGCCATATGTGCGACCACCCAACAACATTCGAGATATCGACTGGATGAGTAGAAATCCCCGCTACGATATTCTTTTTGAACCGGTCAGGATCGGTCCGGTTACGGCGCCGAACCGCTTCTACCAGGTGCCTCACGCACTCGGGACCGGCCAGCAGATGCCGCACACGCGCGCAGCCATGCGCGAAGTACGTGCCGAAGGTGGCTGGGGCGTCGTCAATACCGGCTATTGCTCAATTCACCCAAGCTCGGATGACGCGCCGTTGCCCTATTGCCGTTTGTGGGATGATGAGGACATTAAGGTACACGCGATGATGGTCGACGCGGTACATCGCCACGGTGCTCTGGCCGGCGTTGAGTTATGGCATGGGGGCAGCGGCACGGGTAATCGCCTGACGCGCATGACACTGATGTCCGCTTCCGGTATTTCCAGTGATTCGACATACCCAGGCTGGATGAACCTGGCACGCTCCCGACCGATGGACCGGAAGGACATTCGCGAGTTTCGCCGCTGGCATGTCGATGCAGCGAAGCGCGCAAGGTCCGCGGGTTTTGACATTGTCTACATCTACGCCGGCATGAATTTTGGCCCGTACCAATTTCTGCTGCCGTGGATGAACAAGCGCACCGACGAATACGGCGGCAGCCTGCAGAATCGCGTAAGACTCATGCGCGAAATTGTCGAGGATATGAAGGAAGCGATTGGCCAGACCTGCGCAGTGGCCTTGAGGTTCAGCACCGACGAACTGCTCAAGATACCTGGAGACACGCTTGAGTCTGAAGCGCACGAGATCATCTCCATGTTGTCGGACGTGCCGGACCTATGGGATGTGAAATCGTCGAGCTGGGTCCTGGAAACTGCATCGGCACGTTTTAGCGAGCAGGGAGCGCAGGAAGCCTGGAACAGTTTCGTGAAGCCGTTGACCTCCAAACCCGTTGTTGGTGTTGGCCGCTTTACGTCGCCGGACGAAATGGTCAGTCAGATCAAGCGCGGCATATTGGATTTCATCGGCGCGGCTCGACCATCAATCGCGGACCCGTTTTTGCCAAGAAAAATTGACGAAGGGCGCGAAGACGAGATTCGGGAATGCATTGGCTGCAATATCTGCGTGTCCAGTTATCACGACTGTGTGCCGATTCGTTGTACTCAAAACCCGACCATGGGTGAAGAGTGGCGACGTAATTGGCATCCGGAGTACATCCCGCCCGGTGACCCGAAAACGAGCGTCTTGATAGTCGGTGCCGGGCCGGCCGGACTCGAATGCGCCCGGGCCCTCGGACAACGTGGCTTCGCCGTCACCGTGGCCGAGACAAGAGAGGAACTCGGCGGTCGCGTCACCATAGAATCGAAGCTACCCGGACTGGCAACCTGGGCTCGGGTGCGTGATTACCGGACAAACCTGATTCTAACGATGGGAAACGTTGATATCTATCGTGGCAGCCCACTGTCGGCACAAGATGTGCTCGATTTCGGATGTGATCACGCCGTCATTGCGACGGGCGCGCAATGGACACGCGAAATCCTGAGTCCGAACGGGTATCCGGCCGATGCAATCGAAGGGGACACAGTCTTTACACCGGACGACATCCTTGCCGGTGCCGAACCCGAAGGCCCGATCGTCATCTACGATTTCGATCACTATTACATGGGGAGTTGCCTGGCCGAACTCTTGCGACAGCGCGGCAACGAAGTCACGATAGTAACGCCGGCGAACGCAGTATCCGCCTGGACATTTATGAACAACGAGCTGGCCAATATCCGCGTGCGAATGATCGAACTCGGTATTGGCACTGTATTCGAGCAAAACCTGACAGGCTTCAGCGACGGAACAGTGCAATTGTCCAGCATCTATCGTGGCAGCGATGTCATGTCTATCGACTGCGAATCGCTACTTGTTGTCGGAATCAGAAGCGGAAACGATCGACTGTTCCAAGAACTGAATGCAGACGAGGGTCGAATTGCAGATGCCGGCATAAGCTCTTTGCGGAACATCGGTGATTGCCGCGCGCCCGGCACTATTGCACACGCCGTGTACTCCGGACACGAGTATGCCCGAAATATCGATGCCGGCGACACCGTTCAGCGCTTCGCAGTGGAGCGGCCGATGCTTTCGTCCAAGGCGTAACTTACCTGTCTCTGTTTGCGTTGCCTTTCTATACTGCAGGCGGCCGTTCGGTTGGCGACGTGATCGTTACGATTCGATTGCTGTAAAAACCATTGTAGTCGGTCCGACCGCTCAGGCTATAGGCTCCAATATTGCCAAATTCGAGATGATCGCCAGGCCGAATATCAATTGGTAATTGTACGGACCCCGGCAGTGTGTCTGTCGAGTCACATGTTGGGCCGTTTATTTGAAACTCCATGGTCTCACCAATGAGCGGCTTGCCGTTGCGGTATGTCCGCACAGGGAATCTGTCAGGGCCATCAATGCGCAGTACCCAGAATATTCCGAACATCCCGTCGTTGAGGTATAAACGATTGTCCTTGCGTAGCAAAACCTCAACGACTGCTGACATACCAGGCGCCGCAAGCGCCCGCCCCGGTTCACCGAGCACTTCAGCGTTCTCTGCAAGTGGCAGTGTAGCAACAGACTCTGAGATCGCCTCAAAGTATTCATCGAGCCCCGGCACTATGAAGCCGGGATAGGATTTCGGGTAGCCGCCACCTACGTCGATCAATCGAAGCCGGAACGGCAGTTGTTCGAGAACCGACTTGGTAACGGACATGGAATGCCGATACGCGTCGGGATCGGTAACCGATGATCCAACGTTGAAGGCCAACGCCGGCTCAGCCCCGCTGTCGCGAATCGATTGCAACAGCAATGGCGTTTCTTCCGGTTGGGCTCCGAATCTTAGCGACAAATCCTCCATCGCCGATTCGTGATGCACTGCCATGCGAGCGAATATGACGGAATGGGCCGGCTCGATCTCTTGCAATAGCTGTGAGAGGCCGCTCAAATGATCAACGACAAAATGCCGTACACCGTGTTTTTCTTGCGCCGTTGCGGCTGCTCCCCGAATGCGAACAGGAGTCATGAAGTACTTCTTCGCATCGGGATTGATTGAATCAAGCAATTCAATTTCCGGCAACGATGCGCAATCGAAATGACGAACACCCGCATCGATTAACAATCCAAGGATTGTCGGGTCGGCATTGGCCTTGACTGCGTATAGCACGCGACCCGGAAATCCGCTGAGAAATTCCTTCGCGATATCTTGATATACCTGCGGGTAAATGCAGTAGACCGGATGCTTCGGACACTCTTTTCGAAGAAGACTTCCCACGTCCGAAAATTTTTCAATTAAGTTAGTCATGATTTACACAGAATTGGTTTTGCTAACTTCGCATTCGTGATCCACTTGGGTCATAGGATGCCTCTGGAATGATTACGGCCGGTCTCCGTTCATCCACAACATGTACGGAAAATTCATCGTTCGATGAATCCAGAAATTGTGTTTTCACGTAGCCCAACGCCAGACTTTTATTTACTGTATGGCCATAAGCACCTGAAGTCACAAATCCTGCATACTCGTCTTTGAACCAGATCGGTTCATATCCCCAGGCGTCCGCATCGCTCGAATCAATTTCGAGCGTTACCAGCTTATGATCATGGTCTGCATCGCGATCCGCCAATGCTGCGTCGCGTCCTATAAAATCTGCTTTGCCATAGTCGATGAACCGATCAAGGCCACACATGGCGGGGGTATAGTCAGGTGTGAACTCCCGCGACCATATCCCGAAACTCTTTTCTTTTCCAAGTGATACCAAGGCACGAATGCCGAAAGCGCGTATCCCGAATTTATCCCCGACTTCGAGTAAACGATCGTAAAGCGAGCGCGCGTATACAGTTGGTACATAGATTTCGTAGCCCAGCTCACCCGTAAAGGAAAGCCGCGCTATCAGGCACGGTGCAATACCGACATTCACAGACTGTGCAGACATGAATGGCATTGAATCATTGTCCACATCTACCGACGCGACCAGGCTCAGAAGTGCACGGGATTCGGGACCGGCAATGGCGATGGCGCTCAACTCGTCCGTGCGATTGACGATACGGACGTTTTTACCGGCCGAATTTTGTTCAAACCACAACATATGAAAATCTTGCAGGTAACCGGAGCCAGTGATCATGAATCTGTCGTCCGCGAGCCGCATGACAGTCAAGTCACCTTTTAGCTGCCCCGACGGGAGTAGTAACGGGCCCATGCGTATTCGCCCTACGTCCGGCAATCGGCTCGCGAACAGGTAGTCCATGTAACTTACGGCATCAGGACCGGAAATTTCGTATTTGGCAATCGACGAGGAATCCAATATGCCTACGCTGTCTCTGACCGCGCGACATTCCTCGCCGACAGGATCATGCGAATTTGAGCGTCGAAAACTGGGAACCTCTGTTGGCTCACTACCCTGTGGTGCAAACCAAAGCGGTATTTCAAGGCCAAAAGAGGCGCCAAACACTGCGTTCGCCTGTTGCAGGCGATCGTGCAAGGCAGATACCTTATTTGGGCGTGCTGCGGGCCACTCATCATTCGGACACAAGAGAAGAAATCGGTTCTGATAAAATTCCTTGCCCTTCTCAATCGCGTATTTTTTCGTCGCATACGCTCCGAAGCGATTAACATCCATTGCGAAAACGTCACCTTCCGGTTCACCGTCTATCATCCACTGTGCTAATGCCAGCGCAACCCCGCTGCCCTGACTGAACCCCGCCATGACTCCGCAACAGGACCAATAGTTTTGCACACCTCGTACCGGGCCAATCAATGGATTGCCGTCAGGCGCGAAAGTAAAAGGACCGTTGATGATGCGGCGAATTCCCGCGTCGGCCAACAACGGATACCTCTCGAAGCCCCTCAACAACTCACTTTCAATTCTGTCCAGTCGCGGTTCCAGCAGATCGCTTTCGCCGTAATCCCATGACGTACCGTCCACCGACCAGGGAGTTGAGTGCCTCTCATACACACCGAGGAGGACTCCGTTTTGCTCCTGACGCAAATACATCTCGCCATCGAGATCAAGAATCAGGGGCAACTCACTGTCCAATTCCGCTATTTCATCGATGTCTCCGGTGAGAAGGTAATGATGTTCCATTGGGACGATGGGCACATGAACGCCGGCCATTTGCCCGACCTCGCGCGCCCACAACCCGGCAGCATTGACGACATGTTCACATTGAATATTTCCCTTATCCGTTACCACAGTCCAGGTGCCGTCGGCCTTGTGTACAAGGTCCTCTACCATGGTATTCAGATATACTTCTGCGCCGGCCTTGCGAGCTGATTTGGCCAGAGCATGCGTTGAGCCATAGGGATCCAAATGGCCCTCATTAGCATCGTATAGCCCGCCGATCACATCCTTGGTGTCGATGATCGGACACAGTTTTTTGATTTCCTCGGGGCCGATCAGGTGACTGTCAATCCCGAGAACCTTGTGACGTTCCTTCTCGTAACGCAGTACTTCCCACCGCTCGGTCGTCGCCGCGATACTGATACCACCTGTCAGGTGCATCCCAACATCCTGGCCGCTAATCTCCTCCACTTCCTTATAAACGGAAATCGCATAGGCTTGTAGTCTTGCGACATTGGGGTCGCTGTTCATCGAATGAAATCCGCCGGCAGCATGCCATGTAGATCCGGCCGTCAGCTGTTTTCTTTCAACCAGGACGACATCGGACCAACCCAGTTTCGTCAGATGGTAAAGCATTGCTGCACCGACAATACCGCCGCCAATGACAACTACTCGGGCATGTTCTTTCATATCAGCTCACGGAAATTTTGTGGTGATTCGAATCGCTCATCATGGGGTCTTCGCCGGCAGCATGAATCCAGCGGCTCAGGTAACGAGCATGGCTCCGGTCAACGTAAAGATCGAAGCTATTGTCTTCGACAGCAACGATGAAAAGCAGCACATTTGCGAATCGAGTGTGAACACACTGACCCGGGGTGAATGCGCTACTGTGCATATCAATTCCGCAGCCCATCGCCAGCAGCGTTCGGGCCGCCGGACCCCGTAATGCAAAGCACACTTTGCTCGATGACACATCTGTCGCAGCATATAGCTGACCCGATAGCGTGGCGTCGATGTGACGTAATATGTCTTCGACCGATTTAGTGTCACTGGTGAGCAGCCATTGATCGGGACCAAGCCAGTAGGCCATCGGATCTTTGCCCCGCCATTGCAGCGCCTGTTGTGGAAGTTGTAATGCCTCGCCGGCCGCGTCCGCGCCGCTCGGGCGAACACGTAGCCGGGCCATTGACCGACCGTTAATCTGATCGAGATCGAAACCAGGATGTTCAGGCATTCAGGTTCTCCCCGGCGGGGTCAAGAAAAACAGAGTCCGCAATACGGACATCGAATGTAGGTCCGTTACGGTCATTTCTCCGCTGCTATACAATATACACCGCTACCTCGGTTTCTATTGCAAGAGAGCGGACGAGCGTACTGCAGATTTACACAGAGGCCAGAGCCTGACCCATCAATTGGTAGCTTGTCAACCATCATGCCGCTTTTCCAAGCGAGTAAACCTGTTCCATATTATAGAACTTCATGCAATATCGCCGATGAAAAACGCCGCAATAGCGGGGTCTTCTATTCAGGCTTTCATATGCTGCCCGCTCGGATCATAGAAGACCGGATCCGTGATACGGACATCGAATGTGCGGCCGCCATCGAAAACCGTCACGGTTTCGCCTTTTCGTTCAAAACCACTTTCCAGCAAACCGAGACCGATGACCCGATTCAATGTCGGGCTCAAACAAGCCGATGTCACTATGCCCTGACTGCGACGACCTTCATCTTGCGGCGTAACAAAATGTGCACCTGACTGCAGAATCTCATCGTCGTTCAGTGGTTCGATGCCTACGAATTGCCGCCGATCCTTGCGCTGGTCCTCAGCACGCAGGAGAGATCTTTTTCCAATGAAGTCGGTTTGCTTTTTGGCCACAATGCCAGCGAAACCGACGTCCAGCGCATTGGTCATACCATCGGTATCTGCGCCTACGTGTAGATAGCCTTTCTCGGTTCGCAGTACGAGCAACGCTTCAATGCCAACCGCTGCGATACGACTACCGCCGGCCTGCATCAATGTCTCCATGACATTCCGGCTTTGTAATGCCGGCACACTGATCTCGAAACTCATCTCTCCCGTATAGCTAACCCGTTGAACTCGCGCTGCTACGCCGAGAAATGTGCCGGTCGCGACTGACATATGCGGCATTGCCTCCGCCGAAAAGTCGATATCGGAATGTATCCCTTGCAACAAGATTCGGGCGTTCGGACCTGCAAGCGTTGCAACGGCCCATTGGCTGGTGACCGGCGAGATGATCAAGTCAAGATCCGGCCATTCGCACTGGTGCCATTCTTCGAGCCAGTGGGTGATTCGATCTGCATGTGCCGTGGTCGTGCTGACCAGGTAGCGATCGTCAGCCAGTCTTGCGAATACGCCGTCATCAATCACGATACCGTTTTCGCTGAGCATGAGCCCGTAGCGAATTCGACCGGGCTTCAATGTCAGGACATTGTTAACGTAAATTCGATTGAGAAATTCGCCCGCATCCGGCCCTGTTATTTCGATCTTTCCGAGTGGTGAGCCATCAATAAGTCCGGCGCTTCGACGCAGCGCAAGCACCTCTTCCCGAATGGCGGTTTCGCGATCTCGACCATTAATCGCGTAATACTCCGGTCGCTTCCAGGCGCCGTAGTTTTCAAACACAGCCCCCTGGCTGACATGCCAATCGTGCGCCGGCAAAAGCTGCGCCGGGCTATAAAACTCTCCATGCCGCTGCCCGGCGATCGCGCCCATCGGCACCGGCATGAACTGCGGTCTGAATGTCGTCGTACCGACTTCTTCAATCGGTCTATTGGTCAACTCGGCGAGCAGCGTCAGTGCGTTGAGATTGCTGGTTTTGCCCTGGTCGACAGCCATTCCCACAGTCGTGTAACGCTTCAGATGCTCGACAGACACATAATTTTCGCGCACCGCCAATTCGATGTCGGCTACGGTGACGTCATGCATGAAGTCTACCCACTGGCGACTCGTGTCTCCTGCCGGCGTAATTCTGATGGCCTTCAGGTTGTATTGATTGTTTGCTGTCGTCGCAATCTCGGTCGGCGAACACGTAAAGCCCGCTTTGCTCGCGGCTTCAGAACCCGCGTACGCGCCGTCCGTCAGCGCATCAGATAACGAGAACTTGCCATGCGCAGCGCCGGCGACCGTCACATTCTGTCGACACGCCTGCGGTAAAAAACACGCCAACTCGGCGTCATAGCGCAGCTTCCCGCCAGCCTGAGAATAAAGCTGACAGTTCGGGTTGAAGCCACCCGACATCGCGAGTCCGTGACAATCGATTATGCCGCTTGTGCTGATCGTGGACTGCCCATGGTCGGGCAGACGACCGACAGAGACCCGGACAAGAGCCATTGTGCCAACGGTATCCACAACAACGGATCCTGACATGATCGGTATGCCTCGCTGACTGGCTTGCGTCGAAATTTCGTTCGAAATATTTTTTCTTGCGTCGACGATAACCGGAACACGAACACCGCTGTCGTGCAGGGTAAATGCCACTTGATAGGCAGAATCATTATTCGTCGCGACCACCATCACATCGGCGGGCTTTACGGCATAGCGATTCACATACTCCATCGCCGCATTGGCCAGCATGATGCCCGGTCGATCGTTATTTTCAAAAACCAGCGGTTGCTCGATGGCACCCGTGGCCAGTACGACTTCTTTTGCCCTGACTTTCCAGAAACGTTTGACACCGGCCGTTGACCGATCGGCGATCGTAAGAACATTGTGATCGTAGTAACCCGAAACCGTCGACGACGTCATGACCGTGACGTTCACTGCTTCTTCAAGTGCCGATCTCGTTCGATTGATCCATGCGTCAGAGTCGACATCGTCAATCACTGCGCCGTTGGCGAGAAGGCTGCCTCCCAGTTCATGATCCTGTTCAACCAGTAGCACTCGCGCGCCACTATTGGCAGCAGTCAATGCTGCCGCAAGACCAGCGGGTCCTGCGCCGACGACCAGAAGATCGCAATGCAGGTTGTGGTGAAAGTACTTGTTCCTATCCTCGCCATCCGGCAAATGGCCAAGCCCGGCCATGCGCCGAACAGCATTTTCATACCAGTGCCAGTTTGGCCATTTGAATATCTTGTTGTAGAAACCTGCCGGCCAGAGCCTGTGCGTGAAATCCAGCACACGGCCCAGATCAAAGTTGACGCTCGGGAAGCCGTTCGGAGATTTGATCCGCTGGCCATCGATTAATGCGCGCACGGTTGTACGCACGACGGGTACATCACCACTGCCATCGAATGCCGTCAGCAGTGCATTCGTTTCTTCCACGCCCGCGGACATGATGCCGCGTGGCCGATGAAATTTGAAACTCCGATTAACTGTGCTGATGCCGTTGGCGAGCAATGCCGATGCAATGCTGTCGCCGTCGTAACCATGAAGCTTCTTACCGTTGAATTTGAACGACAGTGGCTTACTGCGATCAATCCGGCCACCCGATGCCATGCGGTTTTTTTGCGGATGAGCCACTAGTCGCGATCCGTTATTGTTATATCGGGTTTCGCTACACCCATTTTGTACACGGCGTGAATTTCGTGTGTAACCGTATCGCGCACGACGTTAAACCACTGACTGCAACCGTAAATGTGGCACCAGCGCTCGTAGTGCAATCCCTTCGGGTTCTCCCGATTGAACAGGTAATCCGCCCATTCGGCATCACTCACGTCAATGCCAGGGCGTTCGACGTGAGATTCACCGCCAAAGTGAAACTCGGTTTCGTCACGCGTGCCGCACCAGGGACAGGGTATTTGAAGCATCAGTGCGAAACCCCAGAGGCCGCGCCCTCGTCTATCAGCGCGCCGGATTCGAACCGCTCAAGCCCGAATTCGGCAATCAGCGGATGAACTTCGCCAGTAGCGATAGTGTGGGCCATCGTGTCGCCGCCCGCCGGGATCGCTTTGTAACCACCTGTGCCCCACCCCCCACTGATGTACAGATTCTGCACAGGTGTCTTGCCCATGATCGGCGTCGTGTCGGGTGTAATGTCAACGATTCCTGACCACTGGCGCATGAGTCGCAGACGGCTGAATGCAGGAAAAAGTTCGAGTAACGCGGCAACATTGTCTTCCATCACGGGAATGCCGCCGCGTTGCGCGTAACTCGTGTAAATATCGACGCCACCGCCGAGTACGATTTCTCCTCTGTCGGACTGACTCACGTACATGTGAATCACGGGCGACAGCACCATCGTATCCAGGCAGGGCTTAATCGGCTCGCTCACCATGGCCTGTAGCCCCATGCTGGTGATCGGCACGCGAAATCCAGCTTTGGCAGCCAGGACGCTCGTATGTCCGGCAACCGCAATGCTGACGCGTCCGGCCGCTACATTTCCCTTTGTTGTCTTGACGCCTGTCACGGTCCCGTTGGCAATATCGAAATCCGTCACTTCGCATTGCTGCACGATGTCGACGCCCAGCGCACTCGCCGCCCGCGCATAGCTCCATGCGACGGCGTCATGGCGTGAGATTCCGCCACGATGCTGGATGAAGCCGCCATGCACCGGAAAGCGCGCATCCAGATTAATCAACGGAGCTAGCTTTTTCACCTGTGCGGGTGTCAACAATTCGGAATCGATGCCGTTAATGCGTATCGCATTGGCCCAGCGCCGCAGGCTCTCGAGTTCGTGATGGCTGTGTGCCAGCGTCAGCACGCCTCGTTGGCTCAACATGACGTTGAAATTCAGCACGTGGCTGAGATTTTCGTAGAGCTTCAGGGAATGATCGAAAAACGCGGCACTCTGTGGCCAATAGTAGTTCGACCGTGTCACCTGCGTATTGCGTCCGGTGTTGCCCCCGCCGATGTAGCCTTTTTCCAGCACGGCAATATTTCGGACACCCTGTTTGCTGGCAAGATAATAGGCCGTGGCCAAACCGTGCCCGCCGGCGCCGATGATTACGACGTCATAGCTTTTCTTTAGCTCAGGTGTGCGCCAAACCTGCTTCCAAAGTCGATGACCACTCAACGCATTGCGCACGAGTGAAAATATCGAATAACCCTTCATGGATCGGCATCCTACGACACAGTTGCTCGCCCAATCAATCGACGTCTATGACATTCGTCAGGAAACGCATTTCTTCAGAGTAGCCCCAACATGCGCGGGATCGTCAGTGACAGGTCCGGCCAAAAGGCGGTCAACAGCATGACAGGCGTTGCGACAAAAATCATCAGTTTCAGCGCCGGCCAAACGGTTTCGTGAACAGGCGCAGCACACACCCGGCAAGACATGAAGAGGATTGGCGCTACGGGTGGGCTGTTGGCGCCGATCACGACAGACGTGGCCACGATGGCGGCGAATTGCACCGCTTGGACATCGTTTGCAACCATCAGCGGCAGAAACAACGGTGCCACAACTACAGTAACTGAAATGTCGTCCATCAGAGCGCCAGCTACGATGAGTACCGAGATCACCAACAAGAGTGCGATGATTGGTGAACTCGCGATGGCCTGGACCGCTACCGTCAAATCCTGCGGTATTCCCTGCACCGATAAAATCCGGGATATCATCAGCGAGAACAGGAGGATCAGAATTATTGAACCTGTTGTTTCAGCTGCATGCACAATACTCTTTCGAAGTGAAGCGAAGGTGAACTCCCGATAGACGACACCGCCGATGATCAAGGCTGCGACCACGGCGACACCGGCCGCCTCCGTCGGCGTAAATATCCCGCCATAAATGCCGCCCAGAATGATCACGGGTATGCTAAGCGCAGGAAGAGCGCCAAAAAAAACTTTCGAGAGAGGCTTCTCATCTACACGCGCTACCGGCTTTTCATCAAAAGATCGCCCCACAAGAAATCGATTGTAGGCAATGAGACCAATGATCAATAGTAGTGCCGGCCCGATCGTTGCCGCGAAACATGCTGCTACAGACTGGCGTGTCACGACTGCGAAAAGGATCATGGTAATTGACGGTGGAATTAGAATCCCCAGAAGAGATGAGATCCCCAGCAACGCGGCGACATGCCCCCGCGGATACCCGCGTTTGACCAGCGGATCGGCCATGATCGGACCTATTGATGCGACCGCTGCAGTCGCGGTCCCCGAAATAGCGCCAAAAATACTTGAGGCAAGGACCATTGCGGAACCCATGCCACCGCGCCCGGTTGCAAGCCGTCCGACAAACTCGATAATTCGTTTGGCAAGACCGCCTGTCTGCATCAAGTGCCCGGCCAGAATAAACAGTGGAAGAGCAACAAGAACGACCGAATTCATAGAACGAAAACCCTGCAGCATCAATGTATTGAGGTTCACGTCAAACAAAAAGGTCAGATAGGCAAGCACGCCCGCGAACGACCACGCGATAGGCACGCCGAAGCCCATCAAAAGCGCTAACAGCAGTACAGCAACCAGAGCGCTCATGCGTGTGCTCGAAGCTTTAGTATCGCTTGCACGAGATCTCGCAATGCAAAGCCGGCACAACCAACGGCACAAAAAGCAATAGAAGCCTGTGATAGCCACAAAGGCAGACCCAAAGCCGGTGTGGTTTGTGGCCGCTGGATACCCCAGGACAACATCCAGAAGGCCCAGACAATAAAGAACACAGTTGCGCTCAACGTGATCGCTGCAACAATGGCGATGTGCCATTCGCCCACCCTGCTCCCTGCAAACCGCTGAGTCAGCCAGTCAACTGTGACCTGGGTCTTTCGTTGAGCGGCGATCAGGGCGCCGACCATGTATAGCTGCAGCGTAAATAGCAGGATCAACTCGTGGAGACCGACGATTGACAGACCAAGTAGGTAGCGGGCGATGACAAGAAATACCATCAAGCCCACAACCATCACCGAGGCGATGATTGCGATGGCACTTAGTACCGATTCAATTATCTCTTCGATCGACTTAGGTACGAAAATCATAATTCGCGCGCATTGGCGCGAATGGTATCCATTGTCGTCTTGCCGATGCGTTCTTCCATCATTGGCCAGACCTTGTCGCGCACAACCTCAGCCAGCACTTTTAATTCCTCGTCGGAAAGCTCAACATAGGTAATGCCCGCCGCTTTGGCTTTCTCGACATAAAACTTATCGAATGCCTGGGCATTTGCGAAGCCTTCTTCCATCACGATGATGGCAGCATCCTGAATAATCTTCTGGTGCTCTGGCGAGACCGAGTCCCATGCGGCCTGATTGATCGACAGTATGCCAGTATTGAATTGTTGTTTCGTGTGGGTATAGTAGTCAATCGTGTCGCGGAAATATTCATAGTCCCAGTAAATCACGTTTGCGGCGTCTCCATCGACAACTCCCATCTGAATCGCAGGATACACTTCGCCCCAGTCGATCGTTGCAGTTTGATAGCCCATCGCCTGTACAGTTTCAGGAAACGGAAAAATCGGGGCGGCCCTAAGTGTCATCTTCAATTCGGCTGCTGCGTCGACGCTGGTAGCGTACTTCCCTTTCGTTGCAACACCGTTGAAACCCTCCGGCCATGCACCGAAGAACTTTAGCCCGAGGTCAGCATAGATTGTAACCAGCATCCCGTTAATCCAACCACCGGGCCGATAAGCATCAAGTGCATCATCCCAGTTAGTGAACATATAGGGCGTGTAGATCACGGCTATTCGTGGGTCATACGAAGTCATTGGCCAGTTGAGCGTAAGGTTGATGTCGTTTGCGATGAAAAGGTCAAAAACGTCCTGCGGACCGCCCAACTCATTCTGGTAGAAAACTTTGACATCCAGCTCGCCGTTTGTGCCGGTTTCGATCAACTCAGCCCAACGGAGCAGCGCGTTCCCTGCGGGCGATCCCCTGGCACCAGAGTCAGTCGCCATTTTAAGGACCTTCGTGTCAACAGGAGTCGACGAACTTCGCGGTCCACAACCAGTACCTGTCGCAACGACGAAGCTAATCGCTATGACAACAAAGACTTTTATTAGATCTATGGTCATGTGCCGACCTTCTTATTGATCGTTCAGGTCTATCTTCCAGATGCTCCCGTGATACGGTGCGCCCGTGACATCTTCCACCGCTGCAACGTACATCGAACTGTCGTCGGGATAGAACGTCAGGTTCGTCACAGCGATCCCGGGGATCTCGAAACTCTGCAGAAATTTACCTTCAGAAGACATCTTCACCACATGACCGCCCATGTAATAGGCCACAAAGATATTGCCTTGGGAATCCACCTTCATGCCATCCGGTCCCAGCCAGATCGAAGGCTGGGCGGGCCCAGGCAACAGATCGGTCATGCGGACGAAAAGTTGCCTGTTTGATAATGTTCCGTCATCTTCTATGTCAAAGCTCAATATGCGGTTGGCATTGTGTTCTGACACCAGCAAGGTGTTGCCGCCATTGATCACGACGATTCCGTTGCCAAAGTGCACGTCATCCGCAACCTCAACAAAACCAGCCGCACCGGGCGCGCGAAAATAAACTCCTCCGACAATCTGTTTGGCTTCAGCAACGAACGGTCCTGAGGTCGTGATGTAAGCTCCGCCGTCGTCAGTAAAAACAATATCGTTCGGGTGGTTGAACCGCTCGCCATGCACGTCAGCATCTATTCGTTCCACGACGTTGCCATCCAGGTCGAGATAAAGGATTTCGTTCGACTCATAACAGATAACGACCAATAGCTTATTCGGGCTAAGAGCCAAACCATTGTGACCACAGCCTACCTGCTCATGCAGCACGGTCCGGGTTTCGCCATCGAGGCGCATAAGCCGGTTCGAAGCGTATTCGACCCAATGAAGTTGGTCATTCACGAATAGCGGCGCTTCGGGAAACTGTAATTTGTCAACAACAATTACGGCCCCGGCATCGGCTGCGACTTCTGCGACTTCTGCGACTGCGGTTGGTGTCGCGCATATAGCGGTAGCAGTCACGCAAGTGGCAAGACATCGAATTTTCGTATCAGTTTTCATTACGCGTCCTCAACTAAGCTTACAGTAATCATTCATGTTGTATCACTCGAAGATAAAGTGACTCCTATCCAGTTCGCCGTCATTCCTGACGGTATGAAAACGCTTACATTTCACTTCGAAGATTTCGCCGACCGGCAAGTGCTTTGTTTGTCTGCCAACGTGAAATATTGTTTCTGAGTTGGTGATCAATGGCACATGGATCTTGTGGATATGGTGATTGGCTCCTCCGTTTGAATGATCGGATATCTCGTCGCCCGCAGGAAGCCTCGCCAACATAACGCGAGGAAAACGATAATTTTTGTATCCCAGGCTTTTCACTTGCTCTTTCAAGGCGTCTACATCTGCCGATCCCAATTGATCAAAATTATCCGTTTTTGGGTCTTAATGCGCTTCTGAAAATTCGTAGCTAAATTTGTCAATCAGATACTTTTCTTTGTCAGCAACTAATTGTTCTAAAGCCGGTGGGTAACCCCCGATAAAGGTTTTTGGGCGAGCACTCGAATTCAGTGGTTCGGTCTTTTCCAGGTAGGAGGTTATGGCTTCTGTTATTGGTGTGCGCGTAATCATGAACAAGTCTAGTGCTTCTTCTCGTAAATTCTCGAATCGACCAATATGAACAGGATGCTTTTTTTTTGACTCGAACATGAGTTTGAACAACCAGGAGTAATAGCCATGATCTTCAGGAAAGTTCGCAAAGTGCTCCGATCGCAGGCCCGGGAGGTGACGACGAGCAGGAGTTCGGGCATTAATAATGGTTGGTGCGGCTTTAACTAATTGGTCCAACAACCTCTTGCTCTGAACGCTATTGTCTCCAAGTTTCAAAAACCTGGAAATAGTCTCCTCATAACCAAGGGCGCCTCGTTCGGAGATAATCTGATAGACGTATTGTTGCTTGCGGCGGTAATCAAAAAACATGGAGACATACCAATCCCAGGGATTACGTACGAAGCCAATAACCGGTAGATGCGAGTATTCCCCCGGCAGGTCTCTAAGATGACCATGGTACTGAAGCATTCGTGCGCCTGGCACATGCTCCAGGATGAGTTTGTTTAGAAAGGTACCCGCGGTACGGGAAGTATGGATATAGACAAAATGTTTGGTGACTATCATCGTCAGTCCACGTCAATCATCGAAAGGCCAGGGCTCCAACCCATGAATGGCATTACGGATGTCCATAGTCAGGTTGACGGATCCGACTGTCTGATTGGTATCGAGATCGTACAGACTGATTGTTGACGGCGACGAACCGCCGGCCACAAATCGATCACCCACCAGACAGAGGCCGCGACCGAAACCTTGGTGCAAAAAATTCGCATCATCATTGTTCGCAAGTTCGAGTTTTCCCTCGTCATAAGTAACGATTTTGAATGCTTGACTTTTACCGTCTCTGCCATCGTAACGTACGCAATTGTTTTCTGTATCGTTCAACAGGACCCCGTCACGATACGGCCGGGCATTGTGCGCGCCGGCTGGCAGCGAGCAGACTTCGGACACCTCCATTTTGCTGTTTAGATGTAACAGGGCATTCGTGCGCAGGCCGCTCAGGTATATCCCGGTGCTGTCAACGTGGACCATGTTGATGTGATAATCATTGACCGGTCTTGGGCCCATATCTGAGCGGGGATCGAATGTGTGGCCGGCCCATTGATCGTACTGCCGCAGCAGATGGAAACCCCAATTATACTTTTTTGTATCCAGATCGAACGCGAGCAAGCTGTCGAAACCCGCTGATGTCAGAAAAATCTTCTGCTCGTATCGGCAAATCTCATGGCAGTCATCCAGATAGTGGTTCTTGCTGAAAGTCTTGATTTTGAAACTGCGGTCGTAACGTAAAAGCATGTCGCTTGCGGCGATCAGGATATCTTCGTCGCCAAATGTGATGCCGCGCAGACCTAGATCGCCGCTGCCGCTTTTGAGGTCAATGTCGCTCGTGTTCCAGTCAAAGAGCTGTTCGACTTCCTGTTTTTCAAAATCGACCGAAAACACGCCGCCCTGACTTCGACCTCGCCGGCTGCCGCGCACGACAGATGTTGCGACGAGCTTGGGTAGCTTGATTGTCACAAGTCAAATCTCCCATCAATCAATCGGTATAGCTGCCGATTATAGGGTTTAAGAAAGTTTGTCAATAGTCCACACACAGCATCACCCAACTCGGAATTATTCTGCGGTAGTTGAAGGGCGTTACCGGCCCCGGCATCCCAGATGCGCTGCAGTTGTTTTGCTGCCAGGAACTCAAAAGTCCAATGGTCGTGATAAATCGATCGAAACACATATCTTAGGTAGAAGTTCTACGCACCTGATTCCGCCCATCAGCATGAATTCCGGGCGCGCCCTGCCATCGCGCGGCGTGAAGCGCGGGTCATACAGGGCAAGGGCGTGACGGTGATTTGCTTTCACGTTTTGTGCAGCCTATGCTGGCGCGGTAAAATTTCCAGACAATCTCATATTGCCTATAAACATGGATATCGACGTACCACTGCGCGAACTTGGCGCTATCGACACAACGGCTCTTCGTGAGGCCATCCTCGGCCAGGAAGACGTCGCTTGGCATGAGGACGAATATCGCCAGCAGACATACCATCATCACGATCAGACCCGGTCAATCGTACTGGTTTTCACGGATGCGTCGAAATGGCCCGATGCCAATGTGCGCAAGGAGCCCGGCTGGGAGCGACTAGCGCATGTCGCAGTTCCGATCATGGAGGAAATTATAAGAAAGCACTATCCGAAGGGCGGCGAGGTCATTCGTGCAATGGCGGCCAAGCTTTTGGCCGGCGGGAAAATCAAATCGCATTGTGACGTGCACGAATCGTTTCATTGTGGACACCGTATCCATGTGCCGATAACAACGAATCCAAGAGTCTGGTTCACGATCGATGGCCGACCGTACCAGTTCAAAGTCGGGCAGGCTTATGAGATAAACAACCAGAAACAGCACAGCGTAATGAACAAGGGTGCCGAGTCTCGGATCACGTTCATATTCGACTACATTCCGCCAGGTCCACATGACCATGACTCGGGCAACGGAAAGGATCTGCCTGAGAGCCTGAGCATCAAGCCTGCTGACGTCGCGTTTAGGATTCCGTCTGAAAATTCGACTGGCGCCAAGTAGAGTTTTCGGAAATGCGAAGAAAGCGGGTCTTAATCGTTGGCGGCGGTTCAGCGGGCTGGACAGCCGCGGCTTATTTGAATGCAGCGCTTAATACCGGCAATCAAAAAGTTGCAGAGATTAGCCTGATCGAATCACCGGATGTTCCTCGCATCGGTGTTGGTGAAGCGACGATTCCGAACATCAACCGAACTCTGGCCGTCATCGGCATTGATGAACTGGATTTCATGAAGGCAACTGACGCTACTTTTAAAACGTCGATCCGCTTCAAAAATTGGCTGGACAACGAAAACAAGTTTTACCATCACCCGTTCAGCAGATTTAGTGCCGGTCCCAATGACGACGCTGGCCGAAGATGGCTAATGAGCGATCGCTCGGTACCCTTTATGAATACGATGTCGGCACAGCCTGTACTGTGTGAAATGGGCCTCGCGCCGAAGGTGATCGAACAAGTCAACCTCGGTATACCGGTGGGTTACGCGTTTCACATAAACGCGCTGAAGTTTGCAGACTATTTGCGAGATTTCTCGACGGCCCGAGGCGTGACTCACTACCTGGATAGTGTTGTCGATGTTGACGTCGCCGAAACCGGCAACATCTCGGCCGTGCAGACCAAGAGCGGGAAACGATTGGAGGCTGATCTCTTCATCGATTGCACGGGGTTCGCTGCGGTGCTCACGGAAAAAACACTTGGAGTCAAATGGGTCGACTACTCGCAGTGGCTGCTTTGTGACCGAGCCATAGTGATGCCCGTGCCCTACGAAACCCATTACCCCGGTTTTGTACGTCCCCACACCATGGCGACTGCCCTCTCCGCCGGCTGGGTCTGGGACATTCCGTTGCAGAATCGACGTGGGGTCGGCTACGTGCATTCAAGCAGCCATATCAGCGAGGAAAACGCGGAGCGTGAATTGCGAGCGTACGAGGGTGCTCATGCCAAGGACCTCGATACACGCATCGTCAAATTCAAAGTGGGGATGCGCGAAAAGGCATGGTTCAAGAACTGCATCGCGATGGGGCTCGCCGGTGGTTTCCTCGAACCATTGGAATCAACAGGTCTTTACTTAAACGAACTCGCCGCGGAGCTGCTGACTGAGCATTTCCCTTACGGTGACGATATGGAGCCGCTTGCGTTTCGATTTAACCGTATGCTGGAGAACCGCTTCTACGAGATTTTGGACTTCATTAATATGCATTACTGCCTGACGCGGCGGACGGACACGGAATTCTGGCGCGAAGTCGGGCGCCCGGAGCGGACTAACGACCGACTGCAGGCCAAACTTGACTACTGGCGAATCAAGCCGCCGTCTGTTTCCGATTTCGTCGATCCATTCTTTCCGGGCCAGGCAGATAATCAGCTGACATCAGGCGGCACGATTGGGGATAACAGATGTCCCATCGACACGGGCCGCCTGTGGAATCATCACAGTTACGAGGCAATTCTCTACGGCATGGACTTTCTGCGTGACGAATGCAATGAGTGGTTTGGCGATAGCCGGCCGCGTCCCGCAGTTCACAAGAAGGTTCTTGACGCCGTCAACACTGCGCAAGATAAATTGCCGCCACATGACGTCTGGCTAAAGCGCATGGTTGCCATGGCAGACTATTCGAATTCTTGAGCGCTGCATGACCTTTAAAGATTCCCTGAAAACGAAAGATTTCGTGATCACTGCCCATGTCAACATGGTAGAGGCACCAGATGCGGATTCTCTGCTCCGGCAAGGCGAAATCCTGCGCCCGGCGGTCGACGCCGTGCAGCTGACCGATAGCACCCAAATGCATATGTCGGGCATTGCTGCGGCCGCGCTGCTGATTCAGCAGGGCATAGACCCAATCGTCCACATGAACTGCCGCGATCGAAATCGCATCGCGATGCAGAAGGACTTGCTTGGCGCAGCCGCGCTCGGGGTCACCAGCGTGTTGGTGATGCGGGGCAAGAAAATTCCTAATAGCAAGAAGTTCGGAGTGCGACAGGTCTTCGACACACCCGCGCTGGAATTCATGGCATATATTCAGAGTATGAAGCAGGACGAGGACGATTCGTTCATATCCGACTTTCTTGTTGGTGCCAACGCTGAAATATTCGATCCGGAGGCTGACTGGATGCCTAATACGCTCATCCGAAAATGTGATGCTGGCACTAACTTTGTGCAGTTGCAGATCTGCTTCGATATGGACGTGGTCCGCAATTACATGGCCCGCATCGTTGCATCGAAGTTGACTCACAGGGTCAGTTTCATCATGGCGTTGTCACCATTGCCGTCCGCCGATGTGGCGCGCTGGGTGCGGGACAACGTCAAGGGTGCGCTGGTTCCGGAGACTATCATCGATCGCATGGAGCGGGCGTCGGATCCGGAATCCGAGGGCATCGAGATTTGTGCCGAATTGCTGCAAGAGCTGGCGACGATTCCAGGTGTGTCCGGTGCCAACTTATTGACATTGGGCAAGCTTGAAACGATACCGGCTGCGATCAGCGCCTCTGGCGTGCGTCCATCGTAGTGCGGTAACGTGCGCGCGTTACGAAATCTGGAGAAGATCCATTTCCCGTGAAATAGCACAACAGTTTGAGGAGGCACAGAAGTTTCTACAGACCGGCGAGGCCGAGTCCGCTGAGGCCGTCTGCGCCGACCTGCTGGACCAGCACCCAGAGGATGCCAACGTCTTATGCCTGTCGGCCCGTGCGCTCCTAAAGCTCGAGCGATTCGATGACGCAGACGCGAGAATCGATCAGGCAATGTCCATCTATCCAGAGTGGGCACGTCCGCACGAGGTGCGCGGCGAGCTATTACTAGCGAAAGGTATTCTGTCCGATGCGGCAGAAGCCTTTCGGAAGGCGCTGAATCTCGACCCCAAGCTGCAACGATCAGTTATAAAACTCGGTCAGGTCTTGATGATCTTGGGCCGCGTGGAAGAGGCTCGGGCGTTGAAGGACGAGTTCATGGAACTCAGTCAGGACAACCAGGATATCGCTAAAGCAGCCGAGTTGGAGAAGGAAGAAAAGTTTGCCGAAGCGGAGAAGCTCTACCGTCAGATTCTGACGCGCCATCCTGACAATGTTTCGGCGATGCGTTTATGGGCCCTGCTCGGCATCAGGCAAAAGCGATTCGCCGACGCAGAAGTATTGCTGCTGCAGGCGGTTCAGATTGCACCCGGTTTCACCCAGGCCCTGGAAAGTCTGTGCGGCGTACAGCTTGAACAAGAGAAATTTGATGGTGTTATCGACAGCGCGAAGAAACTGATCAAGCTTAAGCCTCGCGCGGCCGATGGGCATATTTGGATGGCGGCCGCCACTGCTGCTGCAGGGAATCATGCCGAGGCAGTCGACTATTACGATAATGCGCTGGAAATCGCGCCGAATCATGCCGGAGCATTGTGCGGTAGAGGAAACGCGTGTCGCACGATTGGGGATCAGGAGGCCGCAATTGCTGCCTACCGGAGCTGCATCAAGGCGAATCCGTTGCATATAGAGGCATATTGGAGCCTGGCGAATCTGAAGACGTTTCGTTTCGAGGATACGGAAGTCGATGACATGCTGGCGCTCGTCGGTGATGAGCGCATCCCGTCCGAGGGTCAGGTGCAACTGAACAATGCGCTTGGTCTGGAGTTCGATGGTCGCAAGGAATACGACCGGGCATTCGAGTTCATTGATTGTGGCAACAGGCTGAGGCGCGAGCGGGAATACTATGACCGCGTCATGACCGAAGAGCAGACCGACTTATCGATAGAGCTTTTTACGCCGCAGTTTTTTGAGGACAACGCAGGCCATGGCCATCCTGACCCCGCACCGATACTGATAGTCGGCCTGCCACGCTCTGGCTCTACGCTGCTGGAGCAAATCCTGTCGAGTCACTCCAAGGTGGACGGTACCCACGAGTTATTTGATTTTGAAAATACAATCCGCTCCCACCCGAAATTGAGTGCCGCGCCCGCTCGCTATCCGACGTCTGTAGCGAACATTGGCGCAGACGAGTTCAATCTTCTCGGCAGTGAATACATCGAGCGCAGCAGTCGACATCGCGGCGACCGTCCATTTTTTACCGACAAGAACCCGAACAACTTCGCGCACTTGGGTTTATTGCACCTGATCTTGCCTAATGCGAAAATTATCAACGCCCGGCGTCACCCGTTGGACAGCTGCTTTGGCAGCTACAAGCAGCTATTCGCCAAAGGTCAGCCGTTTACCTATGATCTGGTGGAACTTGGCGAGTACTATCTGCAGTACCAACGGCTGATGGACCACTGGCACGAAGTCATGCCCGGCAAGGTGCTCGACGTCCAGTACGAGGAGGTGGTTGCAGACCTCGAGGGCCAGGTCAGGCGGATCCTCGAGTACTGCGAACTCGATTGGGAAGAGTCATGCCTCAAATTTCATGAAACCAACCGGTCTGTGAAATCGGCAAGTTCGGAGCAGGTGCGACAGCCGATATACACCAGTGCGGTCCATGCCTGGCGACATTACGAGGCGCATCTGGGACCCTTGATCGAGACGCTCGAGCCTTTGCTGACCAAACTGCCAGAGAGCGACCGGCCCAGCAGCCTGGGCGGTTTCCCCGCTTAAGTCGGAGAAAATCCCACTGAATCCGGCTCTCGAGAAAACTATACAATGTACACCACTAGCTCCAAATATGAGCTAGTAGACTTATTCTAGCATGTGATCCATGTTCCACATCATACAACATATAACAAACTTGGTTTGTAATACGATCGGCTTCATGCTTATAATCAGGTCGGACTCTGGCTGACGGTCACGTTTCCTTGGCCACCAGCAGTCCTATCTCATCAAATGAGGGGGAACTGAAGATGAGCCAGACGAATCCATATTCGATCAGCCCGATTGCTGCCGCCGTGTCGGCCGCACTTGCGATGCCCGCAGCCGTGTTAGCACAGGAAGACGGTGTTGACGCTACGCTTGACGAGATCATCGTTACGGCGACTAAACGCGAAGCGAATCTGCAGAAAATTCCGGCCAGTATTCAGGCTCTCCCCGAGGCGATGCTCAAGGAGATGGGCGCTCTGAACACACAGGACTACACACGATTCATGCCGAGCGTGAACTGGATTTCTACTAATGCTGGCAACAACCAGGTCATCTTCCGCGGTGTCCATACGAGTACTGGCGCTTTCACTATGACGCGGAGCTCGTCGGTCTACCTCGACGAAATACCGATCACTTCGACGGCCGGCGATTCGCCGGACGTCCGCATGATGGACGTCCAACGCGTGGAAGCATTGGCGGGACCACAGGGCACGCTGTTCGGCGGCGCCGCACAGTCCGGCCTACTGCGCATCATCACCAACAAGCCGGATACCAGCCGGTTCGAGGCAAGCGCTGACGTCTCGTTTTTTACCGGCCAGACGAGTGACCCGAGTCATAGCATTACCGGTGTTTTCAACCTGCCGTTAATCGAAGACAAATTTGCCATTCGTATAGCGGCACAGGCAGCAGAAGACGGCGGTTATGTTGACAACGTACCGGGCCACACGCCGGATAGCTGGTTTGGCGAAACGGCGGCGGAGAACGCGGCTGGTGGAACGGCAGCGCCTCGGGCCTGGGGAGCCGCCCGACTGGCTTGGGGCGGTCTTACCAATGATAACGTTGTTGAGGAGAACTGGAATTCGTCCGAACATACTAACCTCAGGATTTCGGCGCGTTGGGAAGTCAACGACCGTTTCGCGCTAACGGGTGCGTATCAATACGGCAGATCCAATTCGCAGGGAAACAGCACCTACAACCCGTTCGTTGGCGATCTTCAGACGATAGATTTCGTTAAGAACACATCAGAAGCCGAATGGGATATGGCGTCGCTAACGATTGATGCTGATCTCGGCTTTGCCCAGTTTGTGTCGGCGACGAGCTTCTACGAAAATCAACGGACCTACGTGGCCGACAATACTCTGTACTACCATTACTACATGTCACGGGGTGGTTGCACGGATCAGGGAGCGGCCCCCACCGGAACGTATTATTTCTGGAACAATCTTGCCAGCGGCCGGGTAGTTTATAACCCGCGCTACTGTGCGCTATTTCCTGTTACGAACCCTAGTGGTGATGATACGCAGCTGCCCGATATAGTCGGTATTGGCGAGGGACCGGAATGGCAGGACCGGTTCACCCAGGAATTCCGGCTGTCACACCAGGGTGAGAGGTTCAGCTGGCTGGCTGGCCTCTACTATGAGGAAAGTAACGATTCCTGGAATTCTGTCTGGATGAAGAGCGGAAACCTGCCTTTCCAGGAATCTATGGCCTATGCGGCTATTCAAGATTGTTTCCAAGGGCCCGCTTCTGTACACGATCCCGACAACGACATACCGGGGGCTGGCGGATCGAGAAGCTACAGATGGGGTTGCCACACAGGGGCGAACGCGGTCAATGCGGCCGATCCAGCTTTAGTAGCCGCCGCGCTGGCCCAGGGTGACCATTTGTGGGACTCCCGTGATGACACCGACTGGTCAACCAAAGCCGTGTTCGGCGAGTTTACCTGGCACGCTACTGATCGGATGAATGTGACGGTCGGTGGTCGCTGGTTTGAAAATACCAACGATAAGGTTTACACCAAGTGGATGTTGGGGCACACCGATAGCAATGACAGGCATATAGGTGGCTATCCGCAACCACTCTGGACGGGCAATACCGGCGTTCAATCTACAACACTAAAAGATTTCGTGCCGAAGGTGAGCGTTGACTATAGCTTCGGTAACGATAACCGTGGCGAAAAGATGATGTATGCGCTTTACTCCGAGGGTTTCAGGGTGGGAGGCATCAACCGAGCCAATCGAAGGGCTGATTGGACCCGAACCCTCTGGGGCCAGACATGGGAGCCGGACAAACTCAACAACTTCGAGCTCGGCTACAAGTCCCGTTGGGCCAACAATACCGTGCAGTTCAATTTGACCTATTTCTATATGGACTGGGAAGACTTTCAACATGAAGTCGTCGATCCCAGTGGTGGTACTTGCGTCGACATCAACGACGCGTCGATTCCTGGTGACGACAGGTCATGTAATTCCGATGATTCCCTCCCCTGGATATCCATTGTCGGCAATGTGGGCGACGCCCATTCTACGGGACTCATTGCGGAGGTCGATTGGGTTCCGGCAGACGGCTGGCAAATTGGTGCAAACGCCCAGTGGCTCGAGCGGGAGATTGACTCCTTACCATCTCCGGAATTTGAAGAGGAATCCGGCCTCTCACCGGGCCAGCAGCTGCCGAACTCACCAGACCTCCAGGGAGCGATATGGGGCACTTACACCTGGCCGGTGAATTTCATCCAGGGTGCCGAGATGTTCGTCCGCGCCCAGGTCTCGTACACGGGTGACAGTTTATCGAAATTGATCCCGTCACCCCTGACCTCGGCCAATCCACAGTTCGTCAATCCGTCTTATACGCTTGCCGACCTCCGCTTTGGCCTGGTCTCGGGCGATGGCAATTGGCAGATTGATTTATTCGTCAACAATGTCACCGACGAACGGGCACACATCAACCCATCGAATTCCACAGGTGAATATGCTTGGGGGAGAACCGGCGAGTACCAAAACAGTCACAATTATGTCACCGTCCGGCCGCGAGAATACGGCTTTCGTTTTAGTAGCCGATGGGGTGACTGAGAATAGGCTGACAGGGAGTATTCTCCCGTCAATAATAAAGAAAGCCCCGCTTATGCGGGGTTTTTTTTAACACGCTTTGGCGCTTGTCGTAACGAGGAATGCAGATCTTATGGATGGGAACGAACTGGCGGCTCAGTTCATCCGGGACTCCCAATGGAACGACCTGCCCGATTCCGTGCAGCACCACTCAAAGCAGTGCTTGATCGACATCATTGCTGCGATGGTGAGTGGGGTCTTGACGCCCATCAGCGACATCGCTGCTGGCTACGCCCCGGTTGCGTGGCCGGGAGACGACGCGACAGTCCTGTTACACGACAAGCGTGCGAGTGCTGCTGGAGCGGCCTTCGCCAACGCGTGTGCGGCCAATGCCCTGGACTGCGACGACGGAGGCGCCTATACACGAGGACATCAAGGGGCGCAGGTTTTTCCGACCGCGCTCGCACCGCGAAACGAGTCGACAGGTTTTCGAGACCTGGACTTCGAACTCTGAGAGTACCGAATGAAAAACGACACATTGATTGAACTGCCGGGAAGCGGAACGCTCACACGCCGTCAGATGATCTCACTGTTGGTCTCGGTTGGCGTCGGCGTGACAGCAAATCCACTCATGTCACCGCTGGCGGCCGCCGCAGAAATTGGTAACAGCACCAAAATGGTGGCGGCGATCTTTTTTGAATCGTATGCGACCATCGCATTGCGACAGGCGCTGCGATACGCGGGCGACGATGGCTTCGTGGCATCGATGCCGCAACTGCTGCACGCCCGGGTAAATGCCGACTACGACAACATCATCTGGAATACCTGGTTCTCTGCAAATTCCGAGGAAAACGTGGTCACAACACCGCAGGGAAGTCCCGTCGTCGTGACGATTCATGGCGGCGGAATATTTGCGTCACCGGACCGGTTTGAGAGGAGCCTGCGTGCGGACCTGAGCCGATACAATTCCGAGGGTCTCACCGGGCAATATGCCGCCAAAATTACGGAGATTGAGGCCCGCGACGTGCTGCGCGGCAAGCTACCTGACGGCACTGATATCCCGATTTACCCGTTCGCCGAGTTCAAACGGGGTATATCTGACTTGCCGATGCGTTATGGCGTCGCACTGGATTTCGAAGCGGCCAGGCAAGGCAAGAGGGGATACGAGAGTTTCGAGGCCTTGATGGACGATCCGAACATGATCGTTCGCGCCGGCGGCGTTGAATCGCTGGCAGCCTATCTCGACAAGGCAAAGGCCCGTCACGACACTGAACTAATGGGTAACTCGCACGCCTACAACTGGATTGACCCGAAACAACCGCAAGCCCGCTTATTGAACCTGGGCGGTAATAAAGGTGGTGTGGGCAGCGAGGGCAAGGACCAGGGCCTGGGCTGGGGCTATGACTCGGATGACGGCATGGGCACAACCTGGCCAGGCGGCTTCGCCCGCTATGTCGCAGTCGCGCCGCGTGACGAATCGACAAGTCTGAGCAACCTGGACTTCGAGCTATGAGCGAACATCAGGAAAAACTGACCCGCCGCCGGATGGTCCATGTATTGGCCTCGGTCGGCGTCGGGATGCTGGCAAGCCCACTCGTTTCTCGGGCGGCGACGGGTGTCAGAGTCGGCAAGATGGCTGACACCAGGATGCAGGCAGCTATCATTTTCGAACCGCACATCCCCACCGCATTGCGACGGGCCCTGCAATACGCGGGAGACGACGGCTTCGTGGCATCAATGCCGCAATTGCTCCATGCCAGGACCAACGCCCCATACGACAATATTATCTGGAACACCTGGTTCACGTCGAACACCGAGGAAAGCGTAGTCACAACATCGAAGGGAAATCACGTCATCGTAGCGATACACGGCGGTGGCATTTTCGCGTCACCCGATCGATTTGAACGGAGTTTCCATGCGGACATTAACCGGCATAATTCGGAGGGCGTCACCGGACAATCCGCGGCCAAGATATCTGAGCAGGAAGCCCGTGACGTGCTGGACGGCAGACTTCCCGACGGCACCGAAGTCCCGGTTTACGCGTTCGACGAATTCAAACGCGGCATCGCCGACTTGCCGATGCGCTACGGCGTCATCTTTGATTACGAGATGGCGAGGAAGTCGACTCGCGGATACGACACGTTCGAAGTCTTGAAAGATGAACCAAATTTGATCGTTCGCGCCGGTGGCATCGAGCCACTGGCGGCTTATCTCGACAAATTCAGGGACCGTCACAATACGAAGATGATGGGGAACTGGCACCCCTACAACCGGATCGATCCCGACCAACCCCAGACCCGCATACCATTCCTGGCCGGTAACAAAGGCGGTACGGGCAGCGACATCGACGAAGAAGCCCTCTGGGGCTATGACGAGGAATACGGCCTGGGTGGTGACGCCAGCATGATCGGCATGGCCCGCTATGTCGCGGTCGCGCCGCGGAATGTGGCAACGAGTTTGCGGAATCTGGACTTCGAGATTTAAGTGCTCACAGTTTTTCGGCGAATTCCAGGTTCTCTTTGACCAGCCTCGCGTCACTTCCCAAAGCATAGTGCTTTGACATGTCCGCCGTATAGCGGCTGGCCGGTGGATTCTTGCCGAGTGCTTCGGCCATTGCCCTAATGTGATGCGGCCCGGCGCCGCAACAAACGCCTTGATAGGTCACTCCCAGCGCCAGTGCCTTTTTGGCGAACTCGGCAATCTCGTAACGATTGCAAGTCAGCGGCTCTAATGCCGTGGGGAACGGACGATCCGGGATACAATCGCACCCGGCATCGGTCAGTGCTTGAAAATTGACCTCCTCCGGGGTGGTCCTGAAAGGAACCGGGAGAGCGGCCAATGGACCCTCGACTTCGTTACTGATCTCCTCCAACACAGTCAACATGGTGTTGGGACCACGAATACAGTTCATTCCAACCACGTCCGCCCCTGCGTCTTTCAGGCGTTGACAGGCTTCCGGAACGCTGTAGTCGTCTCGCAACCCCTCCCGGTGCACGGCCAGGGTCACCACGGAAATC
>SMVB01323338.1_pt1 | contig 29137 bp, 24 predicted proteins | sample 2456461 | NCBI WGS metagenome assembly SMVB01 (sample SAMN11095934, study PRJNA526329) | marine sediment metagenome | biome: Marine sediment; feature: Surficial sediment; material: Deep marine sediment; isolation source: Hadal surficial sediment | place: Pacific Ocean | collected 2014-05 | depth... | reverse complement strand
TTCACGGCGTCATCTCGTTCGTCGAACAAGTCGGCCACCAAAGCGGAGTCGCGATCGAGACCAAGTACGAGTTGCGTCATATCGTTGGAGCCTATGGACATACCGTCAAAATATTCGAGGTATTGCTCCGCTAGCAAAGCGTTGGTTGGCAGCTCACACATCATAATGATTTTCAGATCGTCTTTGCCGCGTTCCAGACCATTTTCTGCCAGCAAATCAATGACCTGTTTCGCCTGGGCGACAGAACGAACGAATGGAATCATGATCTGCACATGCTTCAGGCCCATCTCATTTCGAACCTTCAATAGTGCCCGGCACTCCAATTCAAAGCAGGGTCTGAAGCTTTCAGAAACATAGCGTCCCGCACCGCGGAAACCGAGCATCGGGTTTTCTTCGACAGGCTCGTATTGTTTGCCACCGACAAGATTCGCATATTCGTTCGATTTGAAATCGGACATGCGAACAATAACCGGCTCCGGCGCAAAGGCGGCGGCGATAGTGCTGACGCCTTCTGCAAGTTTGTCGACGTAAAACTCAACCGGGTTGGCGTAGCCGGCCATGTGTTCGTCGACGGCACTCTTGGTCTCGCTGTCGAGATCGTCGTATTCAAGCAGGGCTTTCGGGTGCACGCCAATCATTCGGTTGATGATGAACTCAAGCCTGGCCAGGCCGATGCCCGCATTCGGTATTCTTGCAAAATCGAATGCCCGGTCCGGATTACCGACGTTCATCATCAACTTGACCGGAATGTCGGGCAGGGAATCCAGCTCAATTGTCTTTTGCTCGAAGTCGAGTTTGCCTTCGTAGACGAGGCCTTCGTCGCCTTCGGCGCAGCTGACGGTTACGTCCATGCCGTCTGCAATGGTCTTGGTGGCATCGCCGCAACCAACAACGGCAGGGATGCCCAGCTCCCTGGCTATAATCGCAGCGTGACAGGTTCTTCCGCCGCGATTCGTCACGATCGCTGATGCCCGTTTCATGACCGGTTCCCAGTCCGGGTCTGTCATGTCGGACACGAGAACGTCGCCTGCCTGAATGCGCCCCATCTCTGCGACGCTCTTGATGATTTTTGCGGTTCCGCTGCCTATCTTCTGGCCGATGCTTCGGCCGCGGCTTATGATATTGGAGCGATCTTTCAGTGTGAAACGCTGAATGCTCCTGCCGCTTTGGCTCTGTACGGTTTCCGGGCGTGCCTGCAATATGTACAAATTGCCATCCGTGCCATCTTTGCCCCACTCGATATCCATGGGTCGGCCGTAATGCTTCTCGATGATTACCGCTGTCTTCGCGAGTTCGATAATGTCGCTTTCCGTCAACGAAAATTGCCGGCTGTCCGATTCGTCAACATCAACTGTCTCAACGGACTTTCCTGGCGCGGCGCCATCACTGAAAATCATCTTGATCGCTTTGCTGCCAATGTTCTTACGCAAAACAGGATGGTGCCCGCTGGCGAGCGCCGGCTTGTAAACATAAAACTCATCCGGATTAACGGCGCCTTGTACCACCGTTTCGCCGAGACCATAAGACGACGTAATAAAAACGACGTCGCGAAATCCGGACTCGGTGTCCAGCGTAAAAAGGACACCGGCCGAGCCAATGTCACTGCGTACCATGTATTGAACGCCAACTGATAACGCGACCAGGGAATGATCGAATCCCTGGTGCACGCGATAGGCGATTGCTCTGTCGTTGTAAAGCGATGCATAGACCTGATGCAGCGCCTCGATGAGATTGTCTATGCCGCGTACGTTCAGGAATGTTTCCTGCTGTCCGGCGAAGGAGGCGTCTGGCAAGTCTTCTGCCGTTGCCGACGACCGAACAGCGACCGAAATGTCTTTTCCGTCGGACATCTCGTCCCACGCGCTTCGAACGTCGCTCATCAATCGTTCGGGCAGTTTCGCATCGCCAATCCAGCCGCGAATGCTGGCGCCGGCGCTTGTTAATGCGTCGATGTCATCGACATCAAGATTTTCCAGGGCCTGCCGTATGCGTTCGTCCAGTCCGTCGGTCTTAAGGAAATCGCGATAAGCGGCAGATGTGGTTGCGAAGCCGCCGGGTACAGAAACGCCGAGACTGCTCAAATTGCTGATCATCTCGCCAAGCGACGCATTCTTGCCACCGACTGTTTCGATATCGCCCATTCCAAGCTCTTCAAGCTTGATAACGTACGGCTCCAATTTAACCTCCTTGTGTTAGTGGCACGGACATGGACAATCGATCACGGACATACCAGTGCAGTGCCGGCTGGACTTAAGCAACTCAGGAACACATTGATATGGGTGAACGAACAGTTTTTTTTCTTTCCGATCAGACTGGTGTTACCGCGGAAACACTGGGCCACAGTCTGCTCACGCAGTTTGATGGGCAGAAGTTTCGGCAAGTGACTTTGCCATTTATAGACACCGAAGACAAGGCAAGGGAGGCGGTCGAGCGGATTAATACGGCAGCCGCTGACAGTAAGCTTCAACCCATCATATTTTCGACCCTGGTCCAGGACGAACTTCGGCTTATCGCGAAGTCGGCGAACGGCTTGCATATGGATATCTTCGACGTTTTTCTGGAGCCTCTGGAAGAGGAATTTAAACAAAAAGCGACCCATACTGCCGGACGTGCGCATGGCATGAGCGATATCGACGCCTACATGAAACGCATTGAAGCGACCAATTTTGCGCTGGCAAATGACGACGGCGGCGCCACTCGCAATTACGATATGGCAGATATCATTCTCATCGGCGTTTCGCGTTCTGGCAAAACGCCGACGTGTTTGTATCTCGCGTTGCAATACGGCGTTTACGCTGCGAATTATCCTTTGACAGACGACGACTTCGACTCCGGCGACCTGCCGGATATTTTACTGGATCACCAATCGAAATTGTTCGGGCTGACGATTGCACCCACCCGATTACAGCAGATTCGGAAAGAGCGCCGGGCGCTTGGAACGTATTCGACTCCACAACAAGTTCGTTATGAGCTGCGTGAAACAGAGAAAATATTCAAACGCTACGGAATTTCATTCGTGGACACGACAGAGTTTTCGATCGAAGAGATATCGAGCCGGATCCTCGATAGTACAGGTGTTGAACGGAGAGTTCGACCGTAAAAAATTCCAGGATATTCTGCAAATTGGAACCAAATTTGCATGCCGTTTGTTGTGAATTTCCTATGCTATATTGATCGCATGCTATTCGATCATCAGTTGGTTCCGGAAACGCTCGTCAAGCCAGGAAGCTTTGTCGGGCTTATGGCTTTGTACGAAAGCAACTATTTGCGGCTGCTGCGATTGATACCGGAACTCGAACGTCTTGATGGTTATTACAAATCGCGGGTTGCCGGAGATTGCGACCTGCATGTCGAAATTCAGGAACGCAGTCGCTACACAATTACGCTTTCACTGTCTTACTTCTTTTACGAAAACGGTTCTCGTGTAGCCGACCCGGACTTGAAGGTCCGGGCATATCTGGACGGCCAGCTGGCCGAAGCGATGCATCTGGGGCATGACCACAGGCACCCCGAATTGAGGCGACTCTCCCGGGAACACCGAAAAGTGCTCGATCAGCGCTGGCGCAGCAACATCCTCCTGAACAAATGGCTGGACTACCTGATGGAGCAGGGGCATTTGGTCCTGGAGCGTTAGCGCTGTCCTTGCTGTGCCGCGCTTAAGGCCGCTCAGCAGTCTTTAGCGGAGACTTTCTTCCCAGCCGCACAACTTCTGCAGAAAACTGTCGATTCTGTCAAAGATTGGCTGCACCACTGTTGTCATTATGCGAACTGGACTGCCCGGCAGCGGGCGTCCCTGGTTCCGTGGATTATGTAAAAGGAAGAAAGTGTGTCCAGTTTGACCGCAATTTTTGGCAGCACGCAGGAGAAAGAGCAGGACAGCGACAAGCTGTTGAACCTGTACTGGAATCGTGCCGAGCTGAAAAAGGAATTTGCCGGAATGCGCAAGGAGCAATTCAAGCTCCAGGATCGAATAAAACAGCACGAGGGTGCCACGGCCCGATTGCAACAGAAACTGGATCATCTGGAAGACTTGCTGGTTGATTCGGAGTGGGTACACAACGTCGTGGTTTTCTATCAATTGCGAAGCCTGGCAATCCGTTGCGAAAGCAAGCTGGGGAAATTCGCGGAGCAATTAAAACAGACCCGAGAGAAAAAACAGAACAGCAACCTTCTCGCCAAATGGAATGAAGCCCGGAGCGAGGAAGCGCGTGAGATTGAGCAGCAAATTCTTCTGAAGCGCGATGCTGTCCAGCAGCAAGAAGATCAGTTGCAGGCGGAGCGGCAACGGCTGATGAATATGAGTGGCTTCCTGAGGTTTTTCCGGCGGCGCTCGGTTACGGCGATGCTCGACGATCTGGCAAGCACGACAGATCGGCTGCGCCAGGATGAGTCCGAGCTGAACGCGGCGATTGACGAAATTCGGGAGCGGATTCCGCCGGATAATGCCGGCCTCGATATACCAACCAAAAGATCAATCAACCTGATGGTCCTTTCGTTTGCCCAACAACTGTATGTGCAGTTTATGGATGACGGCCTGGTGGTGTTAATTCGGGAATCTCGAGAGAAAAGCGTCGGCGCCGTTAACTATGGCAGTCGTTACGAGTGCGGCCAGTTACTGGATCGAATTCATAAGGGATCTGAACTGATGGAAAAGGCAACTGATTTTGCGGATGTCTTGCGCGCTCGCGCCAAATTGCTTGGGCAAATTGCCGAATTTCAAAATGACAGCGAAGCAGTTCCTCAGTCAGCGAGCACCGGAGTCTTGTATCAAATCGATTCCAACGGTGTGGTAGGCGAAAGTGCCACGAATATGCTCGCGGAAAACTACTGGGGAATTAGTACTGTTTTTAGCAGGTGAGCTAAATATCTTTGCGGTACATCTGGCTTTGAATTTGCGGTCGAAGTAGAAGATCCTCATCAATGCTTTCTTTCTTGTCACTATGACTGTCTTCTGAACCGGCAACCGGAGATGCTGATTCGGTCGATTCTGTATCGGATGATTCTGGCGTCAGCGCATCGGTCGCAAACACTCTGTCCAGAATGTTCAAAACCCGTGGAGTCAGCGAAAGTATCGGCGCTATGGACTGCGGGTCGACTTCAGATGGATCCGCCAATTCTTCCTCGACATCCGCAGCAGGGACCAGGACGTGTTCGGTCTGATTGGCTATTAACGTCGTAACGGGGATATCGAGGTCTTGCGGCGTAATTGAGATATCGTTGCATCCCGCCGGCATGTTGTTTGCGGCCAGCGCGTTGACGCAGAATGCGCAACCGCTCAGCAGTATCGCTGCTTTAGCGATATGCGAGGGAGATTTTCGTACCCAGCCTGTTGCTCTCATGCCTTTTCGACCCCAAGATTTGTCAATCAAGTAGGTTGGTGTTGTAGTGCAGTATAACACCTGCGGTCATCGCTGCAAGCCCGGTCGCTGCCCGCGCTGCTTACTGGCTATCCGGACGCTGAACTTGCGCCGTTTGCGCGGGAGTTTCCTTGATTTCCCGTAGTTCTGCCAAGTCTGTCGCAATTGCCGCGGCCTCGTCAAGGTGAATATCCGGACCGTCTTCGCCGTCCAGATCCTCCAGGCTCTCAACAGGCTCCAGATTGAGGGCCAGTCGCCGCTCGTTTTCCCTGACAAGCCGTTTCGCCATGGACGCTTCACGCTCGGCTTTTCGAATTTCGAGATTCAGCGAGACCTTGGTTTTGGCCCTGATTTCAGCAATGTCCTTGATGCCTTCGACCAGGTACAGGTAATCCGGATCACTTTGCGTCCTCGACTCATGGCTGGCAATCAGCGTCGAAATCGTGCCGTCCAGTGGCTCCGCGGGCTTAAAGCTCGTTGTTCTGATGGTGTCCCAGGGCAGGGCGGTTTCCCGCACACTCTCGCCAACCTTGGTCGCGTCAATATGGGATGGCAGTTCAATATCCGGGGTTACCCCACGATGTTGCGTGCTTTCACCAGTCACCCGGTAGTATTTGCCCATTGTCAGTGTCAGCTGACCCAGACTCTCGCCTTCGGGAACCCTGACGTATTGATCCAGTGAATAGAGGTTTTGCACCGTGCCTTTACCAAAGGTTTGTTGGCCGACGATGATGCCACGCTGGTAGTCCTGAATCGCGGCAGCGAAAATCTCAGACGCCGAGGCACTGTAGCGGTTGACCAAGACAGTCAGGGGGCCGTTGTAGGCAACACGCGGTACCGGATCAGGGTCGTCCAGGCGATTGATACGTCCGTTTTCCTGACGTAACTGGACCACGGGGCCATTTTCGATAAACAGGCCGGACAAGGCTGTAGCTTCTGTCAGGTGACCGCCACCGTTATCTCGCAGATCAATAATGAGACTATCGATGCCCTGGTCTTGAAGCTCACGGATCAGTCGTTTGACGTCCCTCGTGGTGCTCTTGTAGTCCTTTTCGCCGCGGCTGAGAGCACGGTAATCCCGATAAAAGCTGGGGACGTCAATGACGCCAATAGACCACTCGCGGCCATCTCGCGGAACCTTGATGATCGAGCTTTTTGCTGCCTGCTCCTCGAGTTTTACCTGGTCACGGGTCAGGTTGAGAATCTTTTGTGGGGAGTCCGGAAGGGCGCCGTCGGAGAGAATTTGCAGTCGAACCACCGTACCAGCCTCACCGCGTATGAGATCGACGACATCGTCGAGTCGCCAGCCGATCACGTCTTCCATCTCGCCGTCTATACCCTGGCCAACGGCTGTGATTCGATCGGTTGGCTGCAGTCGACCATCGATCGCCGCCGGACCGCCCGGAATAATGTTGATTACATTGACCATGAGGTAGTCATCATCGATTTGCAGAGAGGCACCGATGCCAAAATAAGACAAGCTCATCTGGATGCGGTATTCCTCTGAGTTTCGCGGTGACAAATAGCTGGAGTGCGGGTCCAGCGTGTGTGCAAAGGCGTTCATGAAAGTTTCGAAAACGTCGTCGCTCTTGATCTGGTCCATACGTTTCAGGAATCGGGCGTATCGCTTGTGTAATACCTCGCTGGAATCGGCCCAGTCCTTCTCCGCCAGGGTCAGATTCAGCGCGTCGTTTTTTACCCGCTTACGCCAGAGTTCATCCAGTTCGGCCTTGTCAGCGGCCCACGGAAGCTCCGCACGGTCGAAAACGTATTCTTCATCAATTGTATAATCTGGTTCAGTATCAATCTGTTGTATCGCAAAGTTAAGGCGTTCTCTCACTCTAGTGCGGTAAACCTCAAAAATATTGAAGATCGGGTCCATTGGCGCTGAGCGAATCATGTCATCCAGCAGAAAGCGATATTTCTCAAATGCCTCAATGTCCGATGCCAGAAAATACATCCGGTTGTTATCCATAGAATCGATATATCGATCCAGGATCTTCGACGAAAGGTCATCGTCTACTTTGGAATGCAGATAATGCGATTGTTCAACAAATTCGGTGACCATCATGCCGATCTTTTCGTGTCGGGCGACGGGGTGCAAATTAGGCTCAATAACCGTGTTTTCTGTGGATCCAAGGGCCTGCAGGCTGACCGCACTCAACAGTCCGATGACAAACCACGAAATGGCGGCTGGTAACTTGTAAATCAATTTTTTCTCCGTTTTGGCTGTCGCAGTTTCATAGTGCATTGAAGTCTTGGTCCGGATTCAATTAAAGGATTGTCTCAAGCGGCTAGGCTAGATGCCACGGTCGTTTCAATCAAGGGTACGCGTTGCAAAATCACTCGATATTTCAGTTTTCGCGGCCAGATGCGACAATAAACAAATGCATCCTTTAACCGTAGTAACAGGCGTATTGCTTGGCTCTTCTTTCTCGATCATGGTGAGTCTCTCTGCCGTTATGATCATTTACCTCATTCTGGGTGATGACTATCCCAGAGTGGCCCATGAATTCAGCGCATTGATTGAAAGTACGCTGATCTTCCTGGGTCTGACCACTATATCGGGCCTGAGTTTCTATTCATTGGTAAAAAGGCTGGCAAGCCGCTGGTGGCTGCAGGTGGCACTTTGGGCGACCCTTGCGGCTACCACCTTCTATTATTGGCCATAAGGCGCCAGAAACCCGGCATATAAACGCTTGAGCACGCGTTATGTAATGCACTAATCACCGCGGCCAGATCGTTTTATACGGCGATGCATGCGCGACTGCAATTCGGCCCGTCTTTTGTCGAGCCAATCCTCACGAGTAACGTCGCTCGAGCGGGCTTTCACTCCTGCCTTTGAGGGCGCTGCATCGCGGAAGGCGCAGAAATCGATGTATGCCTCAAATTCGTGGCGAAGTTCCGCCACCACCAGTTCGATCATGATGGCGTCGTCCAGATAGCCGATGCCCGGTATGTGGTCTGGAATAAGGTCCTCTGGTTCGCAAAAGTAGGCGAGCGCGTTCAGGACCCTTGCAGAGTCGGCCTCTGGCAGGCGCCACTCCTGGTCTGCCAGCATTCTTATCATGACCTTCAGCTTCTCCAGTCGCTGCATAATAAAAGCGGGTACGTGGACGTTGCCTACATGCTCGAGGAGCTGCTCGGCCGCGGCGACGATGACCTCGGGTGCTGCATTGGCTGATGATTTCCTCGCCTCGCGCATAATGAGTTCGAAGTGCTTTAGTTCATTGTCGTCAAGTTCGAATGCGATCTGCATCGTCATGCCGGATTTGCTCCAGGTTCACAGGTTTGGTGGTCAGGCCAGCACCATACCAGCAACGCGCCTTATCAACATTCGCAATGCAGGCGGGGAACCCGGTCTATTACCCTGACCTCAGGAAGCTACTTCTTGCGGGAAGGTGCGTCCCAGCTCTTGGAACGATCAAATCGCCCGGTATTGTACGGATCGAACTCAGGCGTTTCATCAGATTCGAGAATGGAGTCATCCAGGATTTTTAGCGTCTCGTGGGTGCCGGTATCTTCACGCAAATATCGGTTGCGAATCAGTACGTTTTTGCCGGGGCCGCCGTCGTCTATTCGGCCGGGACTGTCGCTCGCATATTCATAATCGTCCAATACTGGTGGTAATGGCGCTTTTTTCGCGGGGGCAACAGTACGCTTTTTCGGCTTTGGTATCGCGCTTACCCTTGGCGGTGGCCGCCGACTATAGGGGTCGTCAGCGTATTCCTCGGGCGAGAGTTTTTGTTTCAGCCATGTAAATAGGTTTTTCATTGTCGTATCAGGCCAAATAAGCGGGTCGCATGGAGAAGTCTGTGATGGCATTATTGCACTGCACGATAATGCACCATTATCGGTATCAGGGCTATTGAATCGATGCTAAATCTTTGTTGTTAAAGGATAAACTGTGACGAGGTTCACGATTCGGTCAGCGTATCTCCGGATCTATCCTGGGCCTGGCTTGCGGCGGCACCGGTGCCGTGCGACGGAACCCGTAAAAGGACAGACGTAGCAGCTGCCAAACGAGATAGGGGGAAATCATAAGAAAGATGACCACGGGTCGTCCGAGGCGGAGATCGCTTTGTATGTCACGGTAAAAGTCGCCGAATCTTTCACCTGCATAGTCGCCAAAAATGCTCTCACCAACCAGGTAAATTGTGAGCGGCAGTAACACGACCCCGACGAGCACCAACAGTACAAGCGTTGCCAACTCCCGGCGCAGGACAGCTCTAATTGATTTTTTTCCTTCGGTCATCAGGCGTGCTCAATAACTCATGCGAGATACAGCGCGCAATCCTTGATCAATAGCGATCCGAGGTCAATAGGTGCGGGGGAATTAGTCTTGTTGCTGAGTTTTGTTCTTGCGACCGATCTGACGCCGTCGGTAGACCATCAAGCCCAGATGCAGGCAGCCGGCGGAGAAAAGCAGGTAATGCGGGAGCACCCAAAACCAGTTGCTGATGTACAGCGTGGCAAAAAATGCGGCAAATCCTGCAGTCAGATAGAAATACGGCAAAAAATCATACAGGATCTTGGGAAGCCAGATTTTTCGCGTAACCAGGGATCCGGCTTCGCGGGTCATTTCCTGCGTTACGCTGAGATTGATATTTTGCGACGATACTTTTGACAACATTTTCTTGAGATCTTCGACCGACATCCGTGTGATGAACAACACTATCGAATGTAGCCAGTGGCGTCCGTGATAGCTCTCACGTTTCCGAGATGTTGAAATCCCCGGAGTTTGGCCGGTTCAGCGCTTGAGTCGTTCTTCGTAGCGGAACTCCGCGGTGCCAATTGAGACGATGTCACCATTTCGAAGTGTCTGCTCGGCAACGCGCGAATCATTGACATACACCCCGTTCTTGCTACCCCAGTCGACAATTCGAGATTCCCCATCTTCAGTCACGATCAATGCATGCCGGCGGCTGATGAAATGCGCCTTTAACTGAATATCGTTGTGAGCGGTACGGCCTATGGTGAGACGATCCTTGAACAACGGAAATTGCAATTCCTGACCCTCGACGTTGCCGATAAGAAGGCGGGCCACTGGATCTCTTGCCGTGTTCGATTTTCGCTCGGCGCTCCCTGACAGGCGTCCATCAATTTCGTGAATGACATTATCAGTTTCGCCTGCAGATTCGATGGTGCGACTCCGAGTGGCCAATTCATTGAGCAGTGCGGCAATGGCGTTATCTTTGTTCTCAATCTGGCGCTCAATATCTTTATTCGCTACTTCCAGTCTGTTCAATTTCCGGGTAAGGCCGCCAATCGTCTTCTGGCTTTCGGTTTCGGTGTCTTTGAGTTGCGATTCAAGTGCCAGCCGATATGACTGATTGTCGATCAGCTCTGATGCAAGTTGTTCGCTAAGCGACTCCAGGCCCGCAAGTGTTTGCTCCGTGGTGCCAAGCTCACCACGTACTTTCTTTACCTCTGTCTCGAAGCCTCGCTGAATGGCGTCATTTTTTTCACGGAGACTATTGGCGACAAGCGATTCATTTTCGAGCTGTTCTTTCAGGTCCTGAACCTGTGTGCATACCTGTCTAAGAGATATCTCAAGCTGGTTTCGACGGTGCTGCTCATCGCCGGACCTGGTTGTCGTGTCCTGTAATCGCGTCCTGAGTTCATCCGCGTAACTCTCTGTGCGGACAATTTGTGTTTTTAGCGTGTTGATCTCTTGCTGATTCTGAAATATGAGATCGCCCTGATCATTAATACGCCGATTATTTTCCCGTCGCTCTGGTGCCCGATCACTGTGTAGCGATGCGCGAAGATGATCGATTTCCAGCAGGGCACTGCCGAGTTCTTTGCGAAGTGTCGACAAAGCATGGTCCTGGCTGAGAGAGTCGCTGTCGCCAAAAGAAGCATCAGTCTTGAGTTTGACGATTTGCTCTTCCTTGTTTTCGAGTGCAGCGAGCGCGTCTTTCTTTTTTTCAACAAACATTCTGTTTTGTTCGCTAAGCTTGTCTATTGTCGATTGCTGTTCGTCAATCCTGCTTTGTAACTCTTGTATAAGCGAGTTCCCCGACTCAACTGTTTCCGATACTTGTTTCGCTTCTTTTTCAACAGATGTTAATAACGACAATTTGTCTTTCAAACTGGATCGCAGGGCGAAATTTTCTGCTTCTTTAGTAGATTGCTCTGACTCGGCATGCTCGAGTTTCCATTGTGTGTCAGTCAGCCTCCGATTGAGTTTTTCCGTGAGTGCCTCTCGAGCCTTGATTTCTTTTTCCAGGCCGGACCACCTTGACCGAAGCTGCTGAATGTCGAATCGAAGACGGCCGATGCTTTCGCTACGCGCAGGAAAGTTTGTCGTATGCAGACTCTCAACAGTCAGCGTATCCAGATTCGCGTTTGGAGAGTCGTCGAAATCGGCTGCCAAATCACTCTTTTTATTATTTTCAATGGCCATAGAATCATTCTAGCATGCGTGTCAGGCCGCAGTAGCGAGCACCGAAAACGCACTGTTTCTGCGCACTTTCCGGCCATATTTATGGATTAGGTTAAGTGGCTTGTGCGTCAATCGGCAGAAACAGTTCTGCCTTGCGCCCATTGCCGGAGCGTTGCGATTCGCTCGGCCATTACCACCGACAATGGTTTGGTTTTCGAAATTTCCTGAAGCAGATGTGACGTGCTCAGTTTCGACCCTTGTGCGTGTGCCGCATACAATGCCGACACGATAGCCTGCTCGATCTCCGCTCCCGAAAATCCTCTGCATGTCGCCGCTATTTGTCGCAGTTCGAAGTCATCACAGGATTGGCCGCGCGATGTCAGGTGAATTTGCAGGATGCGTACCCTTGCTTCGCCCTTTGGCAGATCGACGAAAAAGATTTCATCGAATCGGCCTTTGCGTACTAACTCCGGAGGCAACGCGCTAATGTCATTCGCAGTTGCCACAACAAACACAGCGCTTTGTTTTTCCGCGAGCCAGGTCAGGAATGTTCCGAGAACACGTTGTGTTGTGCCCGTTTCGCCGCCGCGACCCGCAAGCCCTTTCTCTATCTCATCAATCCACAATACACATGGGGCCATGACATCTGCGGTTTTCAAGGATTCTCTCAAGTTGCGTTCAGTCTCGCCGTGATACTTGTTAAACAGGGTTGCAAAATCAAGGCGTAATATCGGCGTGCCCAGAATGCCTGCAGTTGCCTTTGCTGCGAGACTCTTGCCGCATCCCTGGACACCGATCAGGAGTATTCCTTTCGGTGTGTCGAGGTGCGGCGTCTTTTTGCCGCCAATGAATGCAACTTTTCGATTGCCAAGCCAGGTCTTGAGTTGGTTTAGACCGCCAACGTCGCTGAAGCGAACAGTGTCATATTCAAATTGCAAAATGCCGCCGCGATTCAGGAGCTCATATTTTGCCTGCATAACGCCGGGCAGGTCGTTGCGTGTAATTGCGCCGTCATGATAAATCGCATTTCTTGCAAGTTGCTCTGTGTCGCGCGCGGTGAGTCCGGACAAATTGCGAATCAGCAGGTCATGTGCCTTCTGATCAATCTGCACCTGCGAACCAGGGTTGTCCGCCGCCCACTCAGCGGCGATATTTATTACTATTTTTTTGCGTTCAGAATCCGACGGCAGGGCCATATCGAATCGAGCTGTAAAACTCTCGAGCTCTTTAGGCGTAACGACTTGATGGCTGACCAAAATAATGTGCCGCTGAATTGCTTTGAAGCGGATGCATATGTCTTTTAGCAAACGAACGTTGATTGGGTCTTCAAGGTATGGATGAAAATCGAGCAGAACGTAGATGCCCGGTTTGTCTACTGCTCGAATGTGCTTCAAAACATCCGTTGGCTTTGAATTATGCAGCTGAGGTTCGAGCTCAATATCAAGGCGCTGCAATCCATCCGTAATCGACCATCGGAATAACGGCAGGTAGTTCTCACTTGCTCTCGCAAATGCGATTTCTTTCAGCAGATTCAGCATGCGCGACTCGTCTTTGGTTTCGATGACGACAATCGGCATGCGTGATTGCAGGATTAGCTCCAGATCCTTTTGTTTGTCCATCGCTTTTAGTGCAGGCTCCAGCCAGTCAGGTAATCAGGATTCACAATGATCCAGTCCGGCATCGTCCAGAATCGTCGAACCTTCCGGTAAGACAGTTTTTACCGCGCTCACAAAATCAGCAATCCTGATCTTCATGCCGTGTTCGGACAGTGCATTCATCACATCATCGAGATTGAATTGCTGATCTGAACCTTTTCGGATTTCCTGGTCGAGGTTGTGCATCAGGATTGTTGACCTCGCCGTTACTGCGCCACTCGAGCTTTCGCCGCACAATGTTTGCGCCTTGTCACCCCATGATTTCAGGCTTTTTAGCGCACGACCGTAGCGCTTTTCGGTAATAGTCCCGCTTCGGAGGAGCAGTTGCAGGCTGTAATATTCAGCCATGCCTTCAATGATCCAGTCAGCGCCGTCCTCAGCACGGGTGCGCATGCCAATGTGGACCACTTCATGCAACAGGGTGCTGGTTCCGTTTTCACTTAGAAGTGGCAGGGATGCATGTATGAAAAGGGACGAGGGAGCTGACAGCCCGCCACGCCACATCGGTTCATTGGCGCTGATAATGGTCAGTCGCGCGGGCATTCCGGGAAACAGTCGATTCGCCTCTGGTAATGTCCAGGAGAGCAGGGCGAGTATATCCATTCGGCGGGCATTGTGATTTTTCGGTGCCGCTATTTTCACTTGTATGCCGGCGATTTTTTCCGTCCGAACGCCAATTTGCCCCAGTAGTATCCAGCCTGTTGGACGATCAAATCTTCGCGCAGGATTGTCAACCCGATATCGATTATCCCGCCCTGCGTACTGGGTTACCGATGACCACGAAGCTGGCAGTGTGAACGACAACGACGTCTTGCTGGTCGCGCCTTTTACCGTTCGTGTTTTGGCTGGCGGGATGATGTCGGAAGCACGAAACAATGCCCAGTTGTCGCTCATGTAGGCGTCATAGCGATCAGCGGTTTTCAGTCTGTTCGCCTGTACCAACCACGAAAGCACGCCGCCTTTTTCAGGAGGGGTCCAGATTGTCTCGCCATTCAGGCTTGAGACTTTCCCATCTCCGGTGAAGTCGCTGAAAAAGTCGTCGGAAGCCTGCATTCGCATTTCCCTAAGCAACGAATGCGATTGCTGCAAGGTCATCTCGACCCGGAAACTGTTTTGCTCCGGTAACGCGGTCACGTGATAAACAAGCGAATAGTCCGATGACGTGTCTTCATCCGGCGTGTCGGTGGCACTGCAAGAAATGGTCGTTAACAGTCCACATGACGCAACCAAAGCCACAACGGATCGGCCAAAAGCGCCTATGCGCTTGCGATCCAGCAATCCCGATCCTGGGATGCAGTTCATGTCAGGGCAAGCCTCATGGGTGTATTGTCTGAATTGGTCTGATGTCACGAGCGCTAGTGTTCCATATGTTTTATCCGCGAGCCACAAATCCGTGCATTGCAACTCGATTTCGGGTGCTTTTCGCTTTGGCCCTGATGCTCGCTGTGATGCTGGTGTCAACGGGATGCGCCGGGGGCAAGACACAGCCGCAGCCTTCATCCTCAACCACCGTCAGTCCTCATAAGGGTGCAAGCGGCTCGTCCGCTACCCGTGCGGCCCACATAGCGGCAAAGCAGGTCGGGACTCCGTATCTTTATGGTGGTGCAGATACGAAAGGCTTCGATTGCAGCGGGCTTGTTTATTACTCGTATTCAAAAGCCGGTGTTCCGGTGGCCAGAACCACGGGAGGATTGTGGCGAACATTGCAGCCGGTATCGAAAGATCGATTGACGGCTGGCGATATTTTGTTCTTCGATATTGAGGGGAAAATGTCTCACGTTGGCCTCTATCTTGGACGGGGACGTTTCGTTCACGCGCCATCGACCGGCAAACATGTTGTCATCGCAGATCTTGATTCGTTATTTTACGGCCGAGCGCTGATACGCGGCGGGCGCGCGTACTAGAGTCTGGTGAGCTGGCTCGCCGTTTATACCGTGTCGTCGTCGATGATGAACAGCTTCAGCTGCTCGGCCAGGCCTTTGCACGCATTTGCCTGGGTACGGGCGATCAGCGGGATTGGGATGATAATGGCCGGCATGAACGACGTGCCGGTGACATCGGCGCTGATGGTGCCAACATCTTCCAGGCCCGTCAGATCCCAAACAGACGCCTCATATTTGGCATCTTTTTGCCACCAGGCGAAACCAAAGCAACCACCGCCACCCGGTCCGGCGGCGCACGACATGCTGCCGCCACCGGCGACTTTTTCGGTGTCACCGTCGAGCCAGATAATGTAGCGGACGCCTTTCTCGCGGATCATCTCCTGTACGCCCTTGCGCTGCATCAAAGCGGGTAGGCCTTTGGTATCGGCCGGTGCGGTTCGTGGCTCAAACCATGGAAACAGTGCATCGACGAACTCAGTATTGGGGATCACTCGAAGTCCGTCGCGGCCACGTCCGACGGCATCGCCAACGCAAGCTATAAATTTAGCTTCTGTTTCGTTGCCGAGGTGATAGCTCTTGGCCATTATCACGACGCCTTCGCCCTCGCCAATGCCGGTGCTCGCTTCACGAACATCTTCGATTCGCGAAGTAATACAGCCAGAGGTGATTGCTATTGTCAGCAGCAGTCCGACCGTCGGAACAGCGCGGCGGAAAGCGGCCAATGTCATTTTATCCTGAGTCATTGCGGGGTTTCCTTAACGGCTGTCAGTTGCAAAACGTCCGGGCTGGGCATTTTTGGTGCCGTCACTTCCGGTTCCGTCTTGATCTGTTCACGCGCAGCATTAAGTTTGCTGATTCCAGTGGCCTTGTCCATCTGCATTATCACCAGGGCGGCCGCATCACGCATGGCCAACACCGCCGCACGACGCAATGAAGCATCGCCACTGAACATCGTTGTTTGTGACTTGCCGTATGCGCTGATCGGCCAATTCGCTACCTGATTTCCTTCGCCGTCGAAGATCTTGATGCGGTATCGAATCCAGACCGCAAATTCTTCGGTCTGGCTCTGGTGCGGTACTGAAAATTCGAACGCGTCTATGCTGGGTTCAATAAATGCATCCAGACCAAGGTCCCGAGGATCGGTGTCGGCATCGACTACCTGAAAATCGGTGAACATCGAGCCGAAGAGTTGTGTAAACAGTATTCGATTGGACGCACCCAGATCGATACTCCATTTTTCTTTGCCGATAACGGTTTCTTCGTGGACGAAGTGGTCGAAAGATTCCGGAAAACGCGCGCCGACTCTCATTGGCAGTTTGTCGATCAATGGTTCCGGGATGCTAGGGTCGTTGAGGGTCACCCGTGAGCCACCGCAGGCGCTTAAAAACGCCACCAGGGCGAGACTCGAAAGAAAAAGTCGAATTCGATGCATCAGGTTGCCGTATTCTCTAAGGATGATATAAATTTGAGCTTGCGCATTAAGTCAGAGCCTCGCCTTTAACCATAGTTCCGCCTAAATAAAACTCAGCTGGCACTGACTAGACTTTAGACCGGGTTCAAATTCGGTGCAACCTCAGCTTTTCGGCGACCATGCTTGTCATGGTCATCGCAAGTACTCGCTAGTCGCATGATTTATAGAGATTTTTCGCGTTAAATTTCGCGTTTCTATTGCATAATACCGAAACGATTCTCAATAGCGTCTGGCGATTTCGTCAATAATTCCACTCCAATGGCGGTTCTTGCATCAATGCGGTTTGTTCTCGAAGCATCAGTATATGTTCGTCCCAATAGCGGCCCGTGTTGAACCACGGGAATGCTGTTTTGAATGCCGGGTCTTCCCAGCGGCGGGCAACCCAGGCGGCGTAATGCAACATGCGCAGGCTTCTGAGCGCTTCAATCAGGTTTAATTCACGCGCATCGAACTGGCGAAACTCCTGGTAGCCGTCCAGCAGGTTCATTAACTGTCCCTGCTGTTCGTCCCGGGGGCCGGAAAGGAACATCCACAGATCCTGTACCGCCGGTCCGCTGCGAGCATCATCCAGATCAACAATATGCAATTGCTCCTGGTTGACGAGCACATTGCTCGGATGAAAATCGGCATGCAGGCGAATATCGCGGACATTGCCGGCGCGGTCATAGCATGCGCTGACATTATCAAGCAGATGGTCGACGATGCCCTCGTAGTTGTCGAGCAGCTCTGACGGTATGAATCCTTCATCCATCAGAAAGTCTGCAGAATCCACACCGTAGGAATCGATGTCTATCGACGGTCGATGCTTAAAAGACTTCGTTTCGCCCTGAAGGTGTATTCGTGCGACCAGGCGTCCGAGTTGTTTTTGCAAATCGACATCGTCCAGTTCCGGCGCGCGTCCGCCGCGGCACGGAGAAACAGAAAATCGAAATGGATCGTGATGGTGCAGCGTATTTCCGTTCAGGACCAGCGGAGCGACTACCGGTATCTCCTGTTCCTCCAGTTCTGCGGTAAAGCTGTGCTCTTCAAGGATTGCATCGTCGCTCCAACGGCCAGGCCGGTAAAACTTCGCGACCACCGGCTCGTCGTTTTCAATGCCAATGCGATAAACGCGGTTCTCGTAGCTGTTGAGCGCCAGGAATCGACCGTCGCATTGAAAGCCAATATGTTCGAGCGAGTCGAGAATGTCGTCGGGCTGCAGTTCTGCAAAGGCGAGGGCCGGATCAACATTCATGCCGTCTGATTGCATCTGTTTAATACGTCTAGGCAGTGAGTCTGGACGCTCGTTTGCGATCAGATTCTGTTAAAAGTTTCTTTCTAATTCGGATATTTGCGGGAGTTACTTCAAGTAATTCATCATCATCAAGAAACTCCAGCGCCTGCTCCAGCGAGTAGCGGATCGGCGGTGACAAAACCAGGTTCTCATCGGTGCCCGCCGCGCGAATATTGGTCAGCTGCTTGGCCTTCGTTGGATTGACGACCAGGTCGTTGGTGCGGCTATGAATGCCGATGACCATGCCTTCGTAGACAGCAGCCCCGTGACCGATAAACAAGCGACCGCGTTCCTGAAGATTAAACAAAGCATATGCCAGCGCTTTGCCTGCAACTTTGGAAACGAGCACGCCATTATTGCGCTGCCCCAGCGCGTCGGGAATTTGCCGGTCGTAGCCGTCAAAGACGTGGTAGAGCAGCCCGGTGCCCGAGGTCGCCGTCAGGTACTCCGTTCGAAAACCGATCAGGCCGCGTGTCGGAATACGATACTCAAGCCGTACGCGGCCCTTGCCGTCTGGATTCATGCTCCTCAGCTCGCCTTTGCGATCTGCCAGGCGGGTCATTACCGCCCCTTGGTACTCGTCATCAAAATCAACGGTGAGAAACTCCCACGGCTCCAGCTTGACGCCGTCTTCCTCGTGGATAATTACTTCCGGGCGTGAAACGGCCAGCTCATATCCTTCGCGACGCATCGTCTCAATGAGTATCGACAGGTGTAACTCGCCGCGTCCGGATACCCGGAATTTATCGGGGTCTTCGGTATCTTCTACGCGCAATGCGACGTTGTGCTTCAGTTCCTGATCAAGCCGCTCACTGATCTGCCGACTGGTCATGTACTTGCCATCCTGTCCTGCGAAGGGGGACTTGTTGACCTGAAAAGTCATGCTGATGGTCGGTTCGTCTACGGCCAGAGGCGGCAACGCATCTGCATGATCGACGTCGCAAATGGTATCGGAGATGTTTATTTTGTCGATACCACTGAACATTATAATGTCACCCGCGTCTGCGCTCGTGATTTTCTGGCGCTCGAGGCCGTGAAATCCATAGAGTTCGAGAATTCGGGCTTTGCGAACAGAGCCGTCAGCGGCCGCAACACAGACCGGGGAATTTTCTTTTACAATGCCGCGTTGAATTCTCCCGATACCGAGGACGCCGACGTAAGAGTCGTATGCGAGGCTGGATATCTGTAATTGCAGAGGGCCGTCACGATCGACCTGGGGCGGTGCGACGTGTTCGATAATGGCCTCAAACAGCGGCGTCATGTCGCCTTCGCGGACTGTCTCGTCAAGAGACGCATACCCTTTTAACGCCGAGGCGTAAACGACCGGAAAATCGAGCTGTTCATCGGTCGCACCGAGACGATCAAACAGGTCGAAGGTCTGGTCCAGTACCCAGTGGGGCCGTGCGCCATCACGATCGATCTTGTTGATCACCACGACCGGATTCAGGCCCTGAGCAAAGGCCTTTTGCGTGACGAATCGTGTTTGCGGCATTGGTCCTTCAACTGCATCAACCAATAACAGAACGCTGTCGACCATAGACAGGACGCGCTCAACCTCACCGCCGAAATCGGCGTGGCCCGGTGTGTCGACGATATTGATTCTGTAGTCATTCCATCGAATGGCCGTGTTTTTGGCCAGGATCGTGATGCCACGCTCCCGCTCCAGTTCATTCGAATCCATCAGTCTGTCGGGCGCGCCAGCGCGCGGGTCCAGGGTGCCGGACTGGAGCAGCAACTGGTCAACCAGCGTGGTCTTGCCATGGTCCACATGAGCAATGATGGCGATATTTCTGAGTTTCTGGCGATGCGGCATGATTCGGGTGGTCTGGGTGGAAAGGGCGCGGATTATAGAGACGGTTCCTCTTAATTGATACGGCTCACTGGCATTATCTTTGCCGCTGGCCCACTGGCACAGCGCAATCCGCCATGAAACGCAATGCCAATTGCCGGTATCATGGCGGATTGGATATTTTAGTCGCTCGCGAGCCCGTTGTATGTACGAAGAAATCACTCAGGAAATTCAGGACATGGAGCCAGGCCCTGGCACCATCGCGTTCTTTGATTTCGACGGCACCATCATCTTCGGATTTTCGATCGCCTCGTTGTTTCTGGAGCGAGTTACCAGCGGTCAATTGGCACCCGTCGATGCGATTCAGCAATTTTTTCAGCTGGTGGGCCATAGCATAAGCGGTGCCGATTATTCGGTATTGATAGAGGAAGCCGCGGAGACCCTTGCCGGAACTGAGGAGAGGGAATTTACCGACATCGGCGAGGCGATATTCGAGAAATATCTTGCGGGTGCTGTTTATCCGGAGTCACGTGCACTGATTCGTGCGCACCAGCGACAAGGTCATACCGTAGTCATCTTATCCTCCGCTACTCGATATCAAATCGATTTCACGGCGCGCGAGTTGAAGATCGAGCACATCCTGTGTAACGAGTTTGAAGTGCTCAATGGCGAATTCACCGGTGAAGTGCGAGAGCCAATCGTGTTTGGCGACGGCAAGCGGGTCGCGGCGGAAGAATTTGCGAGCCAGCGCGGCACCAATCTGCAGCGGTCGTTTTTCTACAGCGACGGTTTCGAAGACCTGCCTTTACTGGAGGCAGTCGGCTACCCAAGGCCGCTCAACCCGGATCGACGTTTGCACGACCTGGCGCGATTTCGAAACTGGCCGTCACGCACATTTTCAAGCCGGGGCTTTCCGGGGCTTCGCGAGATTGTTCGCACCGGCCTGGTTTATGGCGCGTTCTTTTCGGCGGCACTGCAAATTGTGCCCACCTGGATTCTCAACCAATCGCGTCGCGACGCAGTCAATCTGGCTGTTACAACGTGGGGCGAGTTTGGCAGCGCACTCGCGGGCATTGATGTCCACGTGACCGGTGAGCACCACTTGTGGGAGCAGCGTCCGGCCGTTTTCCTCTTTAACCATCAAAGTGCCATCGACGTGTTGATCATCGCCAAGTTGCTGCGGAAAGACTTCACTGCCATCGCGAAACATGAGATCGCCAAGAATCCACTGGTTGGTCCGGTATTTCGGGTTGCCGACACCGTGTTTGTCGATCGAAAAAATCAGCAAAAGGCAATTGAGGCGCTGAAGCCCGTAGTAAGAACCTTACGTAACGGTTTGTCGGTCGCAATTGCACCTGAGGGAACACGTAGTTCCGGTGACCTGCTGGGTGCATTCAAAAAGGGACCGTTTCATATTGCCATGCAAGCGAAAGTCCCTGTGGTCCCGATCATCATTCACAACGCGACAGATGTGCTGCCAAAAGGTGGATTTTTCGTGCGTCCGGCCATGGTCAAGGTAGACGTCTTGCCCCCGGTCGATACATCGAAGTGGTCCGCCGAAACGGTCGACGAGCATGTCGCAGAGATCAGGGATTCGTATTTGCGGGTGCTGCAGCAAGCACCTGAACCAGTCGCCAGGCTAAAGCGAGTTAAATAAATCGATCTTCGTTAGCCTTCGATCTTAAAAGTCAGGCCTGCATTGTCGATCATTCGCTTGCGCAACAGCTCGCCCATCGATGACGCGGTTGTCCAGAAGCCGCCGTCAACCGGGATATCGTCTTTTGCCAGGCAAACCGCCGCTTCGCTCAGCATCTTGCTGGTCGAGCCATAGCCGGGGTCCCGGTCGCCAACAACTCGTGCTCTGATCAATCGGCCATCTTGCATTTGCCCGATCAGAATCAGGTTGTAAAAACCGTTTTCCCGCTCTTTCTTGCCGGGCCCTTCGCCGGGTTTCGGAATCAGCTTTTCAATCAACAATGACCGGGTAAGGCTGAAAGAACTGGCCAGGATAAAGCCGCCGAGCCCGGCGACCATGCCGGCTGACTTCAGCCATCCGCCGCCGCCATGCCCGGTCAGCATGGACTCGGCATAGCTGAAATCTTTGCCATAGGGATAATCCATCAAGGCGTTGCTACGCCGGACAATGCGCATATTGATGATCGCCATGATGAATGGCGCCGTCCAGCTGTCGATCAGGTCGTTGTGCTCGATACCCCTTTGATCCCGACCGTCCGGGCCCTGGCGCTCGCCTTCTGGATTGAGGCTGTAGGGATCAACCATGACGCGAGCCGCTTGCTTGTTCTTGCGGGCCTCGTCCAGGGCATTCAGCCCGCTGGCAATGGTACCGCCACTGCCGCCACCTTTAATGGCCTTGACGAACAGATTGATACGGCGGCAAGGCGCATCGTATTCGCGTATCGCGTGCTCCTGCAAAAACTGCACCCCGAGATCGGAGGGAATCGAATCAAATCCACAGGCGTGCACGATTCTCGCGCCACTGGTTTGTGCCGCCGCCTGGTGTTTTTCCATCATCTGGCGCAGCCAGTAAATTTCGGCAGACAGGTCGCAATAATGCGTGCCGGTCTCCACACAAGCGCCTACCAGTTCGCTGCCGTATAGCGCATACGGCCCAACCGTCGTCAGTACGACTTTTGTCGAGCGAGTTAGCTTCCGCAATGAGTCCGCATCGTGGCTGTCTGCGATCAGAATATCCGGCACATTTTCGGAGATCGCGAGGCCATCGAGTATTTGTTGCAGCTTTTTCTGGTTTCGACCGGCGATCGCCCAATTCAGGTCACCGCCGTTCTTATACCGGTCGTTCAAATACTCGACAACCAGTCTGCCGGTAAAACCGGATGCACCCCACACAACAATATCGTATTGTCGATTCTGTACTGGCGTTTCGTTTGTCATCGCGCCAGACTAGACTCCGACCCCGAATAAAACAACTGAGAATGCACTTGCCAACTATTTGCCACGGCACTTCTTGATTCTTACCTTCAACTGGAAATAAGCATGCATCAATTGATGAACGCCCATCGCCTGATTTTCGCTCTGGTGGTTTCTTGTGCGATCACATCGTGTAGCAAATCTGCTGAAATCGACTCCACGGATTCAGGCCTGCTGCAATATGTCCCGGCGGATACGCCGTATTTGTTCTCCTCACTAGAGCCGTTGCCCGATGAAGTAATGGACAAAATGGAACCGATTATCGAATTGTCGTTGAAAGGCTATGCCGACGTGCTAAGAGCCATCGCGAATGAGGAAATTGAGAAAGCGGAAGAAGAAGGGGAGGTGGATGGAGAAACATTGTCGAGATTGCAGGCTATCGGTAACGAAATCGCCTCGTTGTTGTCGATCGAGGGACTGAATAATGCGGGCATAGACCGAAATTCACTCATGGTGATCTATGGCGAAGGCCTGCTGCCTGTTTTTCGAATGCGCTTGACTGACGGCGCCTTAATGGAGCAAGCCATAGCCAGGATAGAGGAAAAGGCCGGCAGCAAAATGGCCACAGGCAAAATTGATGACCAGAGTTATCGCTACGCGGGCGATGACGACGCGTTCATTATTGTGGCGCTGGTGGGCAATGACCTGGTAATAACCATGCTGCCCGCGGTTCATTCCGACGATTTACTGAAGTCTGTATTGGGTTTGAACAAACCCGCGAAAAGTATGGCAGAGTCAGGAGGCGCGAAGGCGTTAATTGCGAAGAACAATTATGAACCTTATTTCCTGTTCTTCATTGATTTCACTCGCATCGTGTCGACCTTTCTCGACGAGCAATCTGGCAGCAATGCCGAGCTACTGGCACTTACCGAGTATGACCCATCGACTCTCAGTGACGTTTGCAAAGCGGAGATTCGTGATATGGCCGGCATCGTACCTCGCATGACGGCGGGTTATACGAAAATCAGCACGCACGAAATGTCATCAGCTGCCACCCTGGAAGTTCGGGAGGATATCGCGGCGGGCCTCGCAACCCTGGTTGCACCTGTACAGGGCCTGGGGCTGACGAAAGGCGGGCTGTTTTCGTTTGGCATGAGTCTGGACGTGTTGGCAGCGAGAGAGTTTTATTCTTCAAGACTGGACGCGATGGAAGCCGACCCCTACGAATGCGAGCTATTTGCTGAGTTGCAGGCAGGCGTAGAGCAGGGCCGCGAATTGCTAAAACAACCGATTCCGCCGATTGCCTACAGCGTCAAAGGGTTTCTCGCCGTTATCGATGCGCTCGAAGGGATGGATCTTGTGTCTCAGCAACCGCCCACGTCCGTTGATGCCAGCTTCCTGCTGGCGACCGACAATCCGCAGGGACTGGTGGCCATGGGCGCATTGTTCAGTCCTGAAATTGCGGCACTGGATCTGCAAGCCGATGGCAAGCCGCAGCAACTAAATCTGCCTCCAATATCACCTGCCTTGAGTGAAGCGCATATAGCGATGACGGAAGACTCGCTGGTGATCTCGGTGGGTGAGGGTGGCGCGGACAGAATTGTTGAGATGCTTAAGGCAGGCTATGCAGAGCCACCACCGTCCATGAGCATGTTCATGGACGCGGGCCGGTATTATGGTTTCGTTGCTGACTTGATGATGCTTGCACCGCCGACTGAAGAGGATGCGTCGCCAGAGCTTACGGCCGCGATGGCAGAAATGACGCATTCAATGGAAGACTGGTTCGACGAAATATCGGTGTCAATTTCTCTCACGGATCGAGGTGTGGAATTGGAATCAACAGTGACGTTTGCCGAAGAAGAATAGATTTAAAAGCGATATCGCCGTCCGGCCTACAAGTCGGGCGGCGGTTTTCTGCCGTTCGCCGCCTGTTCAAACGCATAGGCGATTTCTATTAATTGCCGTTCGCTGAACGCACCACCAATAAAGGAAACGCCGATTGGCAGTCCGTTCACCTGGCCTGCGGGTACCGTAATACTCGCGTAACCGGAAACCGCCGCAAACGATGAGCTGCTTATCGTATAGGTATCACCATTGATGTGATCGGTCAGCCAGGCCGGTGAGTTAGTCGGGGCAATGATCGCGTCAAGCTGGTGTTCTTTGATCGCACCATCAATGGCCTGTTTTGAGATGCGTTTGCTTTCTTTGAGTGCCAGCAGGTATTTGTAATCTGTAAGCGGTCCTGATTCTTGCGATGCGTCCATCCGATCCTGGAGAAAGATAGGCATTACTGTTTCTGCATTGTCGATATTGAACTGGATGATGGATTCAAGAGATTTCAGTTCGGCGTTGCTATTTTGCAGATAGGCGTTTAGATCGGCTTTGAATTCGTAGTCCAGCACGGTCCCTTCCGCCGTGGACATGCCCTCGGTATCAAACTCGATCGGGTCGATTATGATTGCATTACCTGACTTCAGGATATCGATCGCTGCGCTAAGAATTGCTTCCACTTTGGGGTTCTCGCCAGCGCCATAATGCGTGCGCAATACGCCAATACGTTTGCCGTTAAGCGCATCCGGCGACAAGCCAGCTGCGTAGTCCGGGATCTGTTCAGGTCGCGCAGAACTGGCGCTGTCATTCTCATCGGCGATCGACATTGCATTTAGCAAGATGGCGGCGTCGGTGACGGTGCGGGCCATTGGACCGGCAGTATCCTGGCTGTGAGCAATCGGGATAATGCCGTCGCGACTAACCAGGCCAAGTGTTGGCTTGATCCCGACAATGCCGTTGATGCCTGACGGGCAAACGACTGAGCCGTCGGTCTCTGTGCCAATTGCCAGGGTAGTCAGATTTGCCGAAACTGCGACAGCCGATCCGCTGGAAGAGCCGCAAGGATTTCGCCGTGGGTCGTAGGGGTTTTTTGTCTGCCCTCCAATACTGCTCCAACCACTCGACGAGTAGTCCGATCGAAAATTAGCCCACTCGCTTAGATTGGATTTGCCGAGAATAACGGCTCCTGCTTCTCGAAGTCGTGCAACCATGAATGCATCATCGCTTGCGCGATGATCAACGAGTGCCAGGGATCCCGCGGTGGTATGCATTTGATCACCAGTATCGATATTTGCCTTGAGTACAATCGGGATGCCGTGCAGAGCGCCTCGTGGTCCGGACTCGGCACGTTCCTGGTCCAGTTCGGCGGCTATCTGCAGGGCATCCGGATTAATCTCTATGATTGATCGCAATTCGGGACCGGACCGATCAATGCGGGCGATCTCATCAAGATAATAGCCAACGAGTTCCTGCGACGTCAGTTCGCCATTTTGCATGGCAGATTGCAGTGTGGAAATATCGGCTTCACGCAAATCGAGGTCGTCCTGACTCGAGCAAGAAGCAGCGAGAATCAAGGCCAATACCAGCGCCATAGTGTTTTTCATAAGTACTCTCTTTTAATGCCAGGCCAGGGAGCTGGATTCGATTTTGTACAACGCGAAGTCCCTTAGCTGTTTCGCCTGATTGAAGTCTATGTATGGCACTTTAACCGATCCGGAGGCAAGGAAAAATCGCAGTGTGGCAAGCCCCTTGCGTTTTTGGGTGGGCGTTTGAGTGACGCTGACGCGCTGAATCTTCCGATGCAGGAATGAAGTGACTCGATAGCCGATAAAACCACGTCTTACTGCCATGCCATCGGGCGTGATCAGGACACCGAATCGCTTATAGCGTTGCCGAACAATCAGCAAATTAACAGGAATCCAGAAAAGTACGATGAGCGCGGGAATACCTGCCGGTATGGCGATCAGTGCTGCTGCGACTGTCGCAGGCAATATACCGGTAAGCAACACACGCGATCGTACGTAACGCTTGTCGATAGGTCGAAAGGCACCGTCTTTCGGGTCCAGAATGGCGCCCGGAAACTCATCGCCAAAAATGGCACGCGTCAATACGGGTAACTCGTCTTTGCGACACAAGGGAATCGTGAAGCTTTTCTCCTGAGTTTTTTTGCCGCTCGATGCTTGTCTGGCACGCATTCGATATCGAGTGAACATTCGTTGAACAATGTTCTGGTTGATAACGACAGATTGAATCTTCGCAAAGTTGATAGAGTGTTCGTGACGAGTAAGAAGTCCGCCATTTGATCGCAATACCCTTTCGTCGGCGACCAGAGTGAAACGGTGATAAGTCAGAAACGCGCCGACGATGGATACCAATGCCAAGACCACGAGAGATCCGACCACCAGCATAACGACGATGCTGACGCCACCGCTGATGCCAGCCTGCGCTCCTTCAATGACCGACAGCGCGGTTTCTTCATCGATATTTTCATCGATACTTTCTTCGAACAGATTCAGGATCGGACTGAGCAAGACCAGGAAAATGAGCGCGCGATTACTGGAGAGTCCGATTCGAACCATGTCGTAACCACCCAGTGTCAGCAGGGTTCGGCGGGTTTTTTCTACTGAGCCTGTATCTTCTGATTCATTGTCCGGATCCAGATCTGTTTTGCTGCCGCGAGATTCCTGTCGAATCCGGTCCTTCAATGATTCCGCGAAAGTGACGCTGACCGCTGGCAGGTTGCCTTCCTGTTTTGCCGAGCCAGCCGTATCCAGCTTAATTGTGACCAGTCCGAAATAGCGAAACACAATATTTTGTTGCGTCGAAATGCCCTGTATCCGATCGAATTTGATATCCAGCTGAGTTTTTCGAAGAACACCTTCACGGATCAGAACTGAATTATCGGTAATTCGAAAACGAAAAAACCAGTAGCGCAGGACAGCTCCGGTCATCGTAACGCATACGAATGCGGAGACGCCGAATACCATTTTGTAGAACATGCTCCCTTGCGATGCGAACAAGAACGCAGCAAGCGGCGCGATAGACGGAAGCAGGTTCTTGGCGATTGCCTGGTATATTTTTCCGAGGTAAAAAATCGCGGCCAGCGGCGATGTCCGGCGCCACTGGTCAGCGCTAGCGGTGCTCAATGCTTGCCCCGACTTTGTCGAGAATATAGGCGCGCAATGACTCTGCTTGCTCAACCGGCAAGCCATGAATTTTCAAGTCGCCACCGGAACCGCCAGCAGTGAACAACTGTAGTGACGCAATACCAAAACGCCGGTCCAGCGGTGTACTGCTTTTCTCAACATGTTGTATTCGATTAAACGGTATTGCAGTGACGGTGTGCCAGAACACACCCGACTTGTAGATGATGTCTTTATCACGAATGGCGTAGCCAATTCGAGGCACGCTTATCAACGGCCAGGCAATCAGGGGCACGGCCAGCAATGGGACGATCAACCACAGCCACCCGAGATTGATCTGCAGGCCCTCGTCTGCAAACGCGATACCAAATACAACCTGCAGTACGGCAATGCCAATCGATACGGTCACTAAGCCGATAACAGATTGCGTTATCAGGCGCCGCGTAAAGTTCGGATCCATGTCAAGCCACGTGACCGAGTCGGCCCTCGGCATGTCCTCAATCGAAATTTCTGAATTCTCAAACATGAACGCGAATCAATCCTTGGTCTGCTGCACCTTCTGCACGCAAACAGTCTACTGGATACCAATATCAAGTTGAATGGCGACAGGACTGGTAGGGGCGGCGGGAATCGAACCGCAATCCGCCCCACGAACATCGATCAGGTCTATCTGCCCGGTGCGGATTGATCTTTAGCAAGCGATCGATAGAACCAACCAGCCCCACGCGGAACTTCCTCCGCTCTCCATAAAAATATGGGCCCCAACGGGGCCCAATATTTTTGGTGGAGGCGGCGGGAATCGAACCCGCGTCCGCAAGCCCTCTGCTTTGAGGTCTACATGCTTATTCCGTCTTTAATCTCATCGCAGGCTACCCGACGGGCAGGGAAGACCTGAAACCAGCTCAGTTCGGATTTAACGGTCTAAGTACTGAACAAACTCTCGCCGCGGTCTTGTGTCGGTGACTCCTGGGATCCGGACGCACAAGCACGATCCGGGCAGAAGGCTCTAGGCTGGTTTTTAAGCAGCTAGTGCGTAGTTGTCGTCGTTGGCAACTATGAGTGTTACAGCTGGATTTACGAGGTGATCTGTCCCTCGGCATGCACCCAAAGTTTCGCGACCCACGTCGAAGCCATGTCGCCCCCGTGGAGGGTGTGGAATCAGATCCACTTCAAGTTGGTCGTGAGTTTAGGGCAGTCGATCGAAATTGCAATGACCCGTTACACAGTAAGCACCCGGGTTATCGCAATTTAGTGTGAAAAAACATTAAAAAATAGACATAACTCATTGATTTAAAGATCTATCTGGATTTCAGTATTCGTGCTTTCTGCCGTTGCCAATCACGATCTTTGTCGCTGGCACGCTTGTCGTGTTGTTTCTTGCCCTTGGCCAGACCGACCTCGAGCTTGGCGCGGCCTTTGCTCCAGTACAACGACAATGCGACCAGGGTATAGCCTTTGC
>SMVB01229798.1_pt1 | contig 29152 bp, 27 predicted proteins | sample 2456461 | NCBI WGS metagenome assembly SMVB01 (sample SAMN11095934, study PRJNA526329) | marine sediment metagenome | biome: Marine sediment; feature: Surficial sediment; material: Deep marine sediment; isolation source: Hadal surficial sediment | place: Pacific Ocean | collected 2014-05 | depth... | reverse complement strand
CGAGCTTCTTCTTCGGGTCTTTCTTCTCGAGCGCGATGTCGAGTGCCTTCGCCAAAATCTCTGCCATGTTCTTCTGAGCGTTCTCGACGCCCATTACTTCGGCGAGCCGCTCGAATTTGTCCTTGAATTCCTTGTCGGCCGAGAACCTGAAATTGAAGACCGCTGAGTTGTTGAGCAAGGCTTGGACGCTCAGCTGCGGCGGGGGCGTTTCCCGCAGCCTCGCCTGCTTAATCGGTCGTACCCTAACCTAAACTGGCGCAGTTGTGCACATCGGGGGAGGCTGAGAAAATCCTGCCTTCTTTCTGGACGTTTCGCACAGCGAAGCGCCGGCAATTTTGGCACCGTCCTCGCGAAGTTGATTTTTTCTCACGTCCACTGAGCCGTGACTCACGCGAGGCATACTTTCCACAGGTTTTCCACACACTTCGCCGGAGTTTTCCACAGCGGGCGTTTCCGCGGAAACGCCCAAACAACCTAATAGCCTTCGGAACGACGCGCAAGCTCCTGGAACGACTCACGCCTGCGATCAGGCGATGTGTCGGTGCCGCGGAGCGGATATAGTTGGACCGGCACCAGGGCATGAGAGGCTTCGTAGATCTTCAGGTCAACGGTTTTCTAGGGGTCGACTTCTCGAGCCCCGAGCTCGACGTCGAGCAGGTGCGGCGCGTCGTCATCGCACTCCTAGACCGGGGAACCGCAGCGTTTTGTCCGACCGTCGTGACCTCGCGCCTCGAGAGCTATGAGCACACCCTTCCCGTCCTGGCTCGAGCCATGGAGGAGCCGGACCTCGCCCCTCATCTTCTCGGAATCCATCTCGAAGGACCTTTTCTCTCTCCGGAGCACGGCGCACGTGGCGCCCACCCCAAAAAGCACCTCCACCCTCCCTCCGTGAACCTCTACGAGAAGCTGCGCGCGCTGGCCTCGGACCGGATCTGTTTGCTCACGCTGGCACCGGAGCTACCCGGGGCTTTGGAGCTCATCCGCCACGCGCGTAGAACGGGTGCCCAGGTCTCCCTGGGCCACCACATTGCTGATCGCGACACGATCGCCCGCGCGTGCGAATACGGTGCGACAGCAGTGACGCATTTGGGAAACGGCATTCCAAACCAAATAGCACGACACCCGAACCCGCTCTGGGACCAGCTCGACGAAGACCGGTTATCGGCGATGCTCATTGTGGACGGCCATCACCTCCCCGACGCTTTCGTCCGCGTCGTTGCGAGAGTCAAAGGTCCGGACCGATTGATCGTCGTCAGCGACGCCGCCCCGGTGGCGGGGCTCCCTCCCGGCCGCTACGAGGTGCTCGAACAAGAAGCCGTTCTCGAGGAATCCGGGCGGTTCTGGAATCCACGCGAGGATCATCTCATCGGCTCGAGCGCGAGCGCGCTCGAATGCGTGAACCGTCTCGCGGCGGTGAGCTCGTTCACGGAGGCGGAGCTGTGGCGGGTGGGCCGCGACAATCCCCTGTCTCTCGTCGGCAAGAGCCTCGGCGAGCCGGACATCTTGGCTCTCCCCGAGCTGCGTTTTCGCGACCGTTGTTTTGTGATCGGAGGTGGTGCGTGATGCTGGCCCCTCTCGATTGGGCGGTCTTGATCGGCTACCTCGTGGCGATGGCCGCGATCGGAATTTTCGTCGGCTTGAAGGTCCAGGACACCGAGCACTATTTCATGGGTCGGCGCCGTTTCTCCAAGTGGTTGATGATTGGCCAGAGCTTTGGCGTTGGGACGCATGCGGAGATGCCCGTGTCCCTCGCGGGCGCAGTCTACGGCATGGGAGCTTCGGCGATCTGGTTCCAGTGGAAGAACCTGTTCGCGACGCCGTTCTACTGGATCATGGCTCCTGTATTCCGCCGCGTCCGCCGGACCACCATGGCCGAGATGACCGAGGACCGTTACGGGCCATGGATGGGAGCCATTTACACGCTGTTCGCGCTGTCCTTCTTCACCATCAACACCGCGACGATGTTAAAGGGGGCTGCCAAGGTCATCAACCAGGCGACAGGTGGCGAGCTGGGGGTGAACGTCGTCGTATTCGGCATGACGGCCATCTTTATCCTCTACAGTTTTGTCGGCGGCCTGGTAGCGTCAGCCTGGACCGACTTCTTCCAGGGGTTTCTCATTATCGCGCTCAGCTTCATGCTCGTCCCTCTCGGACTCGCCGCGGTGGGCGGTATGGATGGCATGCGCGCCTCGCTCGCACCGCACCAACTCTCTCTGGCCACGCCGTCGGGCATCGGTCCCTGGGTCATCGCTGTGCTCACGCTGAACGGCCTTGTCGGGATCATGGCGCAGCCCCACATGCTGGCGGCCGTGGGCACGGGAAAAGACGAGCGCGCGTGCCGACTCGGTTTCATGGCCGGCAACTTCGTAAAACGCATCTGCACCATTGGCTGGATGTTCGTCGGCTTGATCGTCGCTGCCGGGGTGACGCAGGGCATTTTCGGCGTCTCGGAGCTCACGGACCCCGAGGACGCGTTCGGCCTCGCGTGCCGTCATCTGCTCTTACCGGGCGGCCTCGGGCTGCTCGTGGCAAGCGTCATGGCGGCCAATATGTCAACGAGCTCCGCGCTCATGGTCGATAGCGGCGCACTCTTCACGCAGAGTTTCTACCGAAAGATCGCCGTCGGCCGTCCTGACCGCCACTACCTGTGGGTCGGACGCATCAGCGGCTTGGCGTTGACCATGGTCGGTGTGCTCTACGCGCTATTGGTGGTGAAGCAAGTGCTCTACTCCTTCCTTCTCACCGAGACGCTCGCCACCTATATGGGGATAAGCTTCCTGGGCGGCATCCTGTGGCGTCGCGCCAACCGCTACGGGGCACTCGCGAGCCTGGTCACGGCCCTCGCCATGAACTTCCTTCTCTATTACCTGCGGGGAGAACGGTTCGATCACTGGGATCCCTTCGTTTTTCTCGTCTCCCTCAGCGCGGGCGTCCTGGCGCTCGTTCTCGTAAGCATCCTCACGGCCCCGGAGCCGGACGAGAGCTGCCGGAGTTTTTTCGACCGGCTCGAGACGTCGTCCGATTCGGACAGAGCGGCGTCCGAGCAGAAATCGTTGCTGGTGAATCTGCTGCATCTGCGCCGTGGCGCGGGCAACGTGCCCCTACTGACGGCCTATCGGACCGACCTCACGGGCCTCGCGGTCGGTATCCTCCTGGCGGTGGCACTGGTGGCCGGCACCTGGCTGATTCTACGACTCTAGTCAGGGAGCATCTATCCTAATCCTGGAGCCTCGCGCATGACGATGCTTGCCCGCGGCACAGATTCATCAACTACCCGTTTCTAGTTCTAGCTCGCGAAGGACGCCAGGAAGCGGCGCCGGACGGTGCGCGAGTTACTCTGTTGCTGGACGGCGACGTCTGGCTCTACCACTTGAGGCGCGGCACAATGACGCGCCTGACGTTCACAGCTGACAACGGCTACCCCATGTGGAGCCCCGATGGCGAGAGCGTTCTGTTTTCTTCTACCCGCGACGGGACGGAATCCATTTACCAGCAAGACGCGGATGGCGCCGGTGGGGCCGAGCTCCTGACGGCGGGTGAGTTTCCGAGGCATCCGGACGCCGTTTCTCAGGACGGAACTGCGTTGGCGTTTCACGAACACCACGGCGTGTCCGGCTGGGACATGTGGACACTACCTCTCGACGATGGCGACCCGAGTCCGTTCCATGTGACGGAGTTCGACGAGGGCAACGCAACATTCTCGCCCGACGGACGTTGGCTGGCTTACCAGTCAGGAGAGTCGGGTCGCCCCGAGATCTACGCGACCCCATTTCCCGACCTCGGTGAGAAAATCCTGATCTCGACGAACGGAGGTGGGGGGCCAATCTGGTCTCGGGACGGACGTGAGATATTCTATCGAGAGGTTTACAGGACCATGTCGGTTGCTGTTGCGCTAGAAGCTGCGCAGCTGGTTCCGAGCGCGCCCCAGTTCTTATTCGAAGCCGACACTCAGGCGCCCGAAGCGCTAGGAATGTCAAACTCTTGTGTCGCACGCACAATCGTTACATGGCGGAGAAAGACTACGGCAAAGAGAAGATGGACCAGTACCGCCGTTCGGCCGACCTCATGCGTGAACCGTCGCTCGTTTTCACTCTTTCCAGACGGAGTACCTATGCCGAATTCGGCATAGGAGTACAAGAGATGGGGCCTTCGTTTTGCTGAGCGATTTGCGGCGACGGCCGCAGCACCAAGCCCGGCCCCTAAGCTCCAGAAGTCTCGTACATCCGTACGAAAACTAGATTTTTGCTCACGTCCTCTGTCCGGACGAAGCTCTCTGCTCTAGACGTCGCAACCTCGGTGATAGACTCGCTCGAATGGAGCTGGACGAATATCGAAAACTCCACGAGCTCGAAGACCACATGTGGTGGTTCCAAGGCATGGAGCGTATTTCTTTGGCGCTCGTCGAGCGCTTTGTCCCTGACGCTTCCGAGCTCACGATCCTCGATGCCGGTTGCGGCACCGGGGGCATGCTCCGCCCGCTAAGCCGTTTCGGAACCGTAACCGCCTTCGATCGTTCTCCCGAAGCGCTGCGGCTTGCGAAAACGCGCAAAACGGGAGCGCTCCTTCAAGCCTCCGTCGAGCACGTGCCGCTCGCCGAGAAGAGCTTCCATCTGGTGACATCCTTCGATGTGCTCTACCATCTCGACGTCCACGACGATACCGAAGCACTGCGCGAGATCACACGTGTGCTGCGGCCGGGCGGAACTTTTCTGGTCCGGGTCCCGGCGCACGAGGCGCTCCGCAGCCAGCACGACGAGGCCGTCCACACGCGCCAACGTTACGGAAGAGTCGAGCTGACCGAAAAACTTCAGAGCGCCGGGCTCGAGCCGATCTTCGTGTCTTACGCGAACTGTCTGCTCTTCCCTCTCGCCCTTTTGCGCCGGGGCGCTGAAAAGCTCACGCGCGGAAAGCGCGAAGGCTCCGAAGTCGAAGCCTACCATCCGGTCCTCAACCGGCTGCTCGTAATCCCGCTTGCGATTGAAGCATGGCTTCTTCGCCGCACGTCCCTCCCCTTCGGGCTTTCGCTCGTCGCGGTCGCGAGAAAGCCCTCATGACGGATTGGAACGAGATCCGCACGCACTTTCCCGCGCTTCAAGGTCGTGTCGACTTGAATACCGCTGGCGGTGGTCCGATGTGCCGTGAGGCGTTCGAGCGGGTGCGTCAGTATTTTGACGAGTTCTACCGTGAGGGCAATACGCATTGGAACGTGTGGCTCGAGCGGGTGGAGCACACGCGGCAAAAGCTCGCAGGTTTTCTCGGTGTTGCCCCGGACGCGATCGCTTTTCTCGCGAATGCATCCCAGGGGCTGAACTTGGTCGCCGACTTGCTGGCGGGCGACGGCCGTGTCGTCGCATTGAGCGACGACTTTCCTTCGGTCACGATGCCTTGGCTCGGGCGCGGCCGCGACGTGGAGTTCCTAGATAGCCCGGATCAACTCGATGACGCTCTGAGAAAGAGCCCCGCTGTTCTCGCAGTGAGCCTCGTGCAATACAAGACGGGCTTCCGGCTCGATCTCGATCGCGTGAGCGCACTTTGCCAAGAGCACGGCACGGCGCTCGTTCTCGACGCCACTCAAGCCTTCGGTGTGATCTCGATCGATCTCGAACCTATTCCGTTCGACGCGCTTGTCTTCAGCGCCTACAAGTGGGCCACCGCGGGCTACGGGATTGCTCCCTTGGTGGTGCGGCGCTCGCTTCTCGAAGAGCGGGGGCTTCCCAGCGTGGGGTGGAGGAGCGCTCGAGAGCCTTATGATCTCGAGAGTACGAAGCTCGATCTGACGACGGAGGCACGGGGGCTCGAGCTCGGACATCCGCCTTTCGCCGGGGTCTTCGCGCTCGCGGGAGCTTTGGAGCTCATCGAATCGATCGGCCTCGCTGCCATCGAGGCGCGGGTCGCGCATCTTCTCGACGAGCTCCACCGGGGCCTAGAGGTGCGCGGCATCCCCATCGACTCGCCCCGCGCGCACAACGCGCGCTCGCCGATCACGATGATCCGTGTCCCCGACCCGGCAGCAACCGCGGCAGCGCTCGCCGAGAGGAACGTCTTCGTCTCGGCACGCGGTGAAGGGTTACGGGTCTCCGTTCACTACTACAACAACGAAGACGACCTCGAAACTTTCTTCGAGGTGCTCACTCCTCACCTCGGCTGAGCCTAGTGCTCGGCGAAGGTCACGAGGTAGCCGGCGGGGTCGCGAACCTACCGGGCGAGGGTCTGGGCATATTCGCGAGGCGTCCACCCGGTGAGCGCCCGGAACTCGGAGCTCAAGTGAGCCTGGTCGTAGTTTCTCCCTGCGGGAACAAGATGTCGACGGAACCGTCGGGGAGCACGCGCGTCGCGGGCATTGAACCCGCCACCGCCCCACGTGTCCAGTAACACTCCACGTATGGGCGGAAGCCCGAGGAGACGGGACGTATTCGCGATACAAGTTCAGGGGACCTGATTCGCGGCGTGGTACGAGCTGCGCACGAGCGGCCCCGCTTCTACATGGCGGAAGCCAATCTCGCGGCCTTTCTGGGCAAGAGCATCGAACTCGTCCGGGTGCACGTAACGATCGATCGGCAAGTGCTCGCGCGTCGGCTGCAGGTATTGCCCGATGGTAAACACGTCGACGCGGGCTTTGACGACGAGCTCCCGCATGACGTCTTCCACTTCGTCAAGGCTTTCACCGAGGCCGACCATGAGCCCCGTCTTGCTAATAATGTCAGGCGAGAGGGTTTTCGCGCGCTCGAGAAGCTCCACGGATTGCGCAAAGTTTGCGCCCGGCCGCACATGCTTATAGAGCCTCGGCACCGTCTCGATATTGTGGTTCAGGATTTGTGGTTTCGCGGCCAGTACGGCTTCGAGCGAGGCCCGCGAGCCTTTGAAGTCCGGAATCAACACCTCGATGTTCGTCTCGGGGTTGCGTCGCCGGACAGCCTCGATGGTCTCGGCGAAGATAGCAGCGCCCCCATCGGGAAGCTCGTCGCGATTGACCGACGTGATCACCGCGTGGCTCAGGCCCAGCGCCTCGACGGCCTTGGCCACACGCTCCGGTTCCTCTCGATCGAGAATCTGAGGAAGCCCGGTCTTCACGGCACAGAACCCGCAGCTGCGGGTGCAAACGTCCCCGAGGATCATGAACGTGGCCGTACCTTGCCCCCAGCACTCGGCGACGTTGGGGCAGCGCGCTTCCTCGCACACGGTGTGGAGGTTCAAGCTGCGCATCGTGCTCTTCAGCCGGAAATAGTTATCCCCGCTCGGCAGGCGCACCTTCAGCCAATCGGGTCTAGGAGAACGCGTTGTCGTTACCACCGGTGCCGCCATACTATTCTTGTCCCACTATAGTATCTTTTCGTCCCAGCCTTCGAGCCGTCGCTTGACGTCGGCCATGAACTGGTCGCCGAGCGCACCGTCGATGAGGCGATGGTCGAAAGAGAGGGCGAGATAGACCATCGAGCGCACCGCGATGCCGTCGTTGACGACGACCGGACGTTTGTGGATGCCGCCGATCCCAAGGATCGCGACTTGAGGCTGGTTGATGATCGGTGTTCCGAAGAGGCCGCCAAAAGGGCCCGGGTTCGTGAGTGTGAACGTCCCGCCCTGCACCTCCGCGGGCATCAGCTTCTTCGTGCGCGCGCGCTCGCCGACGTCGTTCACGGCTCGTGCAAGCCCGAGAAAGCTTTTCTCGTCGGCGTCGTGGATCACGGGCACGATGAGCCCGCCCTCGAGAGCGACAGCGATACCGATGTTGTGATCACGGTGGTAAACGATCTTATCGCCATCGATCGAGGCGTTGAGCAGGGGAAACGTTTTAAGAGCGCGGAGCACGGCTGCAACGAAAAACGGTGTGTAGGTAAGCCGGACGCCGTCCCGCTCGAAGATGGGTTTGGCCTCGTTCCTGAGCGCCACGATCCGGCTGACGTCGGCTTCGAACACCGTTGTCACATGGGCGGAGGTCTGCCGTGAGATCAACATGTGCTCGGCAATGGACTTCCGCATCTTGCTCATCGGCTCGACCTTGTCGCGGCCTTGGCTAGCCGGCGGTGGCGACGCCGCAGGTGAGGGCGGTAAAGGCGGTGGCGACGCCGTAGGTGCGGGCGGTAAAGGCGGTGGCGTCGCTGGCGAGGCCGCTTCCGCCGGCGGCGGGGTCGCAGCAGGCGTCGGCGGGGTCGCAGCAGGCGTCGGCGCTACTGGCGCTACCGGTGTCGCTTCGGCCGCCGAGGGAGATGCTAGAAAATTCTCGATGTCGTGCTTCGTCACACGGCCGCCTCGCCCGGTTCCGGTGAGCTGGCTCAAATCCAAACCGTGCTCGCGAGCCATCTTGCGGACCAGCGGGGAACTGCGTAATCCAGGCTCGGACGCCTCCGGCTCGGGGCTCGCCGGCGTTGGGTCGGCGGTCACGCGCGGGATGGGCTGCGTCGCGCCGCTTGCCGGCGTGCTCTCGGCTTCGCCGCTTGGGGCGGCTGGCGCCTCCTCCTTTTGGACTTCCCCCCCGATCACACCGATGACGGTATTGATTTCGACGGTCTCACCTTCTTGGACCTTGATCGCAGACAAGATGCCCGCGACCGGGGCCGGGATCTCGGTGTCGACTTTATCGGTCGAGATTTCGAGCAGCGGCTCGTCGCGCTCGACGTGGTCCCCAACCTTCTTGTACCACTTCGTGACTGTGCCTTCGGCGATGGACTCGCCCATTTGCGGCATGATGATGTCGGTCATGGGTTCCCTTCTTGATGCGGCGGCTCGTGCATCACCTTTCAGTACGCGGAGAGCTCGCGGGCGGCGCGCACGACGTCCTCGACTTGCGGTATGAAGGCATCTTCGAGAGACGCCGCAAAGGGGACGGGCGTATCCGGCGCCGTAACGCGAAGGATCGGACCGTCCAGGTCGTCGAATGCCTCCTCGACAATGATGGCGGCTATCTCGCCCGCCATGCCGCCCGTTCGGGTATCTTCGTGAAGCAATATCACCTTGTTGATCCGCCCGACGGCTTCGAGAATGCACTCTTTGTCCAAAGGCACGAGACTCCGAAGGTCGATCACTTCGAGCTCGATGCTTTCACCCGCGAGCACTTCGGCCGCCTCGAGCGCCGTATAGAGCATCGCACCATAAGTAATGACCACGATGTGCTTGCCTCGTCGGCGGATCGCGGCCTTTCCGATGGGAACGAGCTCCTCTTGCCCTTCGAGCTCCTCGGCCGCCACTTTGATGTGGCGATATAACTTCTTGTGCTCTAAATAGAGAACAGGGTCCTCGTCGCGTATGGCGGACTTCATCAAGCCGCGCGCATCCGCCACGGTCGCCGGCACGACGACTTTGATTCCCGGAGTGTGCACGAAATGCATTTCGGGATTTTGCGAATGGAACGGGCCCGCGCGCACGCCGCCGCCCGTGGGCCCGCGCATGACGATCGGGACACCCGCGCCCCAACGATAGCGGCTCTTCGCGGCGAAGTTCGTGATCATGTTGAACGCGTTGGCGATGAAGTCAATGAACTGAAACTCGACGATGGGCCGCAAGCCGTTGAAGGCCGCGCCAATCGCCACCCCCGTAAAGCCCTCCTCGCTGATCGGCGTATCGATGATTCTCTGGGTGCCAAACTTCTCGACAAAGCCAGCCGTAACCTTGAAAGCTCCTCCGTAGAGGCCGACATCCTCACCCAATAGCACGACGCGCTCATCGCGTTCCATTTCATCCCACATCGCTTGGCGGATGGCTTCGAGATAGGTGACTTCGCTCATGACTCAACTCGAGCGTAAACCGCGCTCTCCGAATGTTGCGCCTTCGGTGCGGGGGTACTGTCGGCCGTGCGCAGAGCGTCGGAGACGGCCTCTTCCGCACGCGCGACGAGCGTCGATCTATCGGCTTCCGAAAGCCAATCCTGTTGCAAGAGAAATTTCTCGAAACGCCAAGCCGGATCGTTGTCGACGTCTTTCGCGCCCTCGTCGTCTTCGATGTCGTGCGCGCCGGCGGAGAACGGCGCGGGAATGGCACTCTCATTACCGAAGTAGCGGCGCGAGCTTCGAAGCACCGCCTCGATGAGCGTCGGACCATCCTCTGCGCGCGCTCTCTCCATGGCAGTCTCGACGACCTGAACAACCTGGACCAAATCGCTGCCGTCGACCGGGAGAGAGGCCACGCCATAAGCTTTGGCTCGCTCGTAGAGCTGCGTAACGCCCGAGTCCATGCCGTAGGACGGGTAGCGTACGACGACGATAATGAGCGGCAGCTTCTGCACCGCGGCAAAGTTGATGCCTTCGTGGAAGTCACCCGTCGCGACCGCCTCTTCGGGTATGAGCGCGAGCGCGACGCGCTCTTGTTTTTGAGAGCGATACGCAAAAGCCATCCCTGCCATAACGCTCACATGCGTGGCGGGATGGCCCGTGGTCGCAACGATGCCCCGCGCCAAGTCGCCGAAATAACCCAAGCCATCTCGCCCTTGACTCGGCGAAGTCTCCTTCCCGAGAAACTGAAGCACGATCTCTTCTGGTTTGACCCCTCGAAGTAAGAGCGTTCCGACGGTGGGAAGCGACGATGCGATCGCATCTTTCGGGGTCAGCGCAAAGGACGCACCCACGCCTACAGCCTCGAGCCCAGTCCGCAAAGCGAGCGGCGTCGTGAGCTCCTGTTCTCGGTGGAGCCGAGCGAGAGCCTCCTCGAGACGGCGCGTGAGCACCATGTAGTACAGAAGCTCTTGCAACTGCCGCTTGCCGAGGCGCATTAGTGGAGGCTCATCTCGAGCGAGCCTTTTGGCGCTCGAACCATCTCGCGATCGAATGTGCGTCCAAAGGCCCGCGCCAAAGCATCTCTCACCGGGCCACACGCAACTGGCGTGTCTAGAACATTTTCCATCGAGGTGACTGCGCGACCGAAGATACCACACGGAACGATATGTTTGAAATGTTCCAGATTCGTCGATACGTTCAGCGCGAGACCGTGCGAGCTCACCCAACGGGAAACGCGTACGCCAATGGCGGCGAGCTTTCCGCTGTCGTGCCAAACGCCGGTAAGCCCCGGCTCGCGACGGCCGGTAATGCCGCCCCCCTCGAGAGCAATGAGAATCGTTTCCTCCAAAGCTCTCAAATAGGCGCGCAGATCCGTCCTCCAGCGCCTCAAATCGACGATGGGATAGACGACGATTTGACCCGGGCCGTGATACGTGATGTCGCCGCCGCGCTCCGTTTCCACGAAGGTGGCGCCGATACGGGCGAGAAGCGCCGGGTCCGCGAGAAGATGACCCGAGTTCCCGCTCGGCCCGATCGTATAGACCGGAGGATGCTCGACGAACAGGAGCAGGTCAGGGATCCGTCCAGCTTGGCGCTCGGCCACGAGCTCACGCTGTAGATTGAGCACGTGGCGATATTCCCGGCGCCCGAGATCCACGCGCCAGCAAGGGTCAGACATGGATGGGAATCTCGACGGCGCCGTGCGCGGCTTCGGCGACGGCCTCCGAGAGTGTGGGGTGCGCGTGTACGGTGCGCATCAATGATTCGGCGGTCGCCTCGTGCTCGAGCGCGACAACAGCCTCGGCAATGAGGTCGGTCGCGTGCGGGCCGATGATGTGGACGCCGAGGAGCTCGCCATATTTCGCGTCGCTCACCACCTTCACAAAACCGTCATTGTCGCCGAGAATCGTCGCCTTCGCGCTCGCAGCGAAGGGAAAGCGGCCGACCTTCACGTCATAGCCCTGCGCTTTAGCAGCCGCCTCGGTGAGGCCCACGCTACCGATCTCCGGACGGCAATAGGTGGCCCCCGGCATGTGAGTGTAGTTCAAAGGACGCGCGGCAGCGTGGCCGGCGATGCGCTCGACGGCGAGTATCGCTTCCGCAGAAGCGACATGGGCGAGCTGTTGCGTAGCGACGACATCGCCGATCGCGTAGATCCCCCGGGCCGCCGTCTCCATATATTCGTCGACGACGACGTTACCCCGATCCAGCTCGACGGCGGTCTGCTCGAGCCCGATCCCGTCCGTCCTCGACTTCCGTCCAACCGCGACGAGGAGCTTTGTCACGGTTCGCTCCTCCGTCGTCCCGTCCGTCTGAGTGAAGCGGACGCAAACACCTTCCTCGGCCTTCGAGACGCCTTCGACGCGCGTCCCGACCATCGTCTCGAGCCCACGTTTCTGAAAAGACTGGAGCAGGACGTCCGAGACTTCCTCATCTTCCACCGGCACGAGCCGAGGAAGAGCCTCGATGAGAGTCACCTTCGTGCCGAAGCTATGGAACATCGACGCAAACTCGACGCCCACCGCCCCGGCTCCGATGACGCCGAGGCTTTCGGGCTGAGAGGGCAAATCGAGCATTTCCGTATTCGTCACGATGTTCTTCCCGTCGATCACGACGCCAGGGATCGAGCGCGGCAGAGAGCCGGTCGCAACGATGATGGCCTTTGCCGATACCGGCTGGGCGCCTTCGGCTGTTTCTACTTCCAGCTTTCCCGGTGCGACGATACGGCCAAAGCCCGTGAGGGTCTCGACGTTGTTCTTTCGGAGCAAGAAGGCTACCCCGCCAGCGTTCTTCTTGATAATGCGCGCCTTCCGCTTGAGAAGCGCCGCCCAATCCAGCCGGATGCCCTCGACGACCACGCCGTGCACGCCCGCCTGGCGCACTTGATCGAGAAGCTCGGCGGTGTGGAGAAAAACTTTGCTCGGGATGCAGCCGACATGGAGGCAGGTGCCCCCGAAATGGGGGTCCTTTTCGATAACGAGCGTTTTCAGCCCGAGCTGGCCCGCACGAATGGCCGCAACGTAGCCGCCGGGTCCACTGCCCAGAATCGCCACATCGTAATTAGTCGCGTTTGCCATGATTTTCCTTCGACTGTTTCGTTTTTTATTCGTACCCGTCTTTCGCGACGAAAAGACACCGTTTCGAGTATAACGTATTTAGAAACAATTGCTTACAACAGCACCTTTCGGTTTCCGGGCACAAAGTGTATCGCGGTGGAACGAGGCCAGGCAAATAGAACGTTGAAAAAGGGCCGTATGCTTATATATTTATTTAGAGTCTCGCGGTTGGTCGCGTGTGATAAACTGACAATGTGTGACTCGCCCAGTGGCATCTATTGAGTTTTACTAGGCTTATACGGATCGCTCGTCAGATCATCCCCAAGAACAGTGTTGAAACGTTTCAAGATACAGTGAGTCGATCCGCATGAGTCGAAATGTGTGGAGCGCTTTTGGGAGCGCCCCAATTTTCCATACCCAATCAGTGTGTTGAGCTCGGATGGCCAAATCTAAAAGAAAACCCGCTCGCGCCGAAGCGAAGAAGAAGTCCGCTTCCCCCAGCAAGTTCGCCTCGAAGCCGAAGCCGAAGAAGAAAACTGCCAAAAACGCACGAGCCGCGTCCGAACCTCAGAAGCAAACGGCGAGCAAATCGGCCACGAAGCGGAAATCATCTCCGAGTTCGGTCAAACAAGAGCCAGCGCCGACCCTCGTGCCCGTACCGCTGCCTGGCGGCGTCCGCCCTCGGCGTTCAGACGAAGTCAACGAGCGCTCCGCGCACCTAGACAAGATCAAACAGCTGTTCGAGTCTGCGCCCATCAGCCGCTATCTGGGGATGATGCTAGGATATTGCGAGAACGGCGTGGCCCGCGTACGGCTCCCGTTCCGTAAGGATTTCGAAGAAGGCCACGGGGTCATCCACGGTGGTCTCGTCGGCCTGCTCGGTGACACCGCAGGCAGCTTCGCCGTCGGGTCGGTCTCACCCGGCTCCACGGTAAAGACGGTCGAGTTCAAGCTGAGTCTTCTAACCGCAGTGCAAGGCGATTTGCTCGCGATCGGCGAAGTCGTGCGCAAAGGCCGCACCCTCGCAACCTGCCGCCTCGAAATCGTAGAAGGCAACGATCGCGTAGTAGCGATCGGCCTCGCCACCTACGCCCTCCAGGCAATCTAACCCCCGCAGTCAAACCGGCGCGAGCAATAACAAGACGAGCGCAGCGCCTAAAGTCGCTGAAGGGCCCTGGAAAACGGAAACGTAGTACTAGCTTTCATCTTTTTCTTTTTTTCCCTTTGCAACTTTGCGTTACGCTTTTTTCAATATTGATCTCTTTCTTATTTCTTAGAGATGTTCGTTTTTTTGCGTTGCGCGCGACTCGGCTTCTACGAAGACACGTTTCACCCGGGGCAGCGTTTGTTTTAGCTGACGGTCCACCTCCGCTATCACCTTCTCGATGTCGTCGGCGGTGGCCGAATCCGCGAACTCCACGCTCAGGTTGACGAGGATGAAGTCCGGCCCCATGTGCATCGTCAACACTTCGTTCACGTGCTGGATTTGCGGCGCGCTCGCAGCGATCCGTCGGATGCACTCCACGACCTCGGGATTCGCGCTCTCCCCAATCAAGAGACTCTTCGTCTCGGCCGCAAGCCAAACCGCTGTCCCCGCAAGGATGAGCCCAATGACGATCGAGGCCCCGCCGTCGAAATAGGGGATGCCCGTGAGTTGGTTCAAGAGCACGCCCAAGAAAGCGACGGTGAGACCCGCCATCGCCGCGGTGTCCTCGAACAGCACGACGAACAGCGTGGGGTCTTTCCCTTCGTGGACCGCGCGGATGTAGCCTCGACGGCCCTTGTGCACTTTGAATGCCTTCCACGCGTAGAACCATGCGCCACCTTCGATGAGCATCGCGAGACCGAGGACGATGTAGTTGACGTAGGGGCTTTCGATCGGCTCTGGGTGGCGGAGGTGCAAGATACCTTCATAGATGGAGAAACCGGCGCCAACGGCGAAAATCAGAATGGCTACGATGAAGCTCCAGAAGTAGAGCTCCTTGCCGTGACCGAACGGGAACTCCCGGTCCGCGGGACGCTGCGCGCGCTTCATTCCGTGGAGCAGAAGCACTTGATTGCCGGTATCCACGAGCGAGTGGATACCCTCGGACAGCATCGCCGAGCTTCCCGTTATCGCCGCCGCGGCGAACTTCGTGATCGCGATCAGCGTGTTGCCGACGAGCGCGGCATAAATGACTTTTTTGGTCGATGTAGCCATATCACAGCGGGGCGTTTGGACCGACGAATCTCCACATATCGTCGAAGAGCGCTTCTTTGTGGGCCGTCAATCGGTGGTCCCCGCCAGCGATCTCGATGAGCTCCACCCCCTCGACCCGCTCGGCGAAAGAACGCGACAACTGGCACGGCACGACAGCGTCGTCCGAGCCGTGAAGGATCAAGCTCGGCGTCTTCAGCTTGCGGGCTAGGCTTATCATCGGATAGCGCGACTCGTCTTCCACGAGACCATACCCTAATTCGAGAACGGCATAGCCGATATCCAAGTGAATCTTTCCCTCGCGTCGCCACTTCTGGGCCCTCACGCGCCCGATCGACAGCATGAGGCGGCCCGCCATCTCGAAGGCCGGGGCGATGACGAGGTTGCGGGTGACGATTCCCGGCTTCTGCGCAGAGAACCAAAGCGCGGTGAGACCGCCCATCGACGAGCCGATCAAATGCACGGCTGCGAACGGACCGTGTTGCTCTTCGACATGGCGCAGTCCACGTTCGAGATCCCGGAGGTTGCGCGACAAGGAGAGCTCGAGCATTTCTCCCTCCGAGTCCCCGTGACCCGTCATGTCGAGGCTCGCGAAAGCTTCTCCTCGACGCGCGATCTGTCGCGCGAAATAGATCGCCTTCTCTCCGCGGCGGTGCGAGCTCAACCCGTGTAGAAAGACCCACAAGCGTGAGTCCTTGCGCGCAGCCGGTATGAAATCGAGCGCGAGTCTCGACTCACCTTCTGCGCTCGGCTCAACCCACTGGGGGGGGCTCTCACTCATTTCCTGACAACCGAGGCAGGGATACTTTCCGCTACCCGGCGCCGGCTACCGGAGCGTTTTTCAGTGGGGTGGTGGGAAATCCCAACCGACAGCGCCTCCGATATAGCGTCGCGCGAGCGTGCTGACAACTTCAAACTGGCACCTGGATAAGTCTAGCGTCGGAAGCGCTCAGCTGTCCACGAGAGCTCGGGCCTTCTTGAACACGCGGTGGAACATCGAGCGCGTGAGCCTGCCGGTGAACGTGTTCTGCTGGCTCGGATGGTAGCTTCCGAGAAGACGCAACCCGCCGGATAACGCGGCATCCGAGCCGTGCGTAAATTTGGGCTTCGGTTTCGGGAGCTCGCGCCCCGAATCACGCCACGCCGCGAGAAAGCCGTCGAATCCTATTCGGCCGAGCGCGAGCACAACTCTCAAATCCGTCATCACTTCGAGCTCGCGCGAAAGAAACGGGCGGCAACGAAGGATCTCCTCGCGCGTTGGCTTGTTGTCGGGCGGCGCGCAGCGGGCGATCGCGGTGATGTAGGCGACGTCGAGGCGAAGCCCGTCATCACGCCCTTTCGATACCGCCTGGTTCGCGAAACCGTAGCGATAGAGGGCGCCGAACAACCAATCACCGCTGCGGTCCCCGGTAAACATCCGCCCGGTGCGATTCGCCCCATGGGCTGCGGGTGCGAGTCCCACGATGAGAAGGCGCGCGTTCCGATCGCCATAAGACGGCACCGCTCTTCCCCAGTACTCTTCATTGGCGAAGCGTTTGATCTTTACCGAGGCAACCCGTTCGCGGTGCGCGACCAGGCGGGGGCACTTCCGACACTGAGCCACATCGCTCTCGATGCGAGTGAGCTTCTCTGGCGCGTCGGGCATGGTTAGAATGACGGAGCATAACAAGAAACAGCTTGGATAGCCGCTCCCAAGCGAGAGTGAGGGTTCTTACCCGCGGCCCTGTCTTGCCTTGCGTTTTAAGATAGGACAAACTAGCCTTATAGGTACTCCCCAACATGGTGCAAATCGCTCACGATCGGCTCGATTGAGATCGTGAGGAGGGTGTTTTGGAGCTCGTCGGACAACAGATAGGCGCTTACCGAGTGCTGTCTCTCCTTGGTCGAGGAGGCACGGCCGAGGTCTATAAAGCCTTCCATCCGGCTTTGAAGCGTGAGGTCGCCGTCAAGGTGATCCTTCGCGAGGTCGTAAGCGACGAAGACTGGGTGCGGCGATTCCGGCAGGAGGCCGAGCTCCTCGGTCGTCTCGACCATCCGCACATTCTTCCCGTCTACGACGCCGGCGAGTACGAGGGCCGGCCTTATCTCGTCATGAAGTACATGTCCGACGGCGCAACCTTGCGAGACCAGCTTTCGGGACAGCCGTGGCCGCTGAATCGCGTGGTGAAGGTGATTTCCCAGGTAGCCGAGGCGCTCGACGCCGCACATCGTAGCGACGTCGTTCATCGTGACATCAAGCCCTCCAACATTCTCGTGACGTCTGACCTTCGATGCCTCATCTTCGACTTCGGCATCGCCAAGCCATTTGGACGTGACGAGCACACCACGGATTCCGGCCTCATCGTAGGAACGCCGGAGTTCATGTCGCCCGAGCAGTGCAAAGGTGACAAGATCGATCATCGCTCGGATATCTACTCTCTTGGTGTGCTGACTTACCAGATGCTCACCGGCCGCGTACCGTTCTCGGCGGAAACGGCTGTAGGCGTGCTCACGAAACATCTCACCGAGCCGCTTCCTATCCCTCCGCGCGGCGTCGCCCTTCCTCCCACCGTCAACGCGGTGCTGCGCAAGTCGATGGCGCGAGACGCCAGGGACCGGTTCGAATCCGCTGGCGAGCTCGGCGATGCCCTGAGACAGTCCGCCGAACAGCCGGCGACCGTAACGGTTCGCGCTGCCGAGATCCGGCGCGCGGCGCCGACGTTGAAACTTCCCGCCTGGGTGCGTCAGATCAGGCGTCGTCCTGTTCGTGTCGGCGCCGCGGCCGTGTTTCTCGCCGCTCTTCTCGGCGCGATGTATCAGCTATGGCCCGCGACGTCCGAAGTCGGAACGGCCGGGACGACGACGACGCAAAACACCCGTCCTGTCGTGCTTGCCGATACGCCGCCGCCGGCGACGCTCGGCATCCTTCACATCGCGTCTGACGCGCCTGGCAAGGTCTATCTAGACGGTGCACCGATCGGCGCCGCACCCGGCGTGTTCGAGCGCGTGGAGCCGGGAGCGCGGCGGGTCACCGTGGATGCGGGGGATGGCCGCCTGAGCGAAAAAACCGTCATCGTTGTCGCGGGCTCGACGCATCACGTTCGCTTCAGATTCGAACAGGTGCCGCGAGACCTGACGGGGGGGTTGACGCGCGACCATCAAAGCGACGTGCCGCCGGCCCGGCCTCGCCTCCGTGAATGGTCGGGGTTTCTTACGGACGCCGATTGCGGCGCCACCGGAGGCAAACAGGGCGCTTTGCACCTTCGATGTGCCGAACGTTGCATCCGCGCGGGACAGCCGCCGATGTTGTACACACGGGGGAAGCTCTATCGCCTCGACGGCTACGAGCACCTCACGATCGTTCGCGGGGAGCCGCTCCGGTTCAAAGGCTGGTTGGAAGCCGATACGATCCACGTCTTTCATGGCGAGTAGAAGACCGACCTTCTAACGGTGCGCCGAAGCAAAGGCAAGGAATCGCGAGCCCGCGACCCCTGCCCTTCCTCCGGCGCACCGGACGGCGGCCAAAACGCGTATCCCCCCCGAACGGCACAAACGCGCTCTTCCCGCGCCGCCATCACGCTGCGCTTCCATCGACGTTCACTAGCTATTGCAACAGCGGTGCCAGCGTGCGCGCTCGCAGGAAAGTGCGTTAACCCTTCTGATGACAAGCATTTAGCTCGGCAACACGAATCGGCCGTGGTGTAGCCCGCGCGGCACACTTCGAAGCGCCGTAGCGGACCCGGCTACGAATCCGTGGCGTCGCTCTCTTTTCTCGCACGGAGATTCTTGTGGATGATCGTGCGGTGCATGCCGAACTCCTTCGCGGCACGGCTGATATTGCCATCCGTTTGCTCGAGCGCATAGTCGACGAAACGGTCTTCGAGCTCCTGAGCGTAGATTGCGGATAGCTCATTGAGCTCGTTCCGTCGTTTTTTGAGCTGCGAGTAATCCCTTGGAACCTCGGCCATGAGGCGGCGCAGTGGGTCTTTCGCGAGCTTGAGGACTTTCTTGCGCGCTCCACTGAGCTCCGGCGGCAGGCTGTCGAGAGTGATGGACCGGCCTCGATTCTCGACCACGAGCCGATGCACCACGTTCTCGAGCTGCCGAATATTGCCCCGCCACTCGTATTCTCGGAGGCAGTCATAGACTTCGGGCTCAATGATCGGAGGCTCCTTCAATCCGAGCTCGCTCGAAAATCCACGCGCGAAATGATCGGCGAGCTGCGGGATGTCTTCTTTACGCTCCCGCAATCCGGGAAGCTCGATCGGAAATACCCACAGTCGGTAATAGAGATCCTCTCGGAACTCACCTTGTTGCACCAACTCTCGCAAATCGCGATTCGTGGCCGCAACGACACGCACGTCGACCTCGATCGTGCGCTTGCCTCCTAGACGCTCGAAGGAATGCTCTTGAAGAAAGCGAAGAAACTTGACCTGGAGCTTCTTCGAGAGCTCTCCGATCTCGTCGAGAAACAGCGTGCCTCCATGCGCCATTTCGCAGCGGCCCATGCGACGCACCGCACCGGTAAAGGCTCCCGGCTCGGTTCCAAACAGCTCACCCTCGAGCAATTCCTCGGGAAGGGCCGCGCAGTTCACGACCACGAGCGGTTTGTCCGCGCGATCGCTCGCTTTGTGCACGGCCCGCGCGACGAGCTCTTTACCCGTTCCGCTCTCGCCTTCGATGAGCACCGCCGCCTGGGTCGGCCCGACTTGCTCGATCCTTTCGATGACCTCGAGCATCCGTGGCGACGAGCCGATGAGCCCGTAGAAATAGTCTTTACCTTTGAGCTCGCGGTAGAGCCGCTTGCGCGTCTCGATCTCCTCGTCGAGCCTGAGCGACGCGTTCAAGAAAACAGCAATGAGACGTCCGAGAGAGCGGAGAAGCTCTAAATCCTGCTCGCCAAACGCCCCGCTCGCGCGTTGGTTCTCCAGATAAATAGCGCCTGCGAGAAAATCTTTGAAGCGAAGCGGGATCGCGAGAACGGAGCGCAGCTGCAGCATTTGGGCGCTTTCTTCGTTCGCGAGAAGCTCGTCGAATCGCGCGTCATGGACGAGCACAGAATCATTCCCCGACGCGATCTCCCTGAGAATCGTGCGGCTTACGCGCGGGTCGTGCTCGATGCTGTCTCCTCGATCGTTTCTAGCCGCCATAACGCGCGCTTCGGTCTCGGATGTTTGGAACAACAGGAGCGCGCCCGTTCCCGCGCCCACTTCTGCAATGACCTCGTCGAGCACTTTCTCGCAAAACGATCGAACCGAGCGCTCGACGAAAAAATGGGTAGCGCTGCGCGTCGCGAGATCAACGAAGGGCGAATGTAGAACACCATCTCGCGTTTGTTTGAGCTCGTCTTCGACGGCGGTAAGCACGGTCTCGATCGACCCCAGGGTTTCGGGCGAGATCGTGATGGGGTCGTTCGGCTTCCCCGCCGACTGGGCGCGAACGCGATCCAGAAGCTCTCTCAACTCGCCGAGGAGGGTCTGATAGGTTGGCTTGCTGCGCGAAACCCTGTCTTCGCTCTCTGACACGTCGAATCCCTGTAGGCCTCCTGTTCCGGCCGCGACAGCAGGCACGGTTTTCTCGACCGGCAACGACATCACTCTACCGCATCCGGACTTTTGGAGTTAAAAAGATTCGAGCGCGATGACGTTCGTGCATGGCGGAGAGACCGATGACAGTCCACGAACACACGAAAGCAGTATTGGCACTGGTCGAGATGCGATATCAGCGATTCACGGTCGTTCGCATCACCAAGATCGTCACACCCATCCCGGCCATCCCAACCATCCCAACCATCAATGAGCCGGGCGAGCGCCTCCGCGTCAGGGCAGCGCATCGGTTGGAGATTTGCGCTCTGCCGTTTCACGCTGGCTCGCGTGGCTTTACGTGCAGTGCCGTAATTTTCTTCATCGAGACCTTCCGGACTATAGGCAGTATAGATATCGTCTCGGTTAGACGGACAACCGCGCGCGATTCGACAGGTCTGGAAAAATGACCTCCAGATCCATCGCCAGCTCAGCGCGGCCGATCAAGGACTCGAGTGTCTCCCAACGGACCCCCGCCTCCTCCAGGCGGCAACGGATCCGCTTCAGCAACCTGGTTATGCGGGCGTAGATAGCCTTCGGTTTGAGGTTCACCATGGTCGCGATTTCCGGGACGCTCAGCCCTTCATCGAAACGCATCTTGAGAAGCAATCGGTCCTCTGACGACAGATCGCTGGTTGCGTCTTTGAGTTGCGACTGAAGCTCACCGAGGAGGCCCGCGGCCTCGTGGCGATCGAAATCGTCCACGTAGCGCGCGGTTCCCAAACGGGCCAGCACTTCGTCATCCACGCAATAGAATCGCTCGCGACGGGGAAGCTTTCCCGCGAGCTCCCACAGCTCTTCTTCCGTACGGTCGCACGCAGTGCTCGTCAATAGAATTTGCCGCGCTTCGTGGAACTCGAAACCGTCCCGATACAATAAGGTCTCGAGCCTCATCGCGACCGTCCCGAGCTTCTGTGCCACCCTCGAGGGGCGCCATTTCCCCCACTTTTGCGTGCGGTAGTCGAGAAAGAGACGTTGCAGAACGACCGTTACATAAGTGTTGAACTGGCTCTCGCCCCGGAACTTCCTGATCCGGGCATAATCGTTCTCCACGAGCTTGAGCATCGCGAACGACGCAAAATCCTCCCGATCCTCGGACGTCAGGCGATGCCGCCGCCCAATATAGCCAAGAATTTCTCCGACACACAAGTAGTGTGTTTCGAATAGTGCACGACCGCCGCCGCCTGTATTCCCCCCCATATCAACGCCTCCCAACCCCAAGAAATGGCCTTCTACTGGAGTCAACGCTGAGGAAACTGAAACCGAACAGCTAGGAGCTTCTTTTTTTGGAGAAGGACGGCACGGTCGAGGCCGAACGAAGTTAAAGCTAGACAGCTCTATCGTTTAAAGCAATCTCTGATAGAGAGCCTCGTATTGCGGGATGATTTTCTGGCGATCGAACTCGGAGGCGGCTCGCTCGCGAGAAGCCTCGGCGAAACGTGCGTGTTTGGCGTCGTCCGAGAGCAGCTCGATGGCGGCATCGGCCATCGCGCGGACTTCGCCCACCGGGAGCAGATAGCCCGTTTCCCCGTGAAGGACCACTTCGGGAAGCCCTCCCACGCGAGCGCCCACGACGGGCACATTGCAGTTCATCGCCTCGAGCGCCACGAGGCCAAAGCTCTCCTGCTCGCTCGGAAGAAGAAAGAGGTCCGCCGCGGTCAGAAGCGTCTCCAAGTATTGCTGCTCGCCGAGAAAGTGAACGTGCTCGGCGAGGCCGAGCTCTTTGACGAGCTGCCGAACGAAGAGCCGCTCCGGCCCTTCGCCCACGAGCATGAGCTTGGCCGGGAGCTCGCGGCAGACGAGCTCGAAGACACGAACAACGTCGCCGACGCGCTTCACGGGACGGAAGTTCGAAGCGTGCATCAAGATCTTCTCGTTATTCGGCGCCCAACGTTCGCGACCGCAATCCGGCCCATTATTCCCGCGGGTGGTATCGATGAAGTTGTAAATGACGTCGATGGATCGTTCGAGAGAAAACTCCTCGATCGTCCGCTTCTTGAGATATTGCGAGACAGCCGTCACTGCATCGGAGACCTCCATCGCGAAACGCGTGACACGATGAAACGACTCGTCCGCGCCGACGAGCGTGATGTCCGTCCCGTGGAGGGTCGTCACGATCTTGGGCGCCCCCTCACCAATGATCTCTCTCGCGAGGAAAGCACTCACTGCGTGCGGTACGGCGTAATGCGCGTGTATGATGTCGAGCTGCTCGTCCGAAGCGACCTCGGCCAGCTTCGTCGCGAGGCTGAGCGTGTAAGGAGGGTATTTGAAAAGTGGATAGCTCGCGACCTCGACCTCGTGGACAATCACGTTCGGGTTGAAAGCCCGCAGCCGGAAGGGAACGGAGTAGCTGACGATATGAACGGTGTGGCCTCGCTCGGCGAGGCCGAGCGCGAGCTCCGAGGCGACAACGCCGCTTCCGCCTTGTGAGGGATAGCAAACAATAGCAATTCGCATCATGTAATCCGTGTGAAAGGCCGATCGAAAAACGCGACCGGATCGGCGACCTTCATGGCTTCACGTAAGTAGAAACCTTCGCCGAAATCGGTGTCGATGAGCGCGCCGTGATAGCGATCGAGCGCTTCGATACGATCGAGAAAGCTCGGGTTGCTGATATAGGTCGCCGGGCCCGCTTCGTCCTCGTTGTGAAGCTGCGAGGCATAGGCCCGTACGGCGCGCATCTTGTCCTCGTGATACGGCGTGATGTCCACAATGAAAGACGGCGCTATCTTGTGAGGCACGAGGTAGTAAATCACACAATTCGGCCGGTGCGGCTCTCCCTCCGCCTCGAGCTTCTGAAGACCCGCGAGGTAGGCCCCCTCGGCGACTAGAGGACCGGACGCCGTATGATCCGGATGATTGTTCTCGGGGTAGTTCGTAAATACGAGCTTGGGTCGATGTTCGCGAATCGCCTCCGCGACGGCGCGCTTCGTCTCGTCGTTCACGGCGAGACGGCCATCTCCAAGATCGAGCGAGCGCCGCAGCGAGACATTGAGAATCTCCCCGGCCTGGCGCGCTTCCTCAGCCCGAAGCTCGGGAGTCCCCCGCGTACCCATCTCTCCAGACGTGAGATCGATAATCCCCGTCCGATAACCGAGCGCCGCCAACTTGAGCATCGTCCCCCCCATACAAAGCTCGACGTCATCGGGATGCGGCCCAAAAGCTAGAATGTCTAGAGGCATGCCCGCAGTTTACTTCAGGATTCAGGGTTTCTGAGGCCGCATTCCGCGACGAGGTTAGCGCAAGAGGTTCGCGCCGTCTTCGCGGGCGCGGATGCCGAGACGCTGACGTCGTGGACGTAGAAGATCCACCGCTCGCCTAATTACCGGGAGGTGCGCGTCGTGAGAAGATCGTGCCAAACTGGAGAGGACGACGATGTGAGGGTGTGGACCTTCTCAGAAGGACGCGCGAGCACATATCTCGCTACGATTGGGCCTACCTTCGCGCTTGCGGGCACTTGACGCCCGCAGCTCTCGATCAGAAGCCGACTCTATTGCGGGTACTGCGTGTGGAGTGCCTGGACGTTATCGTCACCGAAGTCGAAAGAACGTGGATGGAGCGGGGCAGGGCCGTCGCCGAGTGGCTCCGCTGCATCAGGGATGCCACTTCGAGAACGTAGCGCCGAGAAGGCGGAAATCTGAATCGAAATTGCGGCCGAACGTGTAGGACCTGGAGACACAGGTTTCGCGAGCGCGGGGCTGTAGTCCGAAAAAAGAAACGTCAACTTGACAACTCCTTTCCGGCTAATTAACGACGAACTACCGCCGTCTCGTAGATCTAGGATAATCCCTTAACAGGGGATTATCCTGATAATAGTGTACGAGTGTGAAGCGGAACATCGGCCGGCTCGAGGCGCAACTCCTGGCGTACACGCAGATGCGCGGCTGGACCACGGTGCGCACCGGCGATTTGCGCACGCCGATGCGCCTCAGCGCCGATCAGGAGCGCAAGCTCTTCAGTCGCCTGGCGCGCGCGGGGATGATCGCACGTGTTTGGCGCGGGCTCTACCTCGTGCCGCCACGTCTGCCTCTGGGTGGCAAGTGGAGTCCCGACGAGGGCCTCGCCCTGGCAACGTTGATGGCCGCCCGTGGCGGGCGCTACCAGATCTGTGGCCTCAACGCGTTCAACCGGTACGGCTTCGACGAGCAGATGCCCAACCGCGTTTATGCCTACAACAACCGAATTTCCGGCGACCGTCGCATCGGCTCGGTCCAACTGACCCTCATCAAGGTCGCGGACGCCCGCCTTGGAGCGACCGAGGAGGCCGCCAGTACGGAGGGCTGCGCACCGGCGATCTACTCCTCGCGCGCCCGGTCCCTGGTCGACTCCGTCTACGATTGGTCCCGCTTCGGGAGCCTCCCGCACGGATACCGCTGGATCCGGAGCGAGATCGAGGCGAGGCGAGTCAAGGCGGCGGATCTCGTCAAGCTCACGCTGCGCTACGGTGACAGGGGAACGATCCGCCGGATCGGCGCCCTGCTCGAGCGCGAAGGCATCGTTGAGACGTTGCTGTGCCAGCTCGACCGCGCGCTTCCCGCAACCAGCAGCCCGATTCCCTGGATTCCGCGCCGCGCCAAGCGTGGCCCCGTCGAGCGGCGCTGGGGCGTAGTCTGGAACGGCGAAGCCTGAGCATGCCGATCCGCTGGCACGAAGAGGCGCGCGAAGAGCTGCGCGAGGCGATCCGGTTCACCGCCGAGGAGACGGGATTCGCCCCACGCCTGATCGAGAAGGACTACTTCTGCAGCGTGATCCTCGAGGCTCTTGCGGCGGCCGATGTTCCGCTGGTCTTCAAGGGCGCACCTGTCTGGCGAAAATCCACTCGGGTTTCTTCCGGCTGAGCGAGGATCTCGACTTCAGCATTCCGACCGCGCCGGACTCGACACGGGGTGATCGCAGTCGTGCCATCGCTCCGGTCGAGACGATCGTTGCCACGCTTACTGAAAGAATTCCTGGTCTGGAGATGCTGGTTCCTCTGGAAGGCCACAACGCATCAACCCAGTACAACGCGACCCTGGGCTATCGCTCGCTCCTGGCTTCGAGAACCGAGCCAATCGCCATCGAAATCGGTCTGCGCAAACCGACTCTGACGCCACCCGAGCGGGCTCAGGTGAACACGGTGCTGCTCCACTGGGTGCAGGGTGATGCCCTGCTCGAGACGTTTCCGGTGCGCTGCTTGACGTACGCCGAGGCCATGGCCGAGAAACTCCGCGCGGCTCTGTCGCGCCACGAGGTGGCCATTCGCGACTTTTTCGACATCGACCACGCGGTACGCGTCGCGGGGTTCGATGTCGGCGGCGCAGAGCTCGTGCGGATCCTGCGAGCCAAGCTCGCCGTGCCTGGCACCGGTGCGGTGAACGTTTCACCGGAGCGGTTGGACGACCTCCGGCACCAGCTCGACGCGCAGCTGCGCCCGGTCCTGCGACCCCGGGAGTTCGATCTGTTCGACGTCAATCGCGCCTTCCGGATCGTTCGCGGTGTGGCAGAAGGGCTCGGGTAGCCGGCGAGGATCACTAACATCAACAAGGGCCCACTCGTGCGGGCCCAAATTTCCCGTGCGGAAGTCTCTGTCAGCTCTCGGATGTTTAGTTGTTTAGTGTCGGGGTGCTCGCGAACGGTGTCGTAGGCGAGTCGCACCGTGTCACCGAGGAGCTCATCGGCCATCCGTTCCCCTTTGGGTTCCCCCGTGCCTATTACATCGGAGCTCACCATCCAGCGGCTGGTCTTTTCACCGGACGGGAGCACGTTCGCCTATTCGCAAGGGCGACGTGTAACTCACATTTGGCGCGTATCGCCTTCATCTCCGACCGATCCGGCAATCCCGACGTTTGGGCTATGCCCTCTAACGGTGGCCCTGCGCGTCCGATCACCACCCATCCAGCGAATGACAATCAGCCCGACTGGTCTCCCGACGGCCGGGAGATCGCGTTCCGCTCCCGTCGAGACGGCACCACCAACATCTGGATCGTTCCAGCGGAAGGTGGCAAGCCACGACGACTGACGACGGATCCCGCCGTGGATCTAACCCCGCAGTGGTCACCCGACGGTAAGTGGGTGGCCTTTCATTCTCTTCGAGGTGGTGTCCGCCGCCACTGGCGCATCCCGGCGGAAGGCGGTGAAGCCAGGCCTGTGAACGAAAGCGGTGAGGGAAAAGGGGTCTGGTCTCACGACGGTACAGAGCTCTTCTACGCGTGCTACTCGCGGAAGAAGTTGTGCGCGGTCAACATCGAAACTGGGCGGGAACGTATCTTTCTTGGCTAATCTCGAGGACAAGAGAGGTCAGCTCGCAAGGGTCAGTCGCGACGCGGATCGCAGCTACGTCTACTACCCCTGGCTGCAACGGCAAGGGGACATTTGGGTCATGGACGTCGTCACGGGCGAAATCCAATGATCGGCCGCACGTTTTCTCGATACCAAGTCCTCAAAGAGATCAGCCGAGGAAGGATGGAGTTTGCTCGGTTATGGAAACGATATGGCCAAGCGCAAACTTCGGATCATCATTCAGAATCACGCCGATGTGGCTTACATCTTTCTCGGTAGCAAGAAACACTTGATCCAGGGAACGTTCCTGGACCGGTCTCGGCCTCTGTAGAGAGCAGTGGGCCACCACCCCCTACAACCGATTGAGCAAAAGCACTGGATGCCATTCATCCGCGAGCGCTTCCGACGGGCCGACAAGAATATCCCGGACAGTGTGCTCCGAGCCGTTTTTGAGCTTACCGAGGGTCACCCGTTCTACACGCAGCATCTGTGCTACGTGCTGTGGGAGCTGGCCGAGGAGGGAGCGCCGATTTCTGAAGGGATGTTGCGGCGCGCGGTCGATCTCGTGCTCGATCGCGAGGGTTTCGCGTACACGACGCTCTGGGAGTCATTGACCGCGAACCAGCGACGCTTCTTGAAGGGTTTGGCGCAGGAGCCGACCGGTGTACGACCTTTCGCGTCGACGTTCACCCGGCGATACGGTCTTCGCTCGGGGTCGAACGCACAGAGGGCTGTGGCGGCGCTGATTGCGAAAGACGCCATCGAGCCCACAAACGGTTCCCATGCGCTCGCCGACCGATTCTTGGCGATTTGGATTCGACGAGAGCCCGCCTCTATGTGAAGTCGAAACGTTTGCTCATGGGCGCTTGAAGCTAATACACGATCTCAAACCGAAAAGCTGCCTTCGTGGGTAGGTCTTGGTTGGCGAAAGCTATTTCGCCAGCTAGACGTATTTGGGGGTGGAGCCATAGCCTCAAGCCGGGGGCAAATTGTACGAAGGATTTCGACGAATCCGTCGTTCCGGGAGGCGGGCCGCGGACGGCGTTCAGGCGGCCGGTTACGACGAGGTCGTCACGGAGCGCGAAATCGACTTGGAAAAAACCTCCCGTGAAAGACAGCGCTTCGCGGGTACCGTTCGGGTTCTCCGCATTGGCTAAGGAATTGCTGTTGCGGCCGTAGGAGAGCGTCCCATACATATGCGTCTGTCCGAGATAGACCGACGCGTCGGCGCCGAGGCGGAGAATACCGTTCCTCCACTCGAGGACGTCGTCGCCGATCCTGCGCGTGAGCGTGTTGCCTCCCCAATAGACGTACATCCCGGCTCGCCCCTCGCCGAAGCGGCGTACCAGACGGCCGAAAACGTTCCCTTCAAACTTGCCGACATCTTCGGAGATCGCTTTTTGCTTTTCACTGTCATAGCCGTCCACCACGGCAATCGACCACCGCGTGGTGTCGTCGAGAAAGCCGCCGAGCTCGACACCGTCCTGGTGGACGCCAATATTGTCGGTCTCGAAACCGGTATTCGCGAAGTAGATCTCGTAGCGGAAGAGCTGGGGCGTGCGCGTCTGGGTGAACGGCAAATCGAGCTCGAGCCGTCCTCCCCGGATATACAGCTCGTCGGGCAAGATCTCGACACGCATGAATGCGTTGCCCAGCCCAACACGCCTCGAATCGTCGCTATCCAAAACGTAGTTGTCCTCGATCCAATAAGATACGCGGCTGCCTAGGTCGCCGGCGGTTACGAGCCGAACGAGGGCGCTCGAAACCGCGTTGCCGTTCTCCTCGAAGGTCTGGCGAAACGCGCCGCGAACGCTCACAGGCACAGAGCGAATCCACGTGCTCACATCGCTCTTGTCGTTGTCGAGCCGAAAGCCTCGCTCCTTGAACTGCTCGCCGAGAACGCTCAGCTTTGGAAAGCCGTCATGGCAGAAATGACAGGGCAGCTCGTAGCGTCGCGCGAATGCCGGGATCGCTTCCACAATGTCCGGCACGAGCCCCGACAGAACACAGAGGACCAACAGAAGACGGAAAAGATATCTCGACATGGGAGGGAAAGACTCGTTACTCAAACCATATCAACAAGATACAGGTTTGTCGAGCAACGCCATCAAAACGGGCACACGTCACCAGTGTGAGGAAGCTTGGATCGCGTGCTGCCAAGGCTTCCGCCAACTCTGTCGGGCGGTGCGCGGCCCGTTTCGACGAAATGACCTAGTAGCCCGTCCCATTGAAGTCGATCCGCTGCGTGGCAATTCGACTTAACCTGCCTGCGCCATTTTCGGTGAGCAGAGGGAATCGAGTCTGCTCTGGAGGGAGTTGAGGAGGGCCACCTTCGCGGCCCGCGCAACCAGCTGTGTTTTCTTGTCCTTGTCGATG
>SMVB01119299.1_pt1 | contig 29203 bp, 30 predicted proteins | sample 2456461 | NCBI WGS metagenome assembly SMVB01 (sample SAMN11095934, study PRJNA526329) | marine sediment metagenome | biome: Marine sediment; feature: Surficial sediment; material: Deep marine sediment; isolation source: Hadal surficial sediment | place: Pacific Ocean | collected 2014-05 | depth... | reverse complement strand
AGTTGATTGAGCTTCATGAATTTATACACAGCTTGCGTTACTTGAAAAGATAGAAAATGGCCCCATATTAAATACTAAGAACTGGTGCAAGTGATATTCCAGTATTGTTTGATAGAAAGAAATAATTAATGTGGAGACTATTATGATAATTACTCGTTATGAACCGTGGGGCTGGCTAAATCAATTACAAAGAGAGCTGGAACATATTCCTATATGGGGTTCCAGTGAGGTATCTATGGCCACAGCAGCGTGGGCGCCGGCTGTAGATATTAAGGAGGAGTCTGGTAAATATATCCTGTATGCAGATCTTCCAGGAGTCAAGCCTGAGGAAACAGATGTGAGCATAGAAGATGGAGTACTTACCATCAAGGGCGAAAAGAAAACTGAAGCAATAACCAAAAAAGAAGGCTGCAAACGGGTTGAACGTATTTATGGTTCTTTTCACCGGCGTTTTATCTTGCCCGATACGGCAAATCCCGATGCGATATCAGCAAAATCTAAAGATGGTGTATTAGAGATCATTATTCCGATGCGGGAAGCTGTCCAGCCAAAGAAAATTGCTGTCACACATCCGTAGAATAAATTAAAACAGAATGAAACGGGGCCGTCGGGCCCCGTTTCTTATGGCTATTTATACGACTGTCTTCATTACCATTCGCATTTTTTGCATTGCTTTAACTTCGATTTGGCGGATACGTTCGGCGGATACTCCCAGCTCATCGGCGAGTTTATGAAGTGTTACAGTGCCCTTTTCCCGCAGCCAGCGGGCCTCGATAATGCGGCGGCTACGTGTATCTAAGTTAGCCAGTGCATGTTCTAATCCTTTGTCACGCAGTTGGCTATTTTGTTGGGTTTCCAACACCTTTGATGGTTCATCACCATTGGTAAGATAAGCAATAGGGCTGTAACTGCATGTCTCATCATTGTCTTGAGACAAAGGCTCAATAGAAATGTCACGTCCGCTAAAGCGAGTTTCCATTTCCACCACTTCTTTGGCTTTGACGCCCAGTTGCTTTGCCACGGCAGTAACTTCTTTCGGGTTCATAGTGTCCAGACTCTGTTTCATGCTTCGCAGGTTAAAGAATAGTTTGCGTTGCGCTTTTGTAGCTGCAATTTTTACTAGTCGCCAGTTTCGTAGTATGAACTCATTGATTTCCGCCTTGATCCAGTGCACTGCGAACGATACTAGTCGCACACCGCGTTCTGGGTCATAGCGTTTGACCGCTTTCATCAACCCAATGTTGCCCTCCTGAATCAGGTCAGCCTGTGGCAGGCCATAGCCTTTGTAGCCGCGAGCGATGGAAACTACCACGCGCAAGTGCGATAGCACTAATTGGCGTGCGGCGTTTATATCGTCCTCGTCTCTCAGGCGTCGTGCGAGGCGGGTCTCCTCTTCTTGGGAAAGAATAGGAAAACGATTAGCAGACTGGATATAGTTTTCAATACTGCCGCTAGTCGTGGGCATCGCTAAAGCAAAAGTCATTTTCCCCTCCTCCTATCTTAACGATGATTTTAGCACTCTATTACTGAGAGTGCTAATTATCTCGAAAAGTTCCCAGGGGAAGCATGATAACTTGTTGAACTACTTAGGTTCTATTTGCCAGAGATGACTTGCAACGGACAGCCACGCTCCTATCCAGCCTAGCCAGGATGAAAATAGTAACAAACTGATACTGTCTTCGAAAGAAAGATGGTACAAGTGCAAATCAATCGCATAGAGCTGTACCAAATTCGTCAATTCGCTATTTATTAAGTGAATTACAATAGCAATGATAAGCCATGCTATAACTCCCCCTGCTACCCCTTGAATTGCACCAAAATAAAGAAATGGGCGGCGTATGAAGCCACTGGTTGCGCCAATCAATTTTGACACCTCGATCTCGTCACGTTTCGTAAGAATTTGTAAACGAATGGTGTTGAAAGTTACTACTACTAACGCAAAACTTAGTAGGGCAGTAAGTATCAGTACTGCTAGCTGCCCAAGTTTGAGTAGTGCTTCCAGCCGCTTCGTCCAGGCAGAGTCGAGTTGTACATGTTCTGCCTTGGGCCACTTCTGTATTTCGGCACGTAATTGCTCTAGTACTTCGGGTGCGGCACTCTTGGCATTAATTATGAAAGCATCGGGTAGCGGATTTTGCGTTAAGCTATCCACTACGTCAGTCAGCCCACTTCCTTGCTTAAGCTGTTTCAAAGCGCTGTCCTTGGAAATGAATTGGAAATTAGCTACTTGCGGATGTTGTTTCAGGCGTGATTCAATTTTCGCTATCGTAGCTTTGTCTGTATCCAGCTCTAGAAACAGGCTTAATTGTGGTTCCCCTGACGTCTGTCCTGAAAAAGTCTGAAGGTTTTCCAGCAGTATGTAAACTCCTGTGGGTAGACTGAAGGCAACCCCTATTACGATAATGTTGAGCAGGCTGGCGTACGGCGTGCTTGCTAACCGCCGCAGTGCTAGGAAAAAGGCATGCCAATGAAGAGAAAGCCACGTGTTCATGTCGCTAGCTTCCCGTGATTTAGAGCTAGAATGCGTTGCTGGGAGCCGCCAAGTAGCCTTGTATCAGGAATGGCGATTAGAATCGTTACTCCTACCTGATGAAACGACTTGAACATGTTCATGATGTCCTTGGTGTAGTCAGCATCAAGATTAGCAGTCGGCTCATCAGCGATCAGAATAGAAGGGCGATTAACTACAGCACGGGCAATACATAATCGCTGTCGTTCGCCCCCAGAGAGTGTAATAGGGTGCGCTTTTTCCCTGTTCAACAATCCTACCTTGTCGAGAGCCGCGCGCACTCGTCCGGTTGCTGACCTGTGATCAAAACCGCAAATTTGCAACGGCAATAATACGTTATCGAATACGGAACGATCGAACAAAATTTTTTGATCCTGGAAAACCATTCCAAGATTGCGTCGCAGAAATGGAATTGCACGGCGTTTGAGCATACCAACATTCTTGTTATTAACAATGATGTCGCCGATGGTGGGACGTTCGATAGCTGCAATCAGCCTCAAAAGTGTGCTTTTGCCAGCGCCTGAATGTCCGGTAATAAAAACCATCTCTCCCAGTTTAATGGTGAAATCAATGTTCTTTAGCGCATCAAACCCGTTTGGGTAACGCTTATAGACGTTGCTAAAGCTGATCATATTTGAAAAGTATCCAAATTACGGAAATGCAGGGAGAGCTATGGTGAAAATCAATCGAACAAGGCGTCCACAAATTCTCTTGCGTCAAATAGCCTTAAATCTTTCATGTCCTCGCCTACTCCGATAAAGCGCAGTGGAATTGGGTTCTGCTGACGTTGCCTGGCGATAGCAGCTATTACGCCTCCCTTGGCAGTGCCATCAAGCTTAGTAAGTATAAGGCCGGTGACACCTAGCGCGTCATCGAACGCTTTTACCTGGCTAATCGCATTCTGACCAGTGTTAGCATCCAGTACCAACAACACTTCATGTGGTGCGTCCGTATTAGCTTTAGCAATGACGCGCTTGATTTTTTTAATTTCCTCCATTAGGTGTAACTGTGTGGTGAGACGCCCAGCAGTGTCTGCCAATACGATGTCTATACTGCGCGCCTTGGCAGCGTTGATCGCATCGAATATCACCGCTGCTGGATCGCCTTTTTGCTGATTACTATTCTCCTGTGAAACGACGGAAACATTGTTGCGCTCACCCCAAATCATGAGCTGCTCACGTGCTGCGGCACGGAAGGTGTCACCAGCGGCAAGCAGCACTGATTTCTCTTGAGACCGAAAGTAATGGGCAAGTTTGCCGATGGAGGTGGTTTTCCCCACACCGTTTACACCCGTCAGCATGATGATGAACGGTTTTTTCGTGCTAGTATCAAGGGGGCGTGCAAGCGGTGCAAGTGGTGCAAGCAACGCAATCAGCGCTTCTTTCAGCGCTCCTTTTAATTGCGCTGCATCGGTCAGACCATCTTGCTTGACTTGCTTACGTAGCGTATCAAGCAACCAAGTAGTCGCATTTATACCAATATCGGCGGTGAGCAATACAGTTTCCAATTCTTCGTAGATGGCTTCATCTATCTTACCGCCACCGAGTACGTTGGATAACTGTTTGCCAAGATTCTCCCGGGTGTGGGAGAGGCTTCGTCTGAGGTTGGTTGCCCAGTTAGTGGTCAAAGTCTCGTCTGGGGCAGAGTCATTCTTAGATTTGAAGAAACTTCGCATTCTGGTAGGCTGTCATATTGGTTTCAGTTCGTTATTGGAATATGCAAGTGTGATTTTATTCCGTTTACTTAAACTTGGGCTATTAAAAAATGAAATTTAGTTTCTGTGTTTATGCCGTCTTCCATTCTCTTAGATTACAAGCTGCTGCTTTGGTGCTGGTTTCACTGATTTCGTTTGAGGCTTCCGCTAATCCACACGAATACATGCTTGCCAACGGCCTTAAGCTAATTGTCAGGGAAGACCACCGCTCACCAGTAGTTGTCTCTCAAATCTGGTACAAGGTTGGTAGCGTTGATGAGTCGAACGGTACCACAGGTGTTGCCCATGTGTTGGAGCATATGATGTTTAAGGGAACCAAAAAAGTTAGCAGTGGCGAATTTTCTAAGCAAATTGCAGCAGTAGGTGGGCGCGATAATGCATTTACCTCTCGCGATTACACTGCGTATTTTCAGCAATTGCACAAATCCAAACTACCGTTAGCAATGAACCTGGAAGCTGACCGGATGCGTAACTTGAGATTGACCAAAGAAGAATTTTCCAAAGAAATCAAGGTAGTGATGGAGGAGCGGCGGCTACGCACCGATGATCAACCTCGCTCACTGGTACATGAGAAAATGATGGCCATCGCATATCAATCACATCCATATAGACACCCAATTATTGGTTGGATGAACGACTTGGAGAACATGAGTGTTCGCGATGCTCAGGAGTGGTATGACCGTTGGTATGCACCCAACAACGCTGTGTTGGTAGTAGTGGGGGACGTTAACCCGAATGATGTATTTTCCTTGGCGCAAAAATATTATGGCAAGATTAAATCTCGGCCACTATTATCTTTGGCTTCACGTAAGCCACAGGTTGAGCCGCCACAAGCTGGGATCAAACGGTTGATGGTAAAGGCTCCGGCACGGTTGCCTTACCTCGTAATGGGCTATCATGCGCCGGTGTTGCGCGATGCTAATGCTGACTGGGAGCCCTATGCGCTGGAGATACTTGTAGGGGTGTTGGATGGTAACGAATCTGCTCGACTCAACAAAGAGATAGTGCGTGAGCAGCACATAGCCAGTTCGATAAGTGCAAACTACGATTCTACCGGGCGTGGCCCCGGTATGTTTTTTCTCAACGGCACACCAAGTGAAGGGAAATCGGTGGTGGAACTAGAAGTGGCCTTGCGTGGTGAGGTTGAAAAACTTATACGTGATGGTGTGACTGAAGAGGAGCTTGCACGTGTCAAGGCTCAGGTGATGTCTGGCCACGTATTTCAGCTTGATTCGATATTTTATCAAGCGATGCAGATCGGCCAGTTGGAGTCTATTGGTCTGTCTTATCACGATCTTGATACGATTTTAAAAAAGCTACAGGTCGTTACTGCCGAGCAAGTACGCGATGTAGCAATGAAATATTTGATAGAGGACAGTCTGACAGTAGCAGTGCTTGATCCACAGCCACTGGAACAAAAATCTTTCATTGTTCCCGGTGGATTGCGGCATTAAGCGCAAAAGTGAAAATCATATTTGGATGAGTATTGAAAGATATATAGATTATTTGGACTTAATCTGATTTGAAAGGCACTTTAAAAGGGGTTTTCGATGCCAGTAGCGCGCTTTTTACTTATCTTGCTCTTGGGCATTTACTCGCAATGGGCGCTTGCCATTCTTCCCATCCAACACTGGCAAACACCTTCTGGTGCACGGGTATATTTTGTTGAGAGTCGCAGTTTGCCGATACTCGATATAAACGTTGATTTCAGTGCAGGCAGTAGTGCTGATACGCCAGCAAAATCAGGTTGTGCTAGTCTGACGTTGCATCTACTCGATCTTGGAGCAGGCGGCTTGTCTGAAGACAAAATTTCAAAGGCATTAGCCGATGTTGGTGCGCAATTAAGTGCCCGCTTTGATCGGGATCGTGCTGGTATTTCGCTACGAACTTTAAGCAGTAAACGTGAACGCGATCAAGCGCTGGACATCCTCTCTAGAGTGATACAACACCCAGAATTCCCTGAAAACATTATGCTACGAGAAAGAGCACGAGTAATCGCGAGATTGAAAGAAGCAGAAACCAAACCAGGCTATATTGCAGATCGTATACTAATGAAAATGCTTTATGGTAATCATCCCTACGGGTTACGCAGTTCGGGTGAAGTGGCCGCATTAAAAACATTGCGGCGTAGAGATTTGGTGGATTTTTATCAATCTCATTATGTGGCTACGAATGCGGTAGTGTCAATCATGGGTGATGTTAGTCGTACCGAAGCAGCTGCTATTGCCGAGGCTCTGTCTAAGGATTTACCACAAGGTAAAGCTGTCGATAATTTGCCACCAGTAGTAAAGCCTGTAGCGGGCACTAAAAGAATTACTCATCCTGCGTCGCAAAGCCATATTCTGTTAGCTTATCCTGGGCTGCAACGTGATGACCCTGATTATTATCCACTGGTAGTCGGGAATTACATACTTGGCGGTGGCGGATTTGCATCGCGCCTGATGGAGGAAATCCGTCAGAAACGTGGGCTAGCCTACAGTGTTCGCAGCAGCTTTCTTCCACTAAAGCAGGCGGGTCCATTCCAGATTGGCCTGCAGACTAAGAAGGAGCAGGCCGAGGAAGCCCTAATGATTACTCAAAAGGTGTTAGCTGATTTTATAGCTGGTGGCCCAACTGAGAAGGAATTGACCGCAGCTAGGGGGAACATCGTTGGCGGTTTTCCTCTACGCATAGATAGTAATAAGAAAATCTTGAGGTATCTTGCCATGATTGGTTTCTATAATCTCCCCCTCACCTACTTAGAGGACTACGTCAGTGCGGTGGATAAAGTAACCGTGGAGCAGATCAGGGAGGCTTTCCAGCGACGTATCCACCCAGAAGGGATGGTAACGGTCGTAGTGGGAGCAGCAGAAGAGAAATAGGAAAAACTTTTCAAAGACAGTCTGTTTGTAAATGTTTTCTCCAGAATTCCTCACTGAGTGCCATTAATTCAAAACAAAGTTCGTGTAATCGGCGGAAAATGGCGCAGCCGCGTAATTACCTTCCCGCGTAGCGCAGGTTTACGTCCTACGCCTGATCGGGTACGCGAGACGGTTTTCAACTGGTTAGGACAGGATATGAGTGGCAGAACTTGTCTAGATTTGTTTGCTGGTAGCGGAGCGATGGGCATTGAGGCCGCATCCCGCGGTTCCAAGCGCGTAGTGATGGTGGAATCTAGTCCCACGGTATATAGTGTGTTGCAGACCAATTTGCAAAAACTGCGAGCAGATCAAATAGAATTGCTGATGATGGATGCGCTAGAATTCATCATGTCTGACCAGCGGCAATTTGACGTGATTTTTCTTGATCCACCTTATCGGCTGGGGTTGTTGCCCGAATTGCTGCCCCTGTTGCCACTACATCTTGCCAAGGATGGGCTGGTCTATGTGGAGGACGATAATTTCTCGGAGCTGGATGGTGGCTGGTTGGTTTGGCGCGGCGGTCGGGCAGGCAAAGTACGTTATCAATTATTAAGATATGAGAAAAATGGATAAAGCCATCTATCCTGGTACCTTCGATCCCATCACTCGCGGTCACGAGGATCTGGTTCGGCGTGCTTCACGTTTATTCGACCAAGTGGTGGTGGCAATAGCCCAGAGTAGCGGCAAAGAACCATTTTTTAGCTTAGATGAGCGTGTGAAAATGGCGAGAGAGGTGTTAACAGATTGTCCCAATGTAGAGGTGATGGTATTTTCTGGATTATTGATGGAATTTTTGCAGCAACAGAACGCCAGAGTGATTCTGCGTGGGTTACGTGCAGTGTCTGATTTTGAATACGAGTTTCAGATGGCGGGCATGAATCGCAGCATGTATCCCGATGTTGAAACTGTATTCATGACTCCATCTGAACAATATATGTTTATTTCCGCAACCATCGTGCGGGAAATTGCTCTACTTGGTGGTAATGTCGACAAGTTCGTGCATCCCCTGATCTCAGCGCAGTTACGTATCAAGGCTGGGATGTGATTTTTGAGAGGTTTATATGGCTTTAATGATTACTGACGAATGTATCAATTGTGATGTATGTGAGCCGGAATGTCCTAATAGTGCGATTTCACAGGGTGAGGAAATCTACGTAATTGAACCCACCTCATGCACCGAATGCGTGGGGCATTATGAAACAGCACAATGTGTCGAGGTGTGCCCGGTAGACTGTATTATCATTAACCCAGACATCATAGAGACTAAAGGGCAATTGAAAGATAAGTATCTTGCTCTCAACGTGTTGCGCGGGCAGCAAGCTCCTCAGGTATAGGGTAACGTCTTGGTCCAAAAATCGCTGTACCGACTCGCACAATGGTCGAACCTTCTGCGATGGCGTTATCCATATCCTCTGACATGCCCATTGAGAGAGTGTCAAGATCAAACCCATCCTGCCTGAGTTGATCGTACATATTCCGTAACATACGAAACTGGCTACGCTGCAAGGCAGTGGCGGTAGTAAGCTCGGGAACGGCCATTAGTCCGCGTAGTCTCAGGCGGGGCAGCCCTACCACATAAGCCGCAAGGTCGGCCGCAAATTTAGGTGACACGCCGCTTTTGGTGTCCTCTCCACTTACGTTTACTTGTATACAGATTTGAAGTGGAGGTAGCGTTTCTGGCCTGTCCCGCGACAAACGGTCGGCAATTTTCTTTCTGTCCACACTGTGGACCCAAGCAAAGTTCTCCGCTATACGTCTTGTTTTATTGCTCTGTATGGGTCCAATGAAATGCCATTCGATGGGCAAATCAGAAAGCACAAATATTTTTTCCAGTGCTTCCTGAAGGTAATTTTCACCGAAAATGGTTTGTCCTGCGAGCCACGCTTCCTTCACTTGCTCGGCGGTGTTGGTTTTACTCGCTGCCAGCAGCATGATTTCATCTGGCTGTCGACCGGTGTTTTGTGCAGCTTTGGCGATTCGCGTCTTTACGGCCTGTAAGGTAGAGGCTATTGTTACCATAACCTGCGAGCTTGACTCGCTTTCCTGAGTCGGCTCAGACCATATGTTGCCTCATTATGTTGCTTCGTCTTGAACATAATTCTCACAGCCTGCTCAATTTTGAGAGGTTAGAGCCGTAATACATAATTAACGTTGGTTACCGGGGCGCCACTATGAACATAGTAGAACTACTCTCCTTTGCGGTCAAGAACAAGGCTTCAGATTTACATCTGTCTGCGGGAATGGCGCCAATGATCCGAGTACATGGCGAAATCAGGCGTATCAACTTACCAGCTATGGAGCACAAAGACGTTCACGAAATGGTGTATGACATCATGAACGATGGCCAGCGAAAATCCTATGAGGAAGATCTGGAATGCGACTTTTCCTTCGACGTTCCTAATCTGGCGCGTTTCCGGGTAAATGCCTACAATACCCAGCGCGGCGCAGCCGCAGTTCTAAGGACTATTCCTTCGAATGTGTTAAGTCTAGAGGACCTTAAGGCGCCAAAGATATTTGCCGAAATTGCCCAACAACCACGTGGTGTAGTGTTGGTGACCGGTCCTACCGGTTCTGGTAAATCCACAACCTTAGCAGCAATGATTAATGACATTAACGAGAAAGAACACGCACACATATTGACGCTTGAAGATCCGATCGAATTCGTGCACGAACCCAAGAATTGTCTTATTAACCAGCGAGAAATTGGGCGTGACACCCATAGTTTTAGCAATGCGCTACGCTCAGCATTGCGGGAAGACCCTGACATCATTCTAGTTGGTGAGATGCGCGACTTGGAAACTATTCGCTTAGCTATGACTGCAGCAGAAACCGGACATTTGGTGTTTGGCACACTCCACACGAGCTCTGCTGCCAAGACCATCGACCGGATCATCGATGTATTCCCAGCACAGGAGAAGGAAATGATGCGCGCAATGCTATCAGAATCGCTGCGCGCAGTGATTTCACAGACGCTGTGCAAGACCAAAGATGGCACCGGCCGAGTAGCGGCTCACGAAATCATGATTGGTACCCCAGCAATCCGCAATCTGATTCGCGAAGGAAAGGTGGCACAAATGTATTCAACAATCCAAACCAGCCAAGGTGTGGGCATGCAAACACTAGATCAAAATCTGACGGACTTGGTGAAACGTAATCTCATTACCAATGCTGAAGCTCGCACCAAGGCCGCGAACAAAGAAAGTTTTCCAGGTTGACGATTATTCACCTAAGTATGGTCGAGAAATAGAGAAATTCAGGGATAAATCATGGAACAAGATCAGGCAACAAAATTTGTATTTGATCTGCTGCGTTTAATGCTCAGCAAAAAAGCATCAGATGTGTTCATTACTGCCGGTCTCCCGCCCTCTTTCAAGATCGATGGAAAAATGGTTCCGGTGTCCAAGCAGCCGTTGACGCCGCAGCATACTTTGGAACTAGTGCGCGCCATTATGGACGAAAAACAAACAGCCGAGTTCGGAGCTACTAAGGAATGCAACTTTGCCATCCACCCGCCTAGCATAGGACGTTTCCGTGTCAACGCCTTCATCCAGCAGCAGTGTGCGGGAATGGTGTTGCGTACTATTACCACTGTGATCCCAACATTTGACGAGTTAGGGCTGCCGCCGGTACTAAAAGATGTGGCGATGAGCAAGCGGGGTCTGGTAATTTTTGTCGGTGCCACCGGTTCTGGTAAATCTACTTCGTTGGCGGCAATGATTGGATATCGCAACCAAAATAGTCATGGTCATATTATTACCATCGAAGATCCTGTGGAATATGTGCATGAGCACATTAACTGCATGATAACTCAGCGCGAGGTAGGGATAGACACGGAGTCGTGGGAATCTGCACTGAAAAACACCTTGCGCCAGGCTCCCGATGTGATCCTGATAGGTGAGATTCGTGCGCGCGAGACCATGGAGCATGCAATTACCTTTTCCGAAACTGGGCATCTGTGCATGGGTACGTTGCATGCCAACAATGCTAATCAGGCGCTTGACCGCATAATCAATTTCTTCCCTGAAGAGCGCAGAATGCAATTGCTGATGGATTTATCGTTAAATATGAAAGCGTTAGTTGCTCAGCGGTTGCTCCCCATAAAAGCAGGCAAGGGGCGGGTAGCAGCGTTTGAAATCTTGCTTGAATCCCCGTTGATTTCGGATCTAATCCTTAAGGGTGATATTCACGAGATCAAGGAAATCATGAAAAGATCTCGCGAACTAGGTATGCAGACTTTTGACACAGCGTTGTTCGAGCTTTATGAAGCTGGTAAGATCAGTTATGAGGATGCCATAAGGAATGCCGATTCCATGAACGAGCTACGTTTGCAAATTAAACTCAAGGGAGCGAAGGCGAAGGACGCAGACCTGAGTTCAGGAATAGAGCATTTGAAGTTTTCTTGATATAGAGGTCTTTCATTTTTGGTCTCGAACTTTGCTCCTCGGCGACTCTGAGAGAATATATTTTTTATCATCTCCTAGAGGTTGTCAGAGGTTGTCCCTTGACAGTTTTTCCATGAAACATTAGAATTTACCATTTTAAGCGTTGAGCTCCGGTAATGGAATCCAGCGTATACCGCACCGCATGGCTGCAGATTGTAACTTCGGTTGTGGCTGGGGTGCTGGGTTATGTGCTGCAAGGGGAGGCGGTAGCAAAGGCAGCATTATACGGCGGGTTAGTCGCGTTGATGGGCACGTTATTGTTGCTTTGGCGAATGCGACGTAGCGAACAGAAAATACTACTGGGAACACATCAGCACTTGTGGTTATTTTATCGCTCCAGTTTGGAGCGTTTTTTGGTTGTATGTACGTTTCTCGCGCTAGGGATGGGGCCGTTTAATCTTGTCTCTGCCGCTGTTTTGATCGGCTTTGTGGCGAGTCAATTGGCATGGGTGATCGCCCCCCTTACAACGCGAAAAAACAACTAAAGTAAAATATAATAAAGTATTTATGGCCAGCGAATCGATTACCTCAACTGAATATATCAAGCACCACCTCCAAAACCTAACTTTTGGCAAGTTGCCAGATGGTACCTTAGGGCTCGCGCAAGATCCCGAACAGGCTAAAGCTATGGGGTTTTGGGCGATTAATCTGGACACGTTAGGAGTTGCATTTTTGCTTGGCGTTCTTTTTCTTTATTTTTTTTCCAGAGTCGCAAAAAACGCAACTATCAATGTGCCAGGTGGCTCTCAAAATTTCGTCGAATGGATTATTGAGTTCATTGACACTAGTGTGCGTGGCTCATTCAGTGGCCGTAATAAAATGGTTGCACCGTTGGCGCTGACCATTTTCATATGGATTTTTTTGATGAATCTAATGGATTTGGTGCCCATAGATTATTTGCCGGTGGTGGCTCATGCTCTCGGTCTTCCTTTCCTGAAAGTGGTTCCTACCACGGATCCTAATGCAACATTTGGCATGTCCATAGCGATATTTATTCTGGTGATTTATTACAGTATCAAAATTAAAGGTGTGAGTGGATTTGCTGGTGAACTTGCCCTACAGCCTTTCAGCAGCAATAATCCGGTGATAAAAACTGTCTTTATCCCGATTAATCTTTTATTAGAAGGCGTAAACTTAATCGCTAAGCCGCTCTCTCTCTCATTGCGATTGTTTGGCAACATGTATGCAGGCGAGATGATTTTTATTTTGCTGGCACTAATGGGGGGCGCGTGGGCTGTTGCCAGTGTAGGTAACTCGGTATTGTTTGGAACGCAAGTTCTACTATCCTTGGGGTGGGCAATTTTTCACATCCTAATCATCACGCTGCAGGCTTTTATATTCATGACGCTTACTATTGTTTATCTGGATATGGCACACCAGGAACATCATTGATTTTCGCATCATTTTATTTATAGGAGAACTTTGTGGAACAATCACTATTGTATATCGCTGGCGCGATCATGATGGGCCTAGGTGCGCTCGGTGCTGCAGTTGGTATCGGCATTTTGGGTGGACGATTCCTTGAGGGTGCGGCACGTCAGCCGGAACTGATTCCAATGTTACGTGTGCAGTTTTTTATTGTCATGGGTCTGGTCGACGCTGTACCAATGATTGCCGTAGGTATTTCCATGTATATTCTATTTGCGGTAGTTGGCGGTTAGAGCCAATCATCGTCCATTATTCAAGAAAGGTCCGTAAATGAATATCAATGCTACCCTGCTCGGGCAAACGATCATGTTCATCCTGTTCGTCTGGTTCTGTATGAAATTTGTGTGGCCACCCATCATGCAGTCACTTAGCGATCGCAAGAAACAAATTGCAGATGGCTTGGCTGCAGGAGAGCGTGGAAAACAGGAGCTGGAGCTGGCTTCTAAGCATGCTGCAGAAAAACTGCGTGAAGCAAAGCAGAGAGCAGCCGAGATCATTACCCAAGCGGAAAAACGCTCATCCCAGGTCGTCGAGGAAGCAAAGGAGATTGCCAAGGAAGAAGGTAATCGAATTCTTGTTGGCGCGAAGGCGGAAGTTGAACAGGAAGTGTTTCGTGCTAGAGAAATGTTACGTCAGCATGTAGCTGATTTGGCTGTGGCGGGCGCGGCGAAAATTCTGCATCGCGAAGTAAATGCTAAAACTCACGCTGATTTGCTTGCAACTATTAAAGCGGAGCTATAGGCAATGGCTGAAGCGCTCACAATTGCACGCCCCTATGCCGAAGCGGTCTTCAGGTTGGCTAGGGCGGACAATACACTGCCCGCCTGGTCTGACATGCTGCAATTCGCTGCGATTGTAGCTGGTGACGAACGTATTCTTGCTCTCCTCAGCAACCCAGGGGTTTCCGCCAAGCATCTGGGCGAATTACTTCTCGGTATATGTGGTGACGAACTCAGCAACGAAGGTCGTAATTTTATTTTGCTGTTGGTGGAAAGCAAGCGGGTCAAAGTATTGCCCCAAGTGAGTGATTTGTTTGAGCAGTTGAAGGCACAACACGAAGGTGTGCTGGAGGCAAAAGTTTCTTCCGCATTTGCCATGACTGACCGTCAATTAAAAGACTTGGTAGTAGGCCTCGAGTCTAAATTTAAGCGAAAAATAGAGGCCAAAGTAAATGTAAATCCGGAATTGATAGGTGGGGTAAAAGTTGAAATCGGCGACGAAGTATTTGACGCTTCCGTGCGCGGAAAACTGGAAGCTATGTCCGTTGCGCTTAAAAGCTAGGAGTTATAAGAAATGCAGTTAAATCCATCTGAAATCAGCGAGCTGATTAAAAGCAAGATAGAGGGGCTTGATGCCACTTCGGAAGTCCGTACTCAGGGTACTATCATCTCAGTGACCGACGGGATTGTGCGTGTTCACGGATTGTCTGACGTGATGCAAGGCGAGATGTTGGAGTTTCCTGGTAACACTTTTGGTCTCGCGCTTAATCTTGAGCGCGATTCCGTAGGTGCAGTGATTCTAGGCGCATATGAGCACATTACCGAGGGTGATATTGTTAAGTGTACCAGCCGTATTTTGGAGGTGCCAGTAGGTAAAGGGCTAATTGGTCGTGTTGTCAACGCGCTGGGGCAGCCTATAGACGGCAAGGGTCCAATAACAGCGCAGGATTCGGAACCGATCGAGAAAATTGCGCCAGGGGTGATCTGGCGTAAGTCGGTGGATCAGCCGGTGCAGTCTGGGTTGAAGTCAATTGATGCCATGGTTCCTATTGGACGGGGTCAGCGTGAATTGATCATTGGTGACCGCCAAACTGGTAAAACCGCAGTTGCGATTGATACAATCATCAATCAGAAGGGTGAAAACATGACCTGCATCTATGTTGCAATCGGACAAAAAGCTTCGTCTATTGCAAACGTAGTACGCAAGCTAGAAGAACATGGCGCTATGGAATACACCATTGTATTAGCTGCAACTGCATCCGAATCGGCAGCAATGCAATTTATTGCACCCTATTCCGGCTGCACCATGGGCGAATATTTCCGTGACAAGGGTGAAGATGCCCTTATTATTTATGACGACTTAACCAAGCAAGCTTGGGCATACCGACAAATTTCATTGTTGCTCCGCCGTCCACCTGGTCGCGAGGCCTACCCCGGTGACTTGTTTTACCTGCACTCACGTTTGTTGGAGCGTGGCGCTAGAGTTAGTGTGGCATATGTGGAAAAAGCTACTAACGGAGAGGTTAAAGGTAAGACTGGTTCGCTAACGGCGTTGCCTATAATCGAGACCCAGGCGGGTGACGTTACCGCTTTTGTTCCTACCAACGTAATTTCAATTACTGACGGCCAGATCTTTCTGGACACTGATTTGTTCAATGCTGGTATTCGTCCTGCGATTAACGCAGGGATTTCGGTGTCGCGTGTAGGTGGTGCGGCACAAACCAAAATTATCAAAAAACTAGGGGGCGGCATACGTTTGGCGTTGGCACAGTATCGTGAACTTGCAGCATTCGCACAATTTGCTTCAGATCTTGACGATGTTACCCGTAGGCAATTGGAGCGCGGCAGAATGGTAACGGAACTGATGAAGCAGGCTCAATATGCTACTTTGAGTGTGTCTGAAATGGCGCTCACGTTGTTTGCTGTCAATAAGGGTTATCTAGATGATGTGGAAGTAAAGCGCGCGCTAGCATTTGAGACGGCGCTGAGAGGCCATATGCGGGGTAAATACAGTGCCATCATGGACAAGATTGAGACCAGTAAAGATCTCGATGCTGAAACTGAGAAAGAACTCGACATGGCAGTTCAGGACTTTAAGACAAGTGGATCGTATTAACCGATGGCTGGAAGCAGAGAAATACGGAACAAGATCAAAAGTGTAAAAAATACACAAAAGATCACGCGCGCGATGGAAATGGTGGCGGCCTCTAAAATGCGTAAGGCGCAAGATCGGATGAGAAAAGCACGTCCTTACGGTGACAAAATCCGCAATATCGCAGCACACATGAGTCGAGCCAATAGCGAATATCGCCACCCCTTTTTGGTGGAACGGGATACAGTCAAACGTATCGGTATTATTGTGGTCACGTCCGACAAGGGTTTGTGTGGTGGACTCAACACTAACGTTCTGCGCTTGGCACTGGCAAAAATGAAAGCGTGGGAGGATGAGAACGAGCAGATTGAAGTTTGCTGTATCGGAAATAAAAGTTTGGGTTTTATGACCCGTCTTGGAGCCAATGTGGTTTCGAATGTCGTTGGGTTGGGTGACGCTCCACACTTGGAAAAACTTATTGGTGCAGTGAAAATCATACTTGATGGTTACACTCAGGATCGCTTCGACCAGGTATTTATTTTTTACACCCGCTTCATTAACGCTATGAAACAAGAGCCCATAATGGAAAAATTGCTGCCACTGTCTGATGCGCGACTTCAGGGTAGTGTAGGTGAAAATGATCGCCAGGATCATGGGGTTCAGGGCGGGATATGGGACTACATTTACGAGCCTGATGCTAAGACGGTTATTGATGACATCATGGTGCGCTATATCGAAGCACTAATTTATCAGTCGTTGACGGAAAACTTAGCTTCCGAACAATCAGCCCGGATGGTCGCAATGAAGGCCGCATCAGATAATGCAGGCGACGTGATTGACGAATTGACTTTAATTTACAACAAGACCCGTCAGGCAGCTATTACGAAAGAGATTTCTGAAATAGTAGGCGGCGCTGCGGCAGTTTAATAATTTTGATTTAGCATTTAAGGAACAACCATGGACCAAGGAAAAATTGTTCAGTGTATCGGCGCGGTAGTTGATGTTGAATTTTCGCGTGAATCAATGCCAAAAGTGTATGACGCACTGATAATGGAAAAAACAGAACTCACTCTCGAAGTACAGCAGCAATTGGGTGACGGTATAGTGCGCACGATTGCACTTGGTTCCTCAGATGGGCTGCGTCGTGGAATGGCGGTAACCAACACTCGCACACCAATTATGGTGCCGGTGGGTCCCAAGACATTGGGTCGCATCATGGACGTGCTAGGTAGGCCAATTGACGAGATGGGCCCCATCGGCGCAGAAAAATCTATGTCGATTCACCGTACGGCACCGGCATTTGATGAGCTATCAGCATCCACTGAATTGCTGGAAACCGGGATCAAGGTTATCGATTTGATCTGTCCTTTTGCCAAGGGCGGTAAGGTGGGTCTGTTCGGCGGAGCAGGTGTGGGCAAGACCGTTAATATGATGGAATTGATCCGCAACATCGCTACTGAGCACAGTGGATTTGCTGTATTTGCTGGCGTAGGCGAGCGTACCCGTGAAGGCAACGACTTCTACCATGAAATGAAAGATTCAGGCGTGCTTGATAAAGTGGCGTTGGTATACGGCCAAATGAACGAACCCCCTGGTAATAGGCTACGTGTGGCGCTAACCGGATTAACCATGGCGGAATTTTTCCGTGATGAAGGCCGAGATGTGCTGTTGTTTGTGGATAATATTTATCGTTTCACGCTTGCTGGAACAGAAGTGTCAGCCTTGCTGGGCCGCATGCCCTCTGCAGTGGGGTACCAGCCTACGTTGGCTGAAGAAATGGGGCGTTTACAAGAGCGGATTACTTCTACCAAAACTGGCTCGATTACGTCGATTCAAGCCGTGTATGTACCAGCGGATGACTTGACTGATCCGTCGCCAGCAACCACCTTTGGTCACTTAGATGCAACCGTGGTGTTATCGCGCGATATTGCTTCGCTAGGAATATATCCAGCAGTCGATCCGCTTGATTCTACGTCGCGTCAGCTTGATCCTTTGGTGGTTGGCGAAGAGCACTACAATACCGCACGCGATGTGCAGCAGACACTGCAGCGTTACAAGGAATTGCGTGACATCATTGCAATTTTGGGGATGGACGAACTTTCTGCCGATGACAAACTAGCAGTAGCGAGAGCGCGAAAGATCCAACGTTTTCTATCGCAGCCGTTTTATGTGGCAGAGGTGTTCACGGGTTCGCCAGGAAAATACGTATCGCTGAAAGAAACTATCAAAGGTTTCAAGGGCATCGTTAATGGCGATTATGATCACTTACCTGAGCAAGCCTTCTACATGGTCGGCGAGATAGAAGAGGCAGTTGAAAAGGCCAAGACTATTCAGTAAAAGTAGAGCAGACTATGGTAATGACAATACATGTAGACGTGGTAAGTGCTGAGCAGGCCGTCTTTTCTGGGATTGCGGAGACTGTTATTGTGCCGGCACAAATGGGTGAAGTGGGGATTTATCCCCGTCATGCGCCATTGATTACAAGAATAAAGCCTGGATCGGTACGGATTAAGGTGCCTGATCAGTCTGAGGAAGAATTAATTTATGTTTCTGGTGGAATGCTTGAAGTACAGCCCGGTGTGGTGACTATTCTTGCTGACACTGCCGTGCGCGGCGCTGATCTCGACGAGGCTAAAGCCATCGAAGCTAAAGCACGTGCAGAGGAGGCTATGAAAGATCGCTCCTCTACGATGGATTACGCTCGTGCCCAGGCTGAGTTGGCAGAATCTGTTGCGCAGATAGCAGCGATTAAAAAATTGAGAAAACGTGCACACTGAGTTTTATTTAGGATCCAAAAAGGGCGGCTTCTGCCGCCTTTTTATTTTTCCACGATAATTTCTACAAAAAGTGGCAATTGAAGTTAAACTTTATACCATCCCATCCGATTAATTAGATTGTAGTCAAGTTATCGCTTGATGAAATCCATTGTGAAACACTTCTTACGAATGGTTGTTTACACGTTATTGTTGTGCAAAAACTAAATATCGTCATTCTAGCCGCCGGACTCGGAAAGCGCATGTACTCGGCTTTGCCCAAGGTTTTGCACCAGCTAGCAGGTAAGCCATTGCTTTCCCATGTGCTTGACACGGCTCACGCATTGTTGCCGCAAACAATTTGTGTGGTATATGGCCATGGCGACGAAACCATTCCGAAAACGATAGCCGATAATGAACTTATTTGGGTAAAACAGGAACCACAATTGGGTACTGGCCACGCGCTGATGCAATCCCTGCCGCATTTAGACGAAAAAGGTGTGACGCTGGTGTTATATGGTGATGTGCCGCTGACCAGAGTTGAAACTCTAAAGGAGCTAATAACAGCTGCCTCGTCAGAAAATTTGGTTTTGCTGACTGTGGAACTAAACGAGCCGTCCGGTTATGGCAGAATCATGCGTGATGTTGAAACGGGTAAGATTTCCGCTATTGTCGAAGAAAAAGATGCTAGCTTAGTTCAGCGACAAATCCATGAAGTTAACACTGGTATCATGGCGGTTCCTAATGCACGTTTGCATGACTGGTTGCCCAGGCTAGAAAACAAAAACGCACAAAAAGAGTACTACCTCACCGACATTGTAGCGATGGCGACCACGGTGGGTGTCAAGATTGAGGCAGCGCATCCATGCCACACCTGGGAGGTGTTGGGCGTCAATAGTAAGGTACAATTAGCAGTGCTCGAGCGAATTTACCAAAATGAATTTGCAAATAAATTGCTCGAGCAAGGTGTGACCTTGGCCGATCCTGCGCGTATTGATATTCGCGGACAACTTGATTGTGGCAAAGATGTGGAAATAGACATCAACTGTATTTTCGAGGGTTTGGTGAAGCTTGGTGACGGCGTGAGAGTGGGAGCTCACAGTATATTAAAAAATGTGAAGGTTGAAGTAGATACGACAATTTTTCCATTTAGCTTGATCGAAAATGCTGATATTGGAAAAAACTGCCGAATCGGACCATTTTCCCGTATACGTCCGGGAACGAGACTTGCCAACAAGGTCCATGTCGGCAACTTTGTCGAAGTTAAGAACAGCAGTATCGCCATCGGTAGCAAGGCGAATCACTTGAGCTATATCGGTGACACAACAATTGGTAAGAATGTCAATGTTGGCGCCGGGACAATTACCTGCAACTATGATGGGGCCAACAAGCACCAGACTATCATTGAAGACAATGTATTTATTGGTTCGAATACGCAATTAATCGCACCGGTGAAGGTAGCAAAAGGTTCCACCATAGGTGCAGGGTCGACCATTACCAGGGACACGCCGCCGGAGGAACTGACCCTGTCACGCGCCAAACAGATGAGTATTGCTGGATGGAAGAGGCCAGTGAAAAAAGAGAAAGATGAAAAATGAAACACGAAACGGTGAATTTTTTGCCGCTTTACGATTATGGAACCTAGATACAAGGAAGATCATCCATGTGTGGCATAGTTGGTGCAGTAGCCCAAAATAATATTGTGCCTACGTTACTAGAAGGCTTGCATCGCCTAGAATATCGTGGTTATGATTCTGCTGGGATTGCGCTGCTGAATGGTGGATTGAATCGATTGCGCACTACCGGGCGGGTCGCCGAACTCAGCAAGCTTGTAAACGAACGGCAATTTCAAAGTAAGATTGGTATCGCACACACCCGATGGGCTACACATGGCGCACCTTCTGAGCGCAACACGCACCCCCACTTTTCCGGTGGTGGGGTATCGAAGGTCGCGGTGGTACATAACGGCATCATCGAGAATCACGAGGCGTTACATCAGCGCTTGCAGGATGCAGGTTTTGAGTTTGTCTCTGATACTGACACCGAAGTTATCGCCCATCTCATCATGCTTAACTTAGAGAAAGCTCCTGATTTATTAGAAGCGGTGTGCCGTTCGGTTGCTGAATTGCAAGGCGCTTATGCCATTGCTGTAATGGAAGAGACGCATCCGGATCGTATCATTGTTTCTCGCAACGGTGCGCCGCTGCTGCTAGGGCTGGGTGAAGATGGCAACTATGCTGCCTCCGATGTCTCCGCGTTGCTGCAGGTTACCAAGCGCATGATCTACTTGGAAGAGGGCGATGTTGCTGAGTTGCGCCGTGATGGCTACCGTATCGTTAGTTGTCTTGGTGCCGGACCGTGCAAGGAGGTGGAACGCGCTGTACACGAAAGTAAGCTCACCAATGAGGCGGTGGAGATGGGCCCTTATGCCCACTTCATGCAAAAAGAAATATTCGAGCAACCGGGTGCGGTGGCAAATACGCTTGAAATGGTACTCAATGCTCACTCCATTTCTCCACGATTGTTTGGAAGTGAGGCAGAAAATATCTTCAAGCAGACCAAGAGCATCCTGATACTCGCTTGCGGTACTAGCTACCACGCAGGATTGGTTGCCCGTTACTGGATCGAATCCGTGGCTGGATTGACTTGCAACGTTGAGATTGCTAGCGAATACCGATACCGTGATCCAGTTTCTCAGTCCAATGCGCTAGTAGTGGGAATTTCACAGTCTGGCGAGACCGCCGATACTTTGGCCGCACTCAGCTACGCTAAATCATTGGGACATCGTCATAGTCTTGCTATCTGCAATGTAGCGGAAAGTGCACTCGTGAGGCAAGCTGATTTACGTTTTCTCACCCGTGCCGGACCAGAAATCGGTGTGGCTTCCACCAAGGCATTCACCACGCAGTTAGCAGCGCTGATGCTGCTTACCATGACATTATCGAAACTGCGCGGTAAATTATCCGATGAGCGTGAACTTGAAATGATTGCCGCACTACGCCACTTGCCCGTTGCACTACAGCATGCGCTGCAAGTGGAGACGCAGGTCAAGGCCTGGGCTGAAAGATTTTCCCAAAAGCGTCATGCCCTATTTCTCGGGCGCGGCATGCATTATCCCATTGCCATGGAAGGTGCGCTCAAGCTCAAGGAAATTTCCTATATTCATGCTGAAGCCTACCCCGCAGGTGAATTGAAGCATGGTCCGCTTGCTTTGGTAGATAAGGACATGCCCGTAGTTGCCATCGCTCCCAACGATGCGTTGCTGGAGAAACTTAAATCCAATTTACAGGAAGTGCACGCACGTGGAGGTGAACTCTATGTCTTTGCAGATGCCGACTCTCGTATTCAGGAAAGCGAAGGACTCCATATTATCCGTATGGCTGAGCATGCAGGGCTTCTCAGCCCTATCCTCCACACTGTTCCACTACAGTTACTCGCCTACCATGTCGCCTTACAAAAAGGCACCGATATTGATAAACCACGAAACTTGGCAAAATCGGTAACAGTAGAATGATGGTGTTGTGGGGTATTTAGTGCTCAATTTTACGCTGGTTATTTTTCTTTTTTCCAATTTACTCATATATTCTCGAGTTAACAAAGCTTAGCATTTCGTTTATGTTTAAGTTAGAGCGTATCCTGAGTCCTGATGATTAGTGCTTCCTATTGCGCTGCTTCTGTCTATAGATATTAAACCATACGCCGATACAAGAATGTGAGAGAATTTTTTTAATACAAGATTCCAACGAAAGTTTTGTGTAAGAGATGAGGTTAGAATTGCGATGTTTTCTTGTAGTAAGAAGAACAACAATAAATTGACTGGAGATGACTTATGAACGTAGTGGCCGTGGTTGGTTTGGGATATGTCGGATTACCTTTGGCAGTTGAATTTGGTAAAAAAGGGAAAACTGTAGGCTACGACCTTTCCAGTAGAAAAATCGAGAGCTATAAATGTTACATCGATCCGACTGGCGAAGTTTCACGTGATGATCTGCAGGCTGCAAAGAATCTAATTGTGACTACCGATCCAACTGAGTTGTCTTCGGCTGACTATATTGTAGTTTCGGTTCCCACACCAGTAGACCTTGCTCACCAGCCTGACTTTACGTCGCTTATTGCTGCGAGTGAAACTATCGGAAAGTATATGAAACGTGGTGTCATAGTTACCTATGAGTCTACAGTCTACCCTGGAGCGACTGAGGAAGTTTGCGTTCCAGTTCTAGAGAAGCATTCGGGTATGAAATGGAAAGAAGATTTTCACATTGGTTTTTCTCCAGAACGGATCAATCCTGGTGACAAAGAACATACACTTACAGCAATCGTAAAGGTTGTATCTGGGGATGATGAGGATACCCTGGAGAAAATAGCCATGCTCTATGAAACTGTAATAACCGCTGGTGTACACCGCACATCAAGTATTAAGGTTGCTGAAGCTGCTAAAGTTATTGAAAATACACAGCGTGACCTTAACATTGCATTGATGAACGAGTTAGCAATTATTTTTGATAGGCTAGAAATTGATTCTTTAGAGGTTTTGCAGGCCGCCGGTACCAAATGGAATTTTCTTCCTTTTCGTCCCGGTTTGGTAGGGGGGCACTGCATTGGTGTGGATCCCTATTATCTTACTCACAAGGCAGAAATGGTTGGATATAGCCCACAGGTGATCTTAGCTGGGCGTCGTATCAACGACAGTATGGCAAAGTTTGTCGCAGAACAAACGATAAAGCAGCTTATTAAAGCGAACTGTAATGTTAGAGGTGCGAAAGTAAATGTGCTGGGACTGACGTTCAAGGAAAATTGCTCCGATTTGAGAAACTCTAAAGTTGCTGATTTGATAAATGAACTAAAATCTTATGGGGTTGAGCTACATATTCATGACCCCATAGCCGATGCTAAAGAGGCGCGTCATGAATATGGAGTAGAACTTGAATCGTGGGAGAGTCTCCCACGTGCTGAGGCAATTATTGTTGCAGTGCCTCATCGAGAGTTTATTGATAGGCCAATATCTGATCTTCAATCCAAGGTTATTGAGGGGGGGTGCTTCATTGACGTTAAATCCCAGTTTGACCAGAAAGCACTTAACAAAACTGGCCTTAGTGTCTGGCGTCTCTGAATTTAAAAGAACAAAAATAAGCTGGAAATGACAAAATACCAGAGCGCCCAACAGCATTTGAAAGAACATCAATATTGCTGGTTAATTACCGGCGTTGCTGGCTTTATCGGATCCAATTTACTGGAGGCACTGCTCAAGCTAAACCAAAGAGTAATTGGGTTAGACAATTTCTCAACCGGATACATGCACAATCTCAATCTGGTAAAGGAGCAGGTAGAGGTACAGGCTTGGCTTAATTTTAAATTTATTGAAGGGGATATCCGCCAGCTGGAAGATTGCAGGGAAGCCTGTTGCAAGGTAGATTATGTCTTGCATCATGCAGCTCTAGGGTCTGTGCCGCGCTCAATTGAAGCCCCTATTCTAACAAACGAGAACAATATTTCTGGATTTCTAAATATGCTAGTGGCATCGAGAGATGCTTCCGTGAAACGTTTTGTTTATGCAGCATCCAGTTCAACTTATGGTGACCATCCTGATTCGCCCAAGATAGAATCGATGATTGGCCGACCACTTTCACCGTATGCGGTTACCAAGTATGTCAACGAACTTTATGCTGAAGTATTTTCTAGTTGTTATGGTGGTATTGAGTCCATAGGGCTACGTTATTTCAATGTTTTTGGTCCAAGGCAAGACCCGAATGGTGCATATGCTGCAGTGATCCCCCAATGGATTTCTGTACTTATTAAGGGCCAGCTCCTTCGAATAAATGGTGACGGGGAAACCAGTCGGGATTTTTGCTATATAGAGAATGTTGTTCAGGTAAACCTTCTTGCATCGCTAACCGATGATCCCGATGCGGTCAATCAAGTGTACAACGTAGCGCTCAACGAACGAACAAGCCTTAACCGGCTCTATGAAATGATACGTTCTTTGTTAGTGAGAAAATTTCCATACCTGAAGAATCATAAACCCCAGTTCGTGGCTTTTCGTGAGGGTGATGTTCGCCATTCCCAGGCTGATGTTTCCAAGGCCATCAGGTTGTTAGGTTATGTGCCAACTCATCGAATTGATGAGGGTCTTAAGCAGGCGTTGGACTGGTATATTGTTCATGTTGTTACCTAATTTTCCCTTCAATATTTTTTTCAGAAACGGATTAATCTTTTATAAAGCACATTGTTAACTATTGCAAAGCTATTAATTGTTGCTGGTTGATAGCTGCCGAGTACCCAATATTTCATTACACATTTGTTGATTATAATTTTAAAGATTAATGAAAAACTCGTCAGCGCGTAATAAAAGTTTCGTCAGTATTCATTATAAAAACAAGTAGTTGCTATCACTAACCTGGCGCCGTAAACAACAGTTTATCTACCTACAACACTGGGACGATATGGATGAATTCGCTTCTTATAGAGTTTCCTAATCTTCTTTACATAGTTCTTTGTCTCGGGATAAGGTGGGATTCCGCGGTACCTTTCAACAGCTCGCTCTCCTGCATTGTATGCTGCGGCAACCAAAGACACATTGCCCTTAAAGAATGCCAACAACCATTGCAGGTAAGCTATACCACCCTTAATGTTATCCTCGGCATCAAAAGAATTCTTGACTCGAAAGCGCTTTGCGGTTTCTGGAATAAGCTGCATCAGACCTTGTGCGTTCTTGGGCGATACTGCGCGCACGTTAAATCCAGATTCAACAGAAATGATAGCCATTACCAATTTTGGGTCTACCTCATAGAGTGGAGCCAGTTTAGTCACTAGTTTAAAGATAGAGTCATTGGAATAAATCACTTCTTCCCCACTTTCCGTCTGTTGACGGAGTTTTTTTGACAAACAAGTTGGCAACGATGGTGATGAAGAGGTCGTGGTATAAAGCCCCATTTTTTGGGCATGGAGGTGTCCTTGTTTTGCAGCCATAGAAAATAAATGTGAGGCTATATTATCGTTTCTCGAAACACCGCGTCCATTGGCATACATCCATCCAAGAGAGTATTGTGCTTCAGCATCACCCGTTCTTGCTGCTTTGCAATAAAGTGCCATAGCCTTAGCATTATTTCGCGGGACACCTTCAGCGTGTTCGTATTTGAGAGCGAGCGATACTAGCTCTTCGGGATTTTCAGAATCTATTGATGAATCTGGAAATGTTACCAGTATAATGTCATTAGCCACAGCATAGCTGAGCCAAAATGGCAATGAACTTAACAGCACAAACAGCTTGAAATAAATAGACATTACGATACGTAACCAGACGAGTCTTAAATGTATGAAATGTTCAGCAATTTTTGTGCCACTATTTAATTCTTGTTTATATACAGATAGGTAATCGAAAAAAACGAAAATAAACTAGAGTTAGTGTAAATAAATTCGACAATTCTAAGCTAGAGGAACCAAGTCAACGCGATAAAAATGTTCGTTTCTCAGATTTATACTCAGCAGTCATTCTCTGCGAAATTTTATCTGCGGACTTTGCAATTTCATTCTCCATTCTTTTATTATGTCGCTGCAATTTGCCATTTAATCGAGTGATGATTTCCGAAGCAGCATAGATAATCTGACTTGAACTAAAGCCTGCTCTAATCATCTCCTTGTAGAAAGATTTGGTCAGAATGTTTGCGACCTGTCCTGGATTGTGCAAGGCATTCTCCGGTGAATTTCCAATGTTTTCTTGTGCTTCCTGTATGAGTGCCAGTTGGGCGGAGCGAGAGTTAAAGGAGATCTGAAGTTGTATCGCCTGTTGTATCGCTTGAATGGATTTACCAATGAACAGGGCAATTACATCGAGCAGGTTCAGGTCGAGTTTATTAAAAACTTCTCTGTGCCCACATACGTTGACCACACCTACTATACAAGTGTTAACTTCAATCGGCGAGGAGATCAAACTTCTACGCGGATCATTGGCACGCCGGGCTCGATCGGCAAATCCAGATTTTTTTATATCTTCAATCAGTAAGGACTGGCCAGTCGTAAAGACGTATCCTGCAATACCCTCGCCCTTTTTGATCGGCTCTTTAATATGCAACAGATGGCAACAGACCATAGCTAGCGCAAACTCGCATATGCGAGTTCTCAGACTCCGTATTGCCAAACAACATGATTGAGCAATTTTCAGCACTAAGGATTTTGGCTGTCATTTCCGCAAGCTGTAGAAGTTTTTCGTCCAGGCTCTTATTTTCCAAGTAATTGGATATGCCTTGAAAATTGAACAGCGGATTTTCCACATCGCCTATAGCGCTCATTTTAATTCAGCCCATTGGAGTAATTGTGTTTCACAACATGTTATTTCAATCTCTTCATTACCCTGATTAACACATTGTAACTATAGTATGCCAAACTCAATTACTATATCACATGACTATTTGAGAAATTGCTGCTAGGGATAGTATCAGAATGTGGGGTACGTAGTAGTTTTCATTATTGGGGGGGGCAGCGATCAGTCAGGTTTGGGTGAAATAAAGGCTTTGTGGAAAAGATGACGCACAAGCAGCAAGGGCGGCATGCGTAACCAGCTCCCTCTTACATAAAGCCCCCGCCTTGCAGTATTTGTTAGCCAGTCTGAGCAGCTCGGGTGATTTGGCATGAGCGCCCGAGTAAAAAGTTTATCCATGAATATCAATGTTAATTGATTTGGACGGCCGATCTCTATGGCTTCCATTGTGCTTGGCGGAATGGGTGTATGCAGGATACGCGTTGCATAGTGTAAAGAATAAAAAAGCGCACGTGTCAGTTCTAGATCTTTTGCTCTCTCGACAAGCATAATCCAGAACGATGGTAAGTTGCTGAAATGATGTAACAGGCTATCAATATCGACTAGATCCCGAAGACCGCTATCCAGTTCTGACTCATGAAACAGATGAGCGGCACTGTGTAACACCATATCAGCTGGAGCAAAAACCATCAAATCATCGTACCCATCTATTGAGCACGCTGACGCACGAAGTTTATCAGGGCTAGGATGGATAGTCGCTGTTTCCGGCAGAATTGCATGATGTACATCGATAACAGACGAACGTTTTATGTGTCGCATAGGTGGCAATTCATGCATCCATTTACGGTAGTAACGCTGGTCATAGGTATCGTGATGAGTGGTGGACCAGCCATGGAGCATTAAAGCGGCTTCCACCTCATTGAGGCTATCTTTGGGTACCATGATATCTATATCAGAGAAAAGACGCCCCTGAGCGGGCGGTAGCTTTGCCATAACATAGGCGGCTCCCTTAAGAAGAATAATTGGCCCTACCTTTGCTAATGCTTTCCGAATCATAGTTACTTCCCAATGAACGGCTTTGATCTGCCTTTCTGCGATAACGTATATCCATTCAAGGTGTTCGCGGGGTTTTGGTGGCACACGATGGATCAGGTCTTGCTCATCCAGTAAGGAGTGGATACGTGCTAATAGGTTCGAGCATCGTGCCTGTCTCAAGAGCAAATCCCAGTCTGCTAGACTCAGAGAAATTACGACTTCAGGGTTCCGAAGTACTCTTAATACCAATAGATTCGGAATCACTTTGAGGAAGCCGGTGGCTTTAGCGCTGAAAATGTTTCAATAGCACCTTCCAGGGTGCTGTAAGTAAAATCATAACACTGGGACGCGCCAATTAACCCAGTTAAGGTTTCAAATCCCTTTATCCCGAGAAGACTGTAATTAAAGGCGTTATCAGCAATCCGAATAAATGCACGGGATTGAGATAGCTTTTTCAGGTGGGCAGGCGCCCCAGCCTGATATTTTGGGAAAATCACCCAAGCAGCGTTGGCAGTTTCATTTGCGCGGACGATGCTGTTTGTTGGTGGTTTCATGTGGGCGACCGTACCTTTTATTGTGTCGCTAATTTTTCGGCTTAGGATAGCGTCAGGATCGTAGTGTTGAATGATATCGATAGATTGGTTTTTTAAACTGATAGGTCGTGGGTGTGGAACGACTTTTCCATCGCCGATTTGTATCAAGGCAAGTTCATCAGAGAGTAATCGCCAGTCGCGGCTCACCAAAGCCGCACAGAGAGTGCTCTTGCCTGATCCGGGCGGGGCTGGTAAAACGACAGCATAGCCACCTTTCTCGATTACTGCTGCATGGATGATCAAATAGTGATTAGCATGGCTAGACACGCACCAATTAAGTCCCCACTCAAACATAGGAAAGGCTTGGTTAAGTGGAAGTGGTTTAAACAGGGGCTTGCCATCAAACAGAAATTGAATCTGTGGTTTGAGCCAACGTCTCAGGTTACGGGGATATGTAAGCGAAACATGGAAGTCTGCAAAATCTAAGTGTTCAATTAGTGGATAATCAGCGTAAAGCAAACTGATTCCTTCAGCAACGCTGGGGATCGAAGTTTTCAAATGAGTGATGAAGGTACCGGTTTGGAGAAACATCCCAGCTTTCTTGAGTTGAAGTCCGAGTTCTGAAGGGGTTAGTGTGGATATATTCATAGGGCATCTTGCTGAGTAAGTCCTTTGTGGAGTTAGTTTAAACAGAAATGGAACGATCACAAGAACTATGATGAATGCCTAAGCTTAGTCCCCGATTCAAAGGAGTGCAATACTACAAACAGCCAATTTAGTTGCAACTTTATATGAGATGGAGATTTGTGGTTCCACTGATTCTT
>SMVB01259909.1_pt1 | contig 29251 bp, 22 predicted proteins | sample 2456461 | NCBI WGS metagenome assembly SMVB01 (sample SAMN11095934, study PRJNA526329) | marine sediment metagenome | biome: Marine sediment; feature: Surficial sediment; material: Deep marine sediment; isolation source: Hadal surficial sediment | place: Pacific Ocean | collected 2014-05 | depth... | reverse complement strand
GTTCCCGTCAAATCCAAGATTGCTTTTTCCGACCTCGAGAAAATCGATGTGCGCGTCGGCACGATCGAGAAAGTCTCCGACGTCGAGGGGGCGGACAAGCTCTTGAAGCTCGACGTGGATTTCGGCGATCACAAACGCGTCATCCTCGCGGGCTTGAAGCAAGAGCGCGAGAACCCGAGCGAGATCGAAGGCAAGCAAGCGCTCTTCGTCGTGAACCTCGAGCCCCGCAAATTGCGGGGCGTAGTCTCGGAGGGGATGCTCTTCGATATCGGCTACGCCGACGGTCTCGTGCCGCGTCTCGCGTTTCCCGAGAGCCCTGTTCCCAACGGCACCCGCGCCGGTTGAGCGCGGCGCCGCGAGCGCGCATAATCCGAAAAGTAGGAGGCACGCATGAGCTATCTCTTCGTGGCGCTATTAGGCGCGTCAGACTAGTTGTTGTTCTTGGGTTTCGCCGTGCGTCCTGAGGAGCCTCCCCTCGAGTAACCTTGGCCACTGACGCTCCCACCGGAGGAGCCGCCCGACGACATTCCGCTCCCGCCGCCTGACCCGCTGCCGCCGAGGAAGCGCGCGCGTCGTGCGCCCGGTCGAGGCGAAACCTGCGCATAGCCCTGCTGGCTCACGAGGCCTTGGGACACTTGGCGCACCGAGACCGGCGCGATAACGTAGCGCGAATCATAAGGCGCATACCAGTAGTAGTAACTGAAGGGGGCCAGATAATACGGATGCCTCATGGAGCTTGGGACCCCTAGATAGCCTGGGAAGCCGAAACCTCCAGCGCCGCCTTCATCGCCGCTCTTGACGACGAACTGCTCGGGATAAGAGAGCGCGACCATCAAGTCGATGAGCCCTGGACGAATGCCGGCATCGGCCATCCGCATGAGCGCGTCGGCGTTGAGCTCGAAGGCTTCTTCGTGCTCGAGCACGGCGGCCTCGACGGCCTCGGGCGCGACTTTTTGTGCGGCTTCGATCACATCGTTCGTGTCTAGAGGGTTCGTCAGATAAAAACGCGCTTTGAAGCTACGCTCGGCAAGCTCGCTCGGAAGGGCCGGGAGCCCTGCATCCAGGATGTCTTGCTCGTCCGCGGGACGGTAGCGTCGAATGAGCACGGCGCGGCCGGCTTCGCTTTCGACAATTTGGATATCCACCCAGGTCGAGCGCCGCGTCATCATGCTGAGGCCGGACACTTCGAGCTTGCGATTGTCTTCGCAAGTCAGCTCGGCTTTGGTGAAGAGGCGGAATCCGTCGTTGGACCACTCCGTCGTCTGCCATCCGTTGCAGTTGCCTTTCGTCGACGGGTTTCTCGCGGTGTCGGCGATGAGTGTCTCTTCGAGGAAGGCCTCGCCTCCCGCCACGGTTGTGACCGTGACACCCTCACCGTCGGGCGATGGGCTCAAGCACATCAGCCCACGCTCGGGAACGTCTTGCCCGCTCGTGGGATCGGATTCTCCGATGAGAGGTTCGCGGTGCTCGTTCTCGACGAGCTGCCAGCAGCCCAGCCAGGGAACCCAAAGGGAGTCAACGTCGGCCTGGCCGGCAAAGAGCGCAGCGAAAAGGAGTGCGGATTTCATAGCAGTCCCTCCTTCGTTATTTTTCTATCTTAACTCAAAAGCTGAAGCTGATGCCGGCAGTGATCCGTAGTCCGGAGAGGTCGATGGAGTCGAAGCCCACGAAACCCCCGGACAAACCGGCATCCGCCCACATATAGCGTCCCTCGAACGAAAGGTATGTAGTCGGCTTCAACTGGACGTCCACGCCAAAAAACGCGTGCGCCTCCGTGCCGAATCCGGTCGATTTGAACTCTTCGGTGAATATCGCCAAGTCAACGAAATCGACGAAATCACCGGTTTGCGCGAGCCGGTACCCGACGAGACCGGCGCCGCCTCCGACATAAGCGCGTGCCTTCGAAGGTACGAAGGCAAAACGGCTGATGTCCCGTCCTCGAGGGGTAAGGTAAAACTTGACGCTACCCGAGAAGGGATACATCGAAAGCTCCGTTGTCTGCCTGATTGGAGACCCGTCGTCTTCTTCGAAGTCGCGATATTCAGAGCGAGTCGTCGATTTGGACAACTCGAAGCCGACGAGAACATCGATACGGGGATGAACGACGAGCGCAACGTCGAGGCCAAACACCGGGGTGTTGAAATCACCCTTTTCGATCGTGAGCGTCTCGGCGAAGAAATCGTACACGGCGCTATTGGCCGAGGCGGTCATGTAGCCGCCGCGGATGGAGATGGCGCCTCGCGGGATCCCGAAAAGAAAATCAGTCTCTTCCTGTGCGTTGGCCACGTGCGCTAGCAGGCTCGCCAAAAAGCCAAGGATCACAATCGTCGGTATGCGCATGCCGCTTTTATAGTACAAGTGCACGTGCCGTGCCATTTTGAGATTGTTTGAAATCAATCGCTTAGGGCCCCGAGTGCCCTTTTTCGAGGACAACTCTCTTACCCCACTGTCCAAAAATCTCCCGTGAGGCCAAGGCTCGCGAAAATCGAGCGTACCGTTTCCACGGTCTTTGGCGCCCAGCTCTCGTCCAGCCGATCGCGATACCAAAGTTGGCCGAGCCGCCAGCCAGTCGCGAGCGGTAGCGTAGCGCCGCGCTCCACGTCTTGTCGTTCACACCAACGGGCGACGAGCTCTTCCGACCGGAAGAAGAGGATGGTGGCTCACGTATAGCCGACATTCTCCCAGAAGCGGCGAGGCGGCACCACTAAATGGATGAGGCCCTCGCCCTCGACGAGCTCTCCCGCGCGAAAGGCCATGGGCATTGGCTCGCCGCTCTCCGCGCAGCGTGGCTCAGCGCGCGCGTCGAGCTCGAGAAGCGCCGGGATCGCCAGCATGTCCCAGGCGCAGTTCGCCCAATAAGTGGTTTTGTCGCTAAGGGCGGCGAAGGGCGTCGGCACCGCCGAGAACGGGTGCGCCATCCACACATTGCGGGTTGTCGGGGCGAGTGCTATAGCGTGCTGCTCTTCGAGCTTCACGAGCGCAGCGTCGACCTCGTCGCGAGTAAAGCCTCGGTGCTCCGCCATCGCCTCATGAGAAGGAGGCCGCCCCGTTCGGGCGATGGTCTCGTAAATGAACTGGCGGAGCGCTCGGTCGAACGGCATCGCCCATCATACTCATGGTGCTTTGAACCGTGGGAGGAGCGCCAAATCGTGGGAGTGGTCGGAAACGTGCGTACCGCAGGCACGGACCCGACACCGCTACCCGTCATCTACTTGCCTCATAGGCAGGCGCCGGTTCCCATCATGAATCTCGTGATGCGAATCGAAGGCGATCCGGAGTCGCTCGCCCGCGAAGCCGAAGCGACGGCATGGGACATGCCTGGCGAGATCAACGTCTATGGAACCGAGGTCCTATCCGAGCGCATTCGAAGCTTCGAGTGGACGGCGGACGTCTCGGCGCTCTTGCTCGGCGCGTTCGCCGTGCTAGCGCTCGTCCTAGGAGCCGCCGGCATCTACGCCGTGGTCTCCTATACCGTCGCCAAACAAACTCGAGAAATCGGGCTCCGCATGGCCCTCGGCGCCGAACGCCACACGGTAATCCGTATGGTAGTAGCCCATGCGTTGAAACTCGCCCTCACCGGCATCGCCCTGGGCCTAACGGGAGCCTTTTCACTAGCCCGTTCCCTGGGAAGTCTCCTCTACGGCGTAAGCGTAAGCGACACGGCAACCTTCACCGCCGCCGCGCTATCCATGCTAGCTGTAGCCTCCATAGCGTCAGCAATCCCCGCCTGGCGCGCATCCAGAATCGACCCAATCGTCGCTCTACGCCAGCAGTAATCCAGGCAAAGAAAAACGCAACGCCAAGTCGCCAAGCTGCAAAGAAAAAGACGAGAAAAAAAGAGATCAATAATAAAAAAGCGTAACGCAAAGGCGCAAAGTCGTAAAGTCGCCAAGACGAAAAGCGAGAAGGCTCTGGCCGCCTGAGCTCTTGGTCGGCGCTTGGGAAGGTGCGGCGTTGAGAAAGTCTCGCTAGAGTTAGCCAGGTAGACCTGAAAGCGTTCTAAATCCAAACCACAGAGCCGACTCTCATCCCCACATCTCCCCCCTATCCCCACATCCCCTTGCCTTTAAAAACGCCGCTAAAAGCAAGGAGAGGTGGGGATAGGAGGGGATGTGGGGATAAGAAAGAACTTGCTCCAGAACATGGAAAATCCTCGGTTCTGACGGGTTAGAGCTAGACGAACGCGGAAGACATTCCTTTCATCACTTTCTTTTTTTCTTTGCGTCTTTGCGACTTTGCGCCTTTGCGTTACGCTTTTCTTAATATTGATCGTTTTTGCTTTTTTTCTCTGCGTCGTCGCGCTACGCTTACGATCTTCGGCGGTGGTGCGGGTCTTTATTCAGTGCTCTTAGCGAAAGCCTCTGGCGTGAGGAATTTTTCGACCGCCTCCGGTTTGCCGATGTGGAAGCCTTGGCCGTAGTCGACGCCTGCCTTTTTGACTAGCTCGAGCGTCTCCGCGCTTCCTACCCACTCGGCGACGGTCCGCTTGTGCAGCGCGCGCGCTACTTCCACCATGGCGCGCACGAGGTGCTGGTCGACTTTGTTCTTTGGCAGATCGCGGATGAAGCTGCCGTCGATCTTCAGGTAGTCGACGGGGAGGTGCTTCAGTTTGTGGAAGGACGAAAAGCCGACGCCGAAATCATCGAGCGCCAGGTGGCAGCCGATATGCCGAAGTGCGTTAGCGAAGATCTTGGCGCGATCGGTGTCCGAGATGGCGGTGGTTTCCGTGATCTCGAAGGTCAAAAGCGACGGGTCGACGTTGTTCTCTTCGAGCTCCTGCTCGATCAACGTCGTGAGGTCGAAATCTCCGAGTGACTTTCCGGACAAGTTGACGGAAAGACGGAGGTCGTTGCCTGTCTTGCGCTGGCGGCCCATGAGCTGAATGGCTTGACGGACGACCCAGCGGTCGATGGAGCGGATGAGGCCAAAACGCTCTGCGGTGTCAAGAAAGGATGAAGGCGGCATGAGCTCATCGTTCTCGCCGAGCATCCTCAACAGGATCTCATACTGGCAAATGGTGTCCGTCTTCAGGTCCAGGATGGGCTGCGCGTATAGGACGAAGCGCCCGTGCGCGAGCGCTTCCCGAATCAGCTTGTCGCCGGTAAGGCGTGAATGGACTTGTGCCTGCCACTTCTCGTCGGGCGTGAACAGTACGAACTGGTCACGGCCTTGCTGCTTCGCGCGGGCGAGCGCTTGATCTGCGCATGACAGGAGCTCGTCGGCGGTCGCCCCGTGCTCTGGAAAAAAAGCGACCCCGGCGCTGGCGGTGACACCCACCAGTTGGCTACCCGTGTCGATAGAGTGGTTCCGAACGGCTTTGAGCAGGCGTTCGACGACGAACTCCACGCGGCTAGGCCGCGTCTCGGTAATGAGGAGCGCGAACTCGTCTCCGTCCAGGCGCGCGAGTATATCGGTGGCACGCATGTGCTTTTTGATGAGCACCGCGAGCTCGGCGAGTAACTTGTCGCCCGTCCCGTAGCCGACGCTGTCGTTGACGTATTTGAGGTCGTCCAGATCCATGACGAGCACGGTGCCACAAGAGCCCGAGCGCTGCGCGCGCGCGATCTCGCGGCCGAGCTCTTCGACGAATCGGCGCCGCGTATAGAGCGATGTCAGCGGATCGTGGTCCGCGAGGAACAACAGGTGGTCGTCGAAACGCTTACGCTCGGACTGGTCACGTGCGATCAGCGAGACAATCTCGACCTCGCCAGAATCTGTCGGGTGGGAAACCGCGGTCATCGATACAGGGACCTCGGTGTCGCCGGGCGTGAGCAAGGCCGACTCGCCCTGCCACTGTCCTTCTTCGATTGCGGTGGGGATCGCGGTGTTTTGAACCTGGTCTCTGGCCCATTCCGGGAGGAAATCGGCGAGTTTCAAACCCGCTTGCAGTGGCGCCTCGAGTCCGAGTAGCTGGAATCCGACTGGGTTGAGGTAGCGGATCTCACCCTCTTTTGTCACCGTGATCACGGGATCGAGCGTCGCGTCGAGAATGGTATCGAGGCGCGCCTTCGAAGAATCCGATTCTTTTTGCTCCGTCATGTCACAGACGGTCAGGAGCGCTTCGCCGTCGCCGGATGGCGCGAAACGCGCCTGATAGCTGCGGTTCGCGCCTCCGCGATCGATGCTGAACTCCACGGACTCCGCTTCACCGTTCACGAAGACACTGGCGAGCGCTTTGACACAAGTGTCGGTGACGTTGTTCGGGAGAATATCCGCGATTTTACGTCCTAGGACGGACTCGGCATCGGTGAACGGCCGGGCTCGCTCGGAGGAATGGTGGGCCAGGATGAGACCATCCTGGTCGAGCCGGAAAACGTTGTCCGCTATCGCGCTGATGAGAGCGGAGATTTTACTCTCTCCGTCCTCGCGGCGCATGTCCGATGCGTTCCGATCCCCTGCGAGAAGCGCGACCTCGCGCGCGAGATGGCCGATCTCGTCGGTCCGTTTCAACGGAAGCTCAGGAGGAAGGGTACCGCGTTCCGCTCGGAGGGTCTTCACTGCCTTCCTGAACGCGTCAATAGGCGCCTTCACGAGACGGTGGAGCGTGAGGTAGGCCAAGCCAAAGCTGAGCGACAGGATCAGAGCGTAGGCCACAGTGCGCGGAAATATTGTTTGGTCCGCGAAGAAATACCCTCCTGTTAGGGCGAACGCGAACATAGGCGTCAGCCACAAGAGGATTGGGCGTAGAAGTGAGTTAGACATTGCTCTGATCTACGATGATTCGAAGCGATCGGACGCGGGGATGGCGACGCTTCCTGCCAAGGCACCTGCAACGTTCGGGCCAGTTTCGAGCCCGAAAGCGATATCGGAAAGCTATTAGTTACAAAGACTTATACGGCCTTTTTCCTGGCGCGGGTCGCGACGCGCCGGCTTTTCCCTACGTGTCTAAGGGTGGGACCCCACAAAGGAGCGATCAGTAGACGACGAGCTCGAGAATCTCGAGAAGATGCCGAACGCCGTCTCGCAAGGACGCGACCGGAACCCGTTCATCGTTGCCGTGGACGGAGCCTTCGATCTCGACCGGAATGATGGTTGGGTCGAAGCCGTAGCAGACGATGCCGAGATCCCTCAAAAAGTGGCTGTCCGTGAAGCCGGTCGAGATGGACGGGACCACGCGGGCGCCAGGGAAGTGGCGCTCGGCGACGGTTGTGATCGCGCGGTACAAGTCCGTATCCGTTGTCGACACGGCTGGTGTGAAGCCCATGATCTTTTCGACACGAACCGCCGGGTCGTTGATAACGGAGTGGAGCAGCGTGACGAACGCGTCTTGGTCCTGGTCGGGCAGGAGGCGGCAGTCGATCTCAGCCGTGACTTCAGGCGGCACCACGTTGATCTTGCTGCTGCCTTCGAGGCGTGTGATGGAGCACGTATTTCTGAGCAGCGCGTGAAGGAACGGGTTATCGAGCTGGAGTGCCAGGAGAAAGCTCGGATCCTTCACCGCCTCGCTCAAATTGGCGAACTGGCTTCGGCGGTTACCCTGCTGGTCTTCGGCGATGCCTTCGAAATAGATCTCGACAGCAGGGACGATGCGAGGTGCGAACTCGTAATGGTCGATGTTGGAAAGTGCCCGAATGAGGCGGCTTACCGCGGAGCTCACTCTCGGTGTGGAGCCGTGACCCGGCGCGTCCGAAGCGATGAGCCGGAGCCATAGCGGTACTTTCTGGGTCACTTCGATCCCGAAGCTGACGGTGTCGCCGCTGCGGCTTCCTCCGCCACCTTCATTGAGTACAAAGCCTACTCCTTCGAACAGCTCCGGACGATTCTCGACGAGCCACCCCGCTCCATAGAAGCCTCCAGCTTCTTCGTCCGCGGTCGCCATGAAGATCACGTCTCGATTGAGCGGTTTTCCCGCACGCTTTAGTGCTATGAAGGCTTGGAACTGCAGCATCCCGGTGCCCTTCATGTCGAGGGCGCCGCGTCCCCACAAGTACCCGTCGCGGATCTCACCCGAGAACGGATCCGTTGTCCAGTAGCTTTCGTCCGCGGGCACGACGTCCGTGTGATTGAGAAGAATCAACGCGGGTTCGTTGCCGCCTTCGAGCCGGGCCCAGAGGTTTCCGCGTCCCGGTGCGGACTCCACTGATTCGTAGGGGATACCTTCGGCGTCGAGAAGCTTCGCGAAGAAATCGACGGCGTTCGACTCGTTGCCCGGAGGATTTACCGTGTCGACGCGAAGATATTCCGCGAGGCGAGACACCGTCTCGTCCTCGAGCGATTGTCCGCTCGCGCCGGCCGCGATCCCGATGACCAACAAAGAAAGGGCGATTCTCACGACGGACTCCCGTGTCGAAGCTGGGACGAGACGAAGTAGACAACGAAGGCGATGATGGCGGCGATGAGCACCGTGCCCGCGTTCAAGAGCCCTTTATCGGCGTGCCAGACGATGAGGTAGCCGATGGATCCAGGAAGGAGCGCGTAGTAAACGAACGGAAGGATCGTCATGCGGATGACGGTCCCTTCTTTTCCCAAGAGTCCGACGACCGCCGAGGCGGTGACGACGTTGTGGACGCAGATCATGTTCCCCGCGGCGCCTCCTACGGCTTGGAGTGCCACCATCCAGCTCGGGTCGACCCCGATGCGCTCGCCGACGCCGAACTGGAACAGCGAGAACATCATATTGCTTACCGTATTGCTACCCGCGACGAAGGCGCCGAGGCCACCGATGAAAGGCGCGAAAATCGGCCAGGCGCTACCGGCGAGGGACGCGACGCCGTCCGCGAGTGCTATGGGCATCCGATCGAAACCGGCCGCCCCGCCGCCACTATTGATGAAGACTTGCACCATGGGAACGGTAAAGACGAGTGCTACGGAGGCCGCGGCTGTCGTTTTGATCGAGTTCGACCAGGCCTTCCCGTAAGAAGCGGTGTCGACTCGATGGAGGAGGAACGTGGTCAGGGACACCACGATGAAAATGGTCCCGGGCAAGAAAAGCGGCTGGAAGCTCGCCGTGATGGACGAGCCGAGGATGTCCGGCCACCGCACCGACCAGGCGTTGAGCCAGCCGGAGAACGGAAGGGCCCGGAGCCGTGTCAGCACGAGGAGGAGCCCGACCAGGCCATAAGGCGCCCACGCCATCAGGGAGCTCATCGTGGCCTTGGAGCTGTCGTCGCGGATCTCGATGGTCCCCGACCACTCCGGATCCCATTTGTCCTTGTTGGGAAAGTCCCAGTACTCCGAGGGGTCCGGCATGAAGAGGCCTCGCTTCGCCGCCGTGACGACGATCGCGAGGCCTGTGAGCCCGCCGAGAAGCGCCGGAAATTCGGGCCCGAGGAGATTCGCGACGATGATGTACGGGATGGTCATCGCGAACGCCGCGAAAAGAGCGAAGCGCCAGACCCTGAGACCGTCCGCAAACGAACGGTTCTCTCCGAAAAACCGCGTCATGCAACCGAGCACGATAAGTGGGACGAGCGTTCCTGTGATAGCGTGCAGAAACGCGACTTTCGTGCCGATCATAGCCAGAAAATCGGTCCATTCGTGAAAGCCGCCCGCGGCAGCGAACGCTTCGACGTTCTCGGCTCCGCTCAGGCCGGTGCTCACGCCGACGAGGATCGGGGTGCCGGCCGCGCCGAAGGACACGGGCGTGCTCTGGATGAGCATGCCCGCTACGACCGCCGCGAGCGCGGGAAAGCCGAGTCCGACGAGAAGAGGCACGGCGACGGCGGCCGGCGTTCCGAAGCCGGCTGACCCCTCGATGAAAGAGCCGAAGAGCCACGCGATGATGATGACTTGAATCCGGCGGTCGGGCGTGATGTCCGTGAAACCACGACGGATGGTGCGCAGGGCGCCGCTTTCCTGGAGCGTGTTCAAGAGCAGGATGGCGCCAAAGATGATGTACAGGAGCGTGCCGGCGACGATCAGGCCGTTTATCGTTGCCGCGGCCACTTGAGTGCCCGGGACGTTCCACACGAAGAGCGCGAGCCCCGCGGCCACGAGGTAGGAGAGTGGCATGGCGCGGCTCGCCGGCCATCTAAGAATGACAAGAAAGAGCGCGACCGTGAACACGGGGGCCAGTGAAAGTACCGACAAATAGTAGGTTTCCATATCAGCGCCGCCTCGAGGCTTCAGCGAGCAAGGATTCCGTTAGCGGGAGTTTGAGGAGGAGATAGATAGCAAGCAAAGGGCTGGTCTCCTGTCGTCGAGCGGCAATGGGGCAGGACACTAGCATATGCCGCGCAGAACTCAAAGGTTCGCGACCCTTCGCCCCTTCGCGACTAGACGAGATCTGCCGCGCCCGGCCTGTCGGGACAATTTTCCCTCTTCTCCCCTTGACAGTCGACAGGAGTCGGGTTACTCTCTCGCCGACCCGTGCTCCGGCAGGTCCAAACCCCTTAGCCGAAGCGGGTAGCAGAAAGCCAGGTTGCAACCCGAATCGCGGAATATAATAGGCGCATGGGAATGCTCCTCTTGCTCTTCATCCTCGTTCCGGCGATCGAGCTCGCGCTGCTTCTCGAGGTCGCTAGTCATCTTGGCACGCTCCCCACTCTTGGCCTGATCGTTGTTACGGGTGTCGTGGGCGCTTCGCTCGCACGTCGACAGGGACTCGCCGTTTTGGGGCGCGCTCAGGACCAAATGGCGCGCGGCGACCTTCCCGCCGGCTCGCTGGCTGACGGCGTCATGATTCTCGTGGCTGGAGCCTTGCTGATCACCCCCGGAATACTGACGGACGCGCTCGGCTTTCTTCTCCTGGTACCGGTGTTTCGTGAGGCCGTCAAGAATGTCACAATGAACCGTTTGCGAAAGGCGATCGACGAGAATCGCGTTCACGTAGACGTTGCCGGTATGGGGTTTCCCAGCGAAACGGGCCCCGTCATCGACGTTCCCCCGGAGCCTTTCGAGCCAGCTGCGCCGCCGCCGCCCAAGTACAAAGTGCATTGACCGTCTTTTGGCGCTACTGGCTGCTCCAGATTCCAGGTTGGGGCGTTCTGATTGCGCTCCTTGTTGGCGCGCATCATTGGCTCTCGCTGTCGCTTTTTGCCTCCGTGCTCGTTTTCATAGGTTGGCTCGTCAAAGACGTCCTTTTCTATCCGATCCTGAAGCCGCATTACGACTTCAAGGAACGTGAGGCCCACGTATGGATGCTAGGGGAGAAGGCTGTGACTGAGGAGCCACTCGCCCCGCGGGGTTATGTAAAGCTGCGGGGAGAACTGTGGATGGCGGAGCTTGCCAAAGGAGAGCAGGAGGTTCCGAAAGGGGAGACGGTACGCGTCGAAGCCGTGAATGGCCTGATGCTCGAAGTTAGACGCTGACCGGCGTTTGGTTGAGTTTCACGATGAGCTCGCCGATGAGCTCGTCCGCATTGTCCGCCGCCAAAGGCGTAGCACCCGCGCCTCGGTGGCCTCCGCCTCCATATCGCGACATGAGACCGCCCACGTGCACGGGGCAGGTGCGATTGAAAATGCTGTGGCCGACCGTTGCTACGACGAACGCACGCTCCGGGCCCCAGGCAATGCGGATGGAAACGTTGGCCTCCGGAAACAAAGTGTAGATGAGAAAGCGATTGCCGGCTGGCAACCTCTCGACGTCACGCAAATCGGTCACGATCACGCGGCCTTCCAAACGGGAATGTTGCTTGACCACTGCCAGAAATTGCTCCCGCTCGTCTGCGATGCGCCGCGCGCTCTCTTTCACTTCCGCGAGGGCCAACACGTCTTCGATGGTTCCTTCTTCGAAAGTCTCGACGAGCTTCATGAAATAGTCTTTGAACTTCCCGAGGCCGGTACGGGGGTCCGTCGCGAATCCCACCAGCATATAGCCCTCCGGATTCGTAACTTCTTCGATCGTCAATTGCCCGCTGTCATAGCGATCGGTTGCCTTCACGAGCTCGTCATGGAGCTTGAAACCCGGATTGTCGGCGAGGTAGTAATCATAAACGAGGCGCGCGGTGCTCGGCGCTAGCCCGTATTTGCCGTCGAAAACCGTCGGTGGCTTGTCGTAGGTCCGCGTGGCCGAGTGGTGGTCGAACCACTTGAGACAAGTTGGGTGATAGGGGACGTTCGCAAGAATATCGCCCTTCTTGACTTCGAACTTGTCATCCGTGATGTCCTGAGGGTGGATGAGCTCGATGCCATCGAGACGTTCGGCATGGCTGACCAGCACCGCGCATGTGAGACCATCCATGTTTCCTCGCGTGACCAGCCGCATTCGTCGTTCTCCCTCGAGCTCTCGGACCATTCTCTAGATTAGCAATTGGCGCAGATAGCGTAAAGCTTCCGCGCTTGTCCTATTCGTACAGGATCGTTTACGCTCTCGCGGATGTCCGAAAGGCGATACAACCCGCTACTGGATGAGTGGGTCTTGTGCTCTCCCGGGCGACTGAAGCGTCCCTGGCTCGGCCAGCGTGACGAGAAAAACCGTCCGTCTACCTCTTCCTACGACCCGGAGTGTTATATCTGTCCCGGGAATCGGCGTGCGTCCGGCGTTCTCAATCCCGAATATGAGCATGTTTTTGTTTTTGACAACGATTACCCCGCGCTTGTCGACGAGCATGGACCCTCGCGGGAAAGCGCGCATCCGCTTCTTCTCTCTGAGCCCGAGCGAGGCCGCTGTCGCGTCGTGAGTTTTTCCCCGCGACACGATGTTCACTTGGGAGAGCTGTCCAAGGGGGCCGTCCGGCGGGTGGTCGATAGCTGGGCGGAGGAGACAGAGCGGCTTCACGTGGACGACGGCGCGGCTTTCGTTCAAGTCTTCGAGAACCGCGGAGCGATGATGGGGGCAAGTAACGCCCACCCGCACGGGCAGGTATGGGGGGTTTCGAAGGTGCCAACGCTCCCTAGTCGAAAGGCGGGGACGCAAGCGCGCTATTGGGCTGAGCACGGCCGCGACCTGCTCGGCGACTATTTGAGAGAGGAGCTCGGGCGAGCAGAGCGCATCGTCGAAGCCAACCCATACTGGGTGCACCTCGTTCCGTTTTGGGCCGTGTGGCCTTTCGAGACGATGCTCGTTCCTCGTCGCTGCGTCTCATCCCTTGCCGAGCTCGACGATCGCGAGCGCGATGCGCTTGCCGAGCTCATTGGCGGTTTGACCAGGCGCTACGACGCGGTCTTCGACACGCCGTTTCCATACTCCATGGGCTGGTATCAACGACCGCGGGACGGCGAGCGACACGACGGCTCGCGTCTCCACGCGGTTTATCTGCCACCGCTCGTACGTTCGGCGACCGTTCGCAAGTTCCTCGTTGGCTATGAGCTGACGTCTGAGCCGCAGCGCGACTTCGACGCCGAAGAGGCCGCGGAGCGGCTACGCGCTTCAGGGAAGGCTTCATCGTGATCGAGAGGCTCGCCGCGTGTTTCCAAAAACACTTCGGAAGCAACCGCCCGCGTTTCGCGCGAGCCCCTGGAAGAGTGAACCTCATCGGCGAGCATACGGACTACAACGAGGGCTTCGTGCTGCCCGTTGCCATCGACCGCTACGTCACGGTGGCCTACGCGCCCAATCCCGACAACCTCTCGCGACTCTGTGGCTACTCGGTCGATTTCGAACAGTCCCGGAGCGCGGCTTATGGGAAGCTCGGACCGGTTTCTTCCGCGCCCTCGTGGTTCGACTACGCGGCGGGAATGGCGTGGGCGCTGCGGCAAGAGAAGGTTGCCCTCCCTGGCCTCGATTTCGTCGTTTCTGGAAACGTACCCATGGGTGCGGGGCTTTCGTCATCCGCGGCGCTCGAGCTCGCGATGGCGAGGGCGTTCTTCGACGCCAGCGGTACGCCTTGGGATGGACGCTTGGCGGCGAAACTTGGACAGCGTGTGGAGAACGACTATATCGGTCTCAAGAGCGGCATCATGGACCAAATGGCGTCGTCGCTCTCGGAGTGCGGCGCGGCGATGCTACTCGATTGCCGGGATCTCAGCATTGAGAGCGTCCCCATGCCCGAGGAGCTCACGGTGGTGGTGATGGATACGGGCACACGGCGCGAGCTTGCAACGAGCGCTTATAACCAAAGGCGCGAGAGCTGCGAAGCCGCCGTTGCAGCGGTGCGTCACCAAGCCAGGTCGACGCGCGCGCTTCGCGACGTGAGCGTCGAGCTTCTCGACGCCGCTCGATCCTCGATGGACGAGACAACGTACCGGCGCGCGCTCCACGTGATTCGGGAGAACGGAAGGACCCTCGATATGGCGCGGTCGCTCGGCCAGGGCGACATCGAAAGCCTCGATGTGTTGATGGCGGAGTCTCACGAGAGCTTGCGCGAGCTCTACGAGGTCTCGAGTCCGGAGCTCGATCGCGTCGTCCGCTCTGCTCGACGCCATCCGGGCTGCCGTGGCGCGCGGATGACCGGGGCCGGGTTTGGTGGTTGCGCGGTTGCGCTCGTTGACAGGGAACACGAAAGCTCCTTTGCCGACGAGCTGCGAGCCTCGACTGCGGAGATCTACAAGTGTGAAGTCGTTTCGGGAGCGGAGATTCTCGAGAGTGGGAGCCCAAGCTAGTCTCCTGTATCAGTAATTCGTAGTCGAAATCTCGGGCCCTTTCGCGCGCTGGCTTCGTTGCGGCTCCTTAGAAGATCTAGAGCTAGATATGAAGTCGTCGCCACGCCTCGCCAGCACACAAAATGACCTCGAGCTTTAGACCACGAACTACTGATACAGAGGACTAGTCTGTCTAGTCGCTAGTCGGGAAGGAGCCAAGCGTAAGCTTCGTCGTCCCCCGACATCTCCCAGCCGATGAGTGCGATCGGGATCATGCCTTTCGACAGGAACGTGTCGTGAAACACGCCTAGGTCGAAGTCGCTTCCGAGCCGAATCGCTTCTTCTGCGAGGAGTTCCTCGATCTGCGCCATCCCGATGGTGTAATTCATCCCGTAGGCGGGCCGGCGTAGATAGATCTGCAGATCGTAGCGAGCGAGGTCTTCCTCCATGAACGGCACGAGATCGACCATGTATTGGATGGCCTCATCCAGCGACATCTCGCCCGCCTGCATGGCGAGCTCGGCCGGAATGCGCACCGCGCGCGCGAGCTGCGCGACGTAGAAGAGCTCGCGGGCTCGAGGAAGCTCGTCGAGAAGACCGGCTTGAAGCAGCATCTCTTCGATATAGAAGCCCCAGCCTTCGGCGCGCACGCCGTCGCGATGGGCACGCCGGATGGGATTGTCTACACGCCTTTGAAGAAACCCGTCGAAACGATGGCCGGGGATCGAGGCGTGCACGTGATTGTTGATAGCGTTGCGATAAGAGAGCTCCTCCCAGAAGTGACGCTTGCCCCCGGGACGACGGGTGAAGAAGACGTCGGTCTCGAACGACGTCTTCGTGTCGGGGGGAAAGGTCAAAAGATTCTGCTCGTTGATGATGGCTCGGATCTGCCGTTCGGCTTCGACAACCCTTCGGTCGAGCTCGTCCTTGCTCGTCGCGATCTCGAGCTCAGGAAGGCCTCGATTGCGATGCTCCTGGATTTTCAAGAAAGTCAGCGCGCGGTCGAGCTCCCGCGCTCCGATACGCCGCACGTCCTCGACGGAGTAAGGAAGAAGCCGGACGTTTTTCAAGTACCAGGCATAGTCTTCGAGATCTATCCATGCAGGCGCGGTCATCGCCGGGAGCTTCTCCTCGAGCCAATCGCGGAGACCCATCACGGCCTCGAGGGTCTCGTTCACGTCAAAAGCGAGCTCGGGCTGATCGCTCGACACGCGCCCTTCGAGATCGCGGTACCATCCGATAATGCCAGCAGGCTGCGGGTGGCGAACCGGCTCACCCTGGCCCACGCCGTCGTGCTGCTCGAGGTGACGGATGGCGAGGCGCGCGAGCTCGGCGGAAGGCTCGGTAAGCTCGACCCGCGCTTCAGCGACCGTTTTCCGCACATTACTGAGCCGTTGTCGAAACGCGGTGACGTCAGAAACGGGAACGTCCTCATACGCGGCTCTCCGTATGCGGTCGATGGTGCGGAGCGGGTCGCGTGAGCGGGGCCGCATGACCCGCAACTCGAAGTCTTTGCCCGCGAGGCGGGCGCGCACGAGCAGATAGTCGATTTTCTCCGAGCGCTCCCAGCTCGAAATGTTGATGGCGGCGAGACGGGTTGTAAGCTTGGATACCGACTCCGCGGTGGAGGCATCCGCTACCTCGCTCTCTATCGCGACGAGAGCGTCGTAGGCGGGCACCTGTGCCTCGAGCATGCCGGCCAGAAAGAGAGCCAGAAACGAGCTTCCTAGCTTCATGTCAGTCTCCTTGGAGTTTCTCTTCGAGGCGGTCCACGAATGCCGCCTGAGCCGGGTTCAATTTGATCCGGGCGGTTTCGGCCGTGAAGAACGCCGCGCGATCAATTTCGGGAAACGACTGCTTGCGGCCCGAGCGAGGTGGCCACTCGATCTCGAACGTGTTCGAGGTTATCGCGTCAGGGTCGCCGTCACCCGAAAAAGCCCAGGCCAAAACGCGCTTTCCTCCTTTTTGTTGGATCTCTCCGAGACAGGCATAGCCGGTCTCCGGCACGGGGAGCCCGGTCTCTTCGGCGAACTCGCGTCGGGCCGTCTCGAGCGGCTCCTCGTCCGCTTCGAGCTCGCCTTTGGGGATCGTCCAAGCACCGTCGTCTTTGTTGCGAAACAAGGGGCCCCCGGGGTGTACGAGCAAGAGCTCGAGCTTTCCGCTTTCGCTCCTGCGATACATCAAGAGCCCCGCGCTTCGTTTGAGCACGGGTTCAGTATCGGATGAGAATCACGGCTGCAATGACCCAGTCATAGACCCAGCAGAGAACAGGAAAGGTCTTTCCGGTATTCGCACCCGCGATTTTGCGGTGGTGTAGGATGTTCCAAGCGCCGTGCGCCAGATAACCCCAGGCGAGGATTCCCGAAGCATACCAGCGCCCCACGAGCGCCACCACCATGAAGGCGAGCCCTGCGGTTGTCTCTAGCGCGAGCGTGCTTCCGCTGTCGCCAGCGAGCGCCGCGCCGATATAAACAGAAGCCGCGGCGACGAGGATGACGGTCAGGAAGTCGAGGGCTTGCTGCTCGGAGAGAACTTGAATGATGACGACCGTGAGCGCTCCGAGAGCGAGGGCGCCCGTGACACCAGGATGGCTCTTCATATCAGCTTTCAGGATTCAGCGTGCAGGATACTCTCAATAGTCTGGCGATGGCACTGAAATTTCAGTCTAGAGAGTTCCTGAATGCTGGACTAGGGCGGTAGAATGGACAAGGACATAGACAATGTGGATTTTGCTTGGTGTTGCGATCGCGGTGATCGCGATTGTTGCTTACGACCTCGTGCAGCGGGAGCATGCGATCCTTCGAAACTTTCCGGTCATTGGACATTTCCGCTACATATTCGAGGCCGTCGGTCCGGAGCTCAGACAATATATCGTCACGAGCAATAACGAAGAAAAGCCCTTCAGTCGGGACGAGCGCAGGTGGGTCTACGCGTCGGCCAAGAAGGAGAACAACTATTTCGGCTTCGGGACCGATCACGATCTCGAGACCTCGCCCAACTATCTGATCATCCGGCATTCGGCTTTCCCGCTGCCCTCACCGAAGAGCGGGGATGACGCCTATTCGGAGACCTATGCGTTACCTGCGGCCAAAATCCTCGGTGGTGCTCGCGGGCGGGCGAAGGCGTTTCGACCCGACTCGGTCGTCAACATTTCGGCAATGAGTTTCGGCTCCTTGAGCGCGCGGGCCGTCGATGCGATGAACCGCGGCGCGGCGCTTGCAGGTTGCCTGCACAACACGGGAGAAGGCGGGATCGCGCCCCATCACGATCACGGCGGCGCTCTCATCTGGCAAATAGGGTCGGGCTATTTCGGCTGCCGTGCGGCGGATGGTGGTTTCGACATGTCGCGTTTCATGGAGACGGTGGACCGCCACGACGTGCGTGCGATCGAGATCAAGCTCAGTCAAGGCGCGAAGCCCGGGATGGGCGGGGTTCTCCCGGCCGCGAAGGTGACGCCGGAGATCTCCGCGATTCGCGGCATCCCGTTGGGTAAGGACTGTGTGAGTCCCTCCCTCCACTCGGCGTTCCGCGACGAGGACGAGCTACTCGACTTCGTCGAAAAGCTCGCCGATGCTACCGGGCTTCCCGTGGGTATCAAATCGGCGGTGGGTGAAACGGCCTTTTGGACGCGTCTCGCTCATCAAATGGATGCGACGGAGCGGGGCGTCGACTTCGTGACGGTCGATGGCGGTGAAGGTGGTACGGGCGCGGCCCCGCTCGTCTTTGCCGACCATGTCGCGCTGCCTTTCAAGATCGCCTTTGCCGAGGTCTATCGCGTGTTCAAAGAGGCTTCGCTTGCCGAGAAGATCTTGTTCATCGGCTCGGGCCGCCTCGGCTTTCCCGAGTCGTCCCTTTTCGCTTTCGCGCTCGGCTGCGACATGGTCAATGTGGCGCGGGAGGCCATGCTCGCTGTGGGCTGCATACAGGCCCAGCGTTGCCACACGGGGCATTGTCCGACAGGGGTGGCAACACAGAGCGCCTGGCTCATGCGGGGGCTCGACGTCCACTCGAAGGGCGCGCGGCTTGCGAACTATCTCGTGACGCTCAGAAAAGAGATTCTTCTGCTGTCGAGAGCGTGCGGCCATCCTCACCCGTCCTTCGTCACTACCAGCCAGCTTGACATCATCGACGACCGCCTCCGGACGAAGAGCGTGCGCGAGCATTTCGGCTATCAGGAGGGATGGGGTCTTCCAGCGTCCGCGGACCTCGACGAAATCCGAAAAATCATGAAAAATCCCATCCTCTAGGCGAGAAAGAGCCGGATTCGTTCGTCTATACCTGTGAGTATAGAGGAGAACGTCGGTCATGGGAGTCTTGCATTACACTTCGTTCGAGCTGGCAGCTTTGTTTCAGGGCGGTATGCCGGGATTCCTGGTGTATGAGCACGTCCAGGCGTGCGAGCGGTGCGAGATTCTGCTGGCGCTCGTGCGACGGGCACAGGGCGAGCCCAGTCCCGAACAAGCCGAAGTCTTGGTCGATGCGCTGACAGGATCTGGCGCAGAGTCCTAATCCGGAACTGGAAGTCACGCGGCACCTGCGTGCTATACTTTTGGTCCGCGACTCGTGTCGCTACCTGCTGCATGTGTGCGGTTGCAGGTAGTCACTCGAATCGCAGTTCAAAATGTCCACGGCTTCTTTTCATTCGCTTGGCTGTCGGTTGAATCAAACCGAAGTGGCGTCGCTCGCGGGAGCGTTTCAAGACAAGGGCTATGACGTCGTCGAATGGGGCGAGCCGGCTGACGTCGTCGTCATCAATACGTGCTCCGTCACCGAGCGGGGTGAGGCTGCATGCCGAAGCGCCATTCGCCAAGCGCTGCGTCGTCAGCCCGAGGCGTTTGTGGTCGTGACGGGCTGCTATGCGCAGGTGGGGCTCGAGGCGTTGCGCGCGATCGACGGCATCGACATGATCGTGGGCACCGAGTACAAGAACAAGTTCACGAGTTTCATCGACAAACCGCGCAAGCTCAAAGAACCTGTCGTGCTTCATTCGAACCTGATCGATGACGGAGATTTTGAAGTTCCTGGGACTGGCCTCTATCACACGACGCGCGCAAATCTGAAGGTACAGGATGGGTGCGACTTTTTCTGCTCGTTTTGTATCATTCCGTTCACTCGAGGTCGCGAGCGAAGCCGCGATCTGACCGACCTTCTCAGGGAGGCGCGCGAGCTCGCCGCGCGCGGCTATCAGGAGCTCGTTCTCACGGGCGTGAATATCGGCCGCTACCACCAGGCGGGGACGAGCTTCGCGGATATGATTCGAAAACTCGAAGAGATCGAGGAGCTGAAGCGCATTCGGATCACGTCCATCGAGCCCACGACGATCGAGCGCTCCCTCGTCGAGCACATGGCGCGCTCGGACAAGCTCTGCGACTATCTGCATATTCCTATCCAGAGTGCCCAAGCGCCCGTTCTCGAGAGGATGAACCGCCGCTACACGCCCGAGGAATTCAAAGAATTCATCGACTTCGTCGCCGCGACCGTTCCGGATATAGGTCTCGGTACCGACATCATTGTCGGTTTCCCGGGAGAGACGGATGCGATGTTCGAGGAGACTTATCGTTATCTCGAAGCGCTGCCCTTCGCTTATTTCCACGTTTTCAGCTATTCGAAGCGCTATGGCACGAAGGCGGCCCGGCTCGACGGACATGTCGGGCCGGACGTGATCAAGGCGCGCAGTCAGGCGCTGCGGGAGCTCTCTGTCGCGAAACGCCGGGCCTTCGCGAGCCGCTACCTTGGACAGGACGTCGAGGTGCTGTTCGAGCAGCAGCAGGACCCGAGTGGTCTTTGGACCGGGCTCACGAGCAACTACCTGCGTGTGGGCGTTGTTTCGTCAGAGCCTCTCCGCAACACGTTTCGCCGCGTCACCCTCCACGAGGTGACCGACGAGCTCGCGCTCGGAGCTATCGCGGCGCGAACAACCGAGTCGTCGCTGACTCCGGCTTAGGAAAAGGCAGAGAATCAGCGTAGCGGACCGCATCGTCGACGATGACGGTGCACTCGGTCTCTATGGCCTCGAGCGCGCTCGGCGTCAGGCCGCCTTTACCGAGAAGGTATTCTTCGTACAGCTTGATGGGGTCGCGCAGCGCCCAGTAGTCTCGCGCCTCCTGCGAGACATAAGATGCGTCGTCATGCTCGCCGTGTCCGCGCCGGCGGAAAGTGAGAAACTCCATAAGAACTGGGCCCTTTCCGCTGCGGGCGTGGTCGATCGCTTTTTTCGCGTGCCGGACGACGTTGAAGACGTCGTTTCCGAAAGCGACGTCCGTGTATATGTTGAATGCAGGGCCGCGGTCCGAGACGCGCTTGACGGGCATTTGCTTGTGGATTGGGGTGGAATAGGCGAACTGATTGTTCTCGATGATGACGACGAGCGGCAGTTTGTGAATCGATGCGAAATTGAGTCCTTCGTAGAAATCGCCTGGGCTCGTTGCGCCATCACCCGTGAAGGCGATGTAGACGTTCGGTTGGCGCTTCATCTTGAACGCCAAAGCGAAGCCGGCCCCGGACGGGATCCACGAGGCCATCGAGCCGTTGTGATAAGGCGCGATGCCGTAGGTTTCGAGGTCAGCGAGGAACAGGCCCAAGTCGCGGCCGTGCGACGGGGCTATGTCTTTGCCGAACCAGCGGGCGAGGACGTGCTTCGGCTCCACTCCGCGGTAAAACCAGGCCGCCAAGCTCCGCGAGACAGTGTTGAAGATGTCGTTTTTTTGCATCAATGAAGCCACGCCTGCAGCGATCGCCTCTTGCCCGATGCCAAGATAGACGGCGCCGATGATCTTGCCCTGGCGGTACAAGGAGGCGAGCCGCATCTCGAAAACGCGCGCGAGCCGCATGGCTCGATACATGCGCAAAAGCTCGTCCTCGCTGGGTGTTTCGGGTGCGGGATCGATGGCGAGACAGTCGAGCTCGGGTGGCAGTGGCTCGAAATCGTAAGCGGTCGTCATGGCTGCGAGAGTCTACCTCAAATCTTCGCCAGCAAGATTCTGCGCGGTCTTCAAGGCCCAAAAAGCATGGCCATTCCCACGTTTGGTTGCGGCTACGCCGCTTTATGAGCAGCCGCTAGTCGTGCCACAATTGAGGCATTTGTAGCAGCTTCCGTTGCGAACCATGATCGAGCCGCAGGTGAAGCACGGCGGAGCATCCTCGAACAACCGAGGCATCGAAGTCATCGAATCAGGGGCTCCCGATTTCGGTTTCGCGGCGGACGGCTCCGAGACGGGAGCGGCATGAAGCGGCTCTCCATTCGCGATTGTGCGGGTCTCCTCGAGAACCCCGGCTTGTGCGAGCTTATCCGGTGAATAGAACTTCGACGCCAGCCACCGGAAGAGATAATCCGTAATGGACTTCGCGTAGGGGATTTGATCGTTCCCGGTGAATCCCGAGGGCTCGAAACGCGTATGGATGAATTTGTCGACGAGCACTTCTAGTGGCACACCATATTGGAGCGCATAGGAGATGGCACGAGCGAAAGCGTCCATCAAGCCCGAGACGGCCGAGCCTTCCTTGGACATATTGATGAAAATCTCTCCTGGCGAGCCGTCGTCATACATGCCGACCGTGATGTAACCCTCGTGCCCCGCTATGCTGAACTTGTGCGTAATGGCCTGTCGCTCGACGGGAAGTTTGCGCTGCACGGGTCGTGGGATCTCAGGGGCGTCGCCAGCTTGCCCTGAAGTGTTCAGGGGTTGCGTCCGTTTGCTGCCGTCCCGATAAATCGCGATCGATTTCAAACCGAGCTTCCACGCCTCGATATACGTTTGCATGATCTCGTCGATAGTGGAACCTTTCGGCATGTTGACCGTCTTCGAGATCGCCCCCGAGAGAAACGGCTGAACGGCCGACATCATCTTGACGTGACCCATATAGTGGATAGCGCGTTTGCCGCCGGGCGATTGTACCGCGCAGTCGAAAACCGGCAGGTGCTCATCGCGAAAGAACGGCGCACCCTCGACGAATCCTTTCTTGTGGACGTAATCTACGATCGCGTCGACCTCGTTTTCTTGATAGCCGAGCCGCGCCAGTGCCGAAGGCACCGTCTGATTGACGATCTTCATCAGTCCGCCGCCGACGAGCTTTTTGTACTTTACGAGCGCGAGATCCGGCTCGACGCCTGTTGTGTCGCAATCCATCATGAGTCCGATCGTGCCGGTCGGAGCAAGGACGGAAGCTTGTCCGTTCCGGTGACCATGCTCTTCGCCGAACTGCACCGCCTCGTTCCACGTATCGACGGCGGCGCGGTAGAGATCTGGCTGGACGCGACCGGGATCGATGGCCTCGACCGCGTCCCGATGCATCTTCATGACCTCGTTCATGGGCTCGCGGTTTTCGTTGTAGCCTTCGAACGGGCCGAGATTGGCGGCGATGAGTGAGGACTGACGATAGGCCCGTCCCGTCATCACTGCCGTGATGGCGGCGGCGGTGTCACGGCCCTTCTCGTCATCGTACGGAATACCCTGATACATCAAAAGCGCGCCGAGGTTGGCATAGCCGATCCCGAGGGGACGAAAGTTTTGCGCATTGCGACCGATTGTCGGCGTTGGGTAGCTAGCATTGCTGACGATGATCTCCATCGCGCTGATGACGACATCGACCGCCTGCTGGAACGCTTTGACGTCGAACACACCGTCGGGCTTCACGAATTTCATGAGGTTGAAGGACGCGAGATTACACGCGCTATCGTCGAGATACATGTACTCGGAGCAAGGGTTGGACGCGTTGATGCGTCCGGTATTCTTCGACGTGTGCCACCGATTGATGGTTGTGTCGTACTGCATGCCCGGATCGCCGCAGACATGTGTGGATTCCGCGATTTTGTGAAGCAGGTCTCGCGCGCGGTAGGTGTCGTGAAGTTCACCTGTTTTTACGGAATACGTCGACCATTCGTTGTCCTGCTCGACGGCTTGCATGAAATCGTCGGTTACCCGTACGCTGTGATTGGCGTTCTGATAGAAAACCGACCGGTAGGCTTCACCGTTAAAGGAACCGTCATAACCGGCATCGATCAAAGCCCAAGCTTTGTGCTCTTCTCGGAGCTTGCACTCGATGAACTCCATGATGTCTGGATGGTCGATGTTCAAGATCACCATCTTTGCGGCGCGCCGCGTCTTGCCGCCGCTCTGGATGACACCGGCAAAAGCGTCGTAGCCTTTCATGAAGGAGACCGGGCCGCTAGCGATGCCACCGCCGGAGAGGCTTTCTTTGGAGCTTCGAATGGTCGAGAGGTTCGAGCCCGTTCCCGAGCCCCATTTGAACAACATGCCCTCTGTTTTCGCGAGGCTCAGGATGGATTGCATCGTGTCATCAACGGAGTTGATGAAGCACGCGGAGCATTGGGGCTTCGACTCGATGCCGCAGTTGAACCACACGGGGGAGTTGAATGAGGCGTGTTGGTTCAAGAGCAGGAATGTGAGCTCGTCTCGGAACGTTTCCGTGTCGTCCTCGCTCGCGAAATAGCCGCCTTCTCGTCCCCAACGCGTCATCGTGTCGACGACGCGTCCGATGAGTTGACGCGCGCTGCTCTCACGCTCATCCGATTCGAGCGGGCCATGAAAATATTTCGACGCGACGATATTGGTCGCCATTTGCGACCAGTTCTTGGGGACTTCGACGTTCTTCTGCTCGAAGACGATGCCACCTTTTTCGTCAGTGATGACAGCGTCTCGGATCTCCCATTCAATGGTGTCGTAGGGAGAGACGCCTTTTTTGGTGAAGGCCCGCTCGAATCGAAGCGCTTTCGAACGCTTCTTGACGGCCGGACCGTTCGTGCTCGTGGTCATGTCTTTTATTGCTTCAGGTATCGCTTCAGGTATCGCTTCAGGTTGTCCGGATTTTCCGGGTGAGGCTCTATTCTCCGTCGTTTCTGAGTCCATCACCAAAGAAACATTTTTTTTCGTCGTCGCCATCCTGTGCCCTCCGGCCGCGAGAAAGAACTCGATTTTCGAGCCACCGACTTACGGCGCTCGTTTCGCTGTCCTGCTTTTGTTTGGCTTGTCGCCAAAACCTCTTAGAAATCTTTTTAACCGGCCCATGTTCAGCGAAACCACCCCCACTCCCTCGAACGTCCCAAAAGACGAAACGAAGGCGCATTGAACTGCCGGCCGAGGCCAGCAGTTTCGACTACCTAGTGTTCTTTCTGAGCGAGCCTTGGAAATAGTTTTATAAGCGGAGCACGATTCTCTGTCAAGAAAAAAATACTAGATTTTGGGCTGTTGGTCTATTGGACCCACTAAATGTAGGGGGAAGCCTCTGAGGGGGTAGGATTTAGAGACCAAGCATGTTCTGGGAATATCCTCTATAAGAAAAGTCAAAAATGGTATATAAAGGCGATATTACTGGTAGAAAAAACACGGTTAACGCCGATCTAGTAAAGTGCTGCTTTAAGTGCAGGATGGGTGGCACCCCGAAGTTCTCGTGAGATTTCAACGGAATCCCTTCTTTTTTTGGGGCCCTTCATTGGCTGGATCAACCGAAGATCTTCTTGAACATGTCGCGTAGGGGGTCTTTCTTGCCACCCGGCCCCGCGCTCAATTGTTTTCGCGCCCCTTCATGCTTGGGACGAATACGCAGTGCCGTGCGGAACTCGTTCTGTGCTCGTGAATGCATCGCAAAAGATTTGTAGTAGAGCCCGAGCGAGAAGTGGAGGTCTGCGTTTTGGGGCGCGAGCCGAAGCGCTTCGATGAAGTGGCGTTCCGCATCCTTTCTCATAACGGGATGGCGTGCCATCGCGCGCCCGAGCATCCCGTGATGCTGCGCTACGTCCGGCTCGAGCTCTACGAGCTCGTACAGGAGTGAGACGGAGTGCTCCCAGTCGCGTACTTGAAAATGCAGCTTGACATCGCGGAGGAGCTGTCTCACGCGGTCGGCGCGGGCTGCGCCTAACAATCCAGCCCTGATGACATCCGGCGTGGCATCTTCGTCCGACTCGCGTTCTCGGCTCTCCTCTGTCGACGCCTCATCCGCGGATGGCTCGGGCGGCTGCGTGTCGACGAGAGCGTATGCCGTCTCTTCGTTGTCCGAGCCTACGTCGATCCCCATTTCTTCGAACAACTCTTCGTTCAGCGGGGGCAGTTGCTGTTCGGTCTGTGTTTCGAACGTCGGCACTGCAGCGGTATCGGGCTCGGTCTCTTCGTTGGCATGGACGCGCTGTTCGAGCATACGCTCGTAGGCTTTTTGCAGCCGCTCCTGGATGACGTCGATTTTGGCGACGAGCGTCTGCTGCGCTTCTACCATCGCTCGCTTTTTTTTCCATTCGGATTGGCGGTCTTCGAACGCCTTCTGGATCGCGGATTCCTGCGCTGGCCCTTCGAGGTGCAGCAGCTCTTTTTCGGAAGCGCGGTCTAGGCGATCGAACTCCATCAAGATCTCCTGCTGAGCGTTCGTTGCTTGAATCTTCGCAAACTTTCTCTGAATCTCAGAGAGCACGAAGACGCCCGTTTCTTCCTGGACCTTCAAAGGACGCCGCTGGTTTTGGTCGGCAAGCTCGAGAAGCCCCGCCGCATACAAGCCGTAGCACGCTCGAAGCACGAGGCCGCGTTCGCTGTCGCCGCGCTCTAATAAGGCTGAAAGGGGAGCTCCTCTGCCGGCACTCCGCAGAACGCTTTGCTCGATTGGCTTCAGTTTCCGCGGATCGATGGTGAAAGGAGGACGCTCCGCGACCCGTACCATTGTGTTGAGTGGCGGAAGGCCCGCTAGGAGGAGCTTCCCGTTCGTCATGTGCCGCACGCCCTCGAGGAGGATGCGGTAGATGGACAAGCCCACCATCAACTCCATCGGGATCACGGTATCGCGCTCGTCGAAGCTATAGACCGCATCGGGGGACTTGAACAGCGACATCACGATCCGATTGACTTGAGCAGCTACATGCTTTCCGAGCTCCTCTTCGGACATGACTCCGGCTTTGACGAGGGCCTGTCCGAATTTGTGGCGGCTGCCCTTCATCAAAATGCTCGCGAGCGCGAACTCGTGCCGCGAGATCCGTCCGGCCTCGATGAGGCTTTCGCCCAGACGATCGCGTTTCAAATTGCTTCCGGCGAAGATGACGAATCCATGGTCGAAGTAAATGCTCTTGATGGCGGAGCCGAGATTGATTTGAAGGTCGCCGCTTCGTTCCTCGGAGGCGATCTGACGAAGAACTTGCGCTAGAGGAACGGCATCGAGCGAGCCGACCCACTCCACGCGGGAGGCCACCCCTTTGAGGTTCGTTGCTGCCATGATTGGAGACTATTTTGATGGAACGGGAGTATTTTCTACAATTTCCAACCAAACCACAACCGACTTCGAGGGCTGTGGGGTTTTCCCGACATCGGCTCGATGTCGAGTGGACTCGCGGTCTCGGTCTGTTGTATGAAAGAGTGTCCCGGAACGAAGAATGAAACCAACCATTCTCGAAATTCGAATCGCAAATGGCGTGAGTGAGCTGCCCGGCAGGTTCGGGTGGGCGCGTTCGGAGCGGGCGTCGTTCTACGAAATCGAGATCGCTCTCGAGCGCGCGCGTGCGGATGAGCGCATCGGAGCGCTCTATCTCGAGCTTGCGGATATCGAGATCGGTTGGTCGCAAGCGGAGAGCCTGCACCGGGGCATTCGTGCCTTGCGGAGCCAAGGGAAGCCGACCGTGGCCTTTATCGAGGGCGCTTCGAACGCGACGTTCCTTTTGGCTTGCGCATGCGAGACGATCGTCCTCGCACCAAGTGCTATGCTCTCGCTTCAAGCACTCTCGAGCGAAGGGCTGTTCTTCAAAGATTTACTCGGTGAGCTCGGCGTGAGCCCCGAGCTCGATGCGGTGGGTGAGTTCAAATCCGCGGGCGAAATGTTCGAGCAGCGCCGCTCGTCGGAGCCCCACCGTCGAGAGATGAAATCCATCCTCGAGGACATGAACGAGCAATTCATCCGGCATATCGCCGAAGGTCGCGATATAACGCCGGATGCTGCCGCCGCGGCGATCGCTTCCGGTCCTCATATGGCCGAGGACGCGAAACGAGCGGGTCTCGTCGACGAGCTTGGCTACGAGGATTCTTGCGACACGCTTTTCGAAGAGGCGCTCGGCAAAAGAGCGAAACGGGTCGGGTATATGCGCTACGGGTCACCCGGTTGGCTCGGGCGCGTCGCAAGGTGGCGACGTCCACGAGTGGCGGTCCTCCATGCCGTGGGGGTTTTGACGACAGGAGCCGGCCGGTCGACGGCTTCGGCCAACACTTTGCGCGAAGCACTCCAAAAACTCAGACGCCATCCACGGGTACGAGCGATCGTCCTGCGGATCGAGAGCCCCGGAGGAGGCGTTATCGCCTCCGATGCCATTCACCGCGAGCTCTCGCTTACCGTGAAGGAAAAGCCTGTCGTCGTTTCGATGGGGAACATCGCGGCGTCCGGCGGCTATTACATCGCGGCGGCGGCGAGTGCTGTTGTCGCGGAGGGAACATCACTGACCGGCTCCATTGGCGTGATCGGAGGAAAGTTTGTCGTGAGGCGTTTGCTCGATCGTCTCGGTATCCACCGCGAGAGCATTGCCCTCGGAGACAATGCCCGCATCAACTCTCCGCTGCGCTCCTTTACGAAGAAGCAGCGTGCGTGGCATCGCCGCTACCTGGAAGAGTTCTACTCGGGCCGGTTTCTACCGGTCGTGGCCGAGGGAAGAGATCTCACGATCGAGCAAGCCGACGCGGCCGGGCGAGGACGCGTTTGGACGGGAAGGCAGGCGCTCGGGCTCGGGCTCGTGGACGAGCTCGGCGGTCTCAACACCGCCATCCGGCTCGCGGCCCAAAAAGCGGATCTCGATCTTCGGAAGGCGCGCATCGCCTTCTACCCGCGCCGCCGCAGCCTGCTAGAGCGCCTGCGTGTCGGACTCGCCGGTCCCCGTGAAGGCCTCATAACGGACCTCCTCGAGCGCCTCGCCCTCGTCGACACGCTAGCGCGAGAAGAGCTCCTCTTGCTGATGCCCCGCATCTTTCGTATCCGCTAGAGCGTCAAAGCTCAAGAAAGATCAAAATTAGGAAAGCGAAACGCAAAGGCGCAAAGAGAAGAAAAGCAACAAGAGAGGAGCTCTACTTGCCGGCTTAGCCTCAGACCCGTCAGAACCGAAGATTTTGTACCAATGTGGGGATGAGAGTCAGCTGTGTGGTGGATTCAGGCCCTAACCCGTCAGAAGCGAGGATTTTGTTCACACTTCGAACTTCGTCCAGCACAGCCTGCGGTCGCAACCAAAAGGGATGGCCACAGAGGCACAGAGGCACAGAGAAAGCGTGAGCGAAGAGCACTCGGTGTTTTCGAAACTCTGTGTCTCTGTGGCCATTCTTAAGGCGTCTCATGCGGACGGCGGAGCTTTCAGGTTTACCTGGCTAGTTCTTAGTCGACGCTTGGATGGTTTCCGGCGGTGAGAAAGTCTCGCTAGACGAACGCGGAAAGCATTCCTTTCTTTTTTTTCTTTGCGCCTTTGCGACTTTGCGCCTTTGCGTTTCGCTTTTCCTAATATTGATCTTTTGTTCGATCTTATGGCGTCTCTAGCGATTGTTGTTGCTTCGGGAGCGGGCTGAGCCTCGGCTCTGGGAGCCTCGGCTGCCGCGGGACGATGACGGGGGCGAGGATGAGCGTGTGCCTTGGGTAGTGGACCCGCCCCGTGACGGTCTTGCGGTCGAGCTCATGCCGGATGGGCGGCTTCGCGTGGTGCCGCGAGTGCCTCTCGTTGTCCCACGCGGCGTGCTGGACCTGGCGCGTGGCTGCGCTGTCGGTGCGCGGCGCGTTTGTGTCCGGAAACCCGAGCGGTTGGAGCGCGTGGTGGTGCCTGAACGGTTGGAGCGCGTGGTGGCGCCCGAGCGGTTGGAGCGCGTGGTGGCGCCCGAGCGGTTGGAGCGCGTGGTGGCGCC
>SMVB01279468.1_pt1 | contig 29269 bp, 17 predicted proteins | sample 2456461 | NCBI WGS metagenome assembly SMVB01 (sample SAMN11095934, study PRJNA526329) | marine sediment metagenome | biome: Marine sediment; feature: Surficial sediment; material: Deep marine sediment; isolation source: Hadal surficial sediment | place: Pacific Ocean | collected 2014-05 | depth... | reverse complement strand
GGCGACGGGGCCAAGCGCGCTAGCCGCCGGCGCCCCCGTGAGGTCGACGATCTTCCGGCCGAGTGCGGGTTCGTTGGGGCATGCACGTCCCGGGCTGAACCTTGATCCGGTGGTCCGGGATGATTACGAGCCGACGCCGACCCAGCGAACGACGGCGCCATCCGTGCCGATCCGGAAGATGGCTCCGGCCTGCGGGTCGACCACGAGCAGAGTGCCATCGGCAGCGCGTGCGATGCCCTGGGGGGTGACCAGCGGTGCTCCCTGGACAAAGGGCGTCACTTCCCCCTGCGGAGACACATGAAACACGGCGCTGGCATACCCGTCGGTGACCATGAAGCTGCCGTCGGGGAGGCGGACGAGATCGTGGGGAAAATCGAGGGGCGCCCCACGGTACAGGGTGCTGACGCTGCCGTCGCGGCCCAGCCGGTACAAGGCGCGGTCGCCGTGCGAGACGACGACGAAACCGTTATCGGCATCCGGAACGATCCCCTTCGGGCTGTTGATCTCGGCGAACACCGAGACCACACCGTCCAGCGTGACCCGCATGACGGCGCCGATGCCGCTCCGCAGGTCCGACACGAGCACCGAATCGTCGTCGAAGCGGGCGAGCCCCTGGGGAATGTCCAGATCGGTGGTGATCGTCGAGAGCGCGCCGTCGCGACCGACGCGATAGAGGCCGAACGTTCCGGGGTCGGCCACCAGCCAGCCGTCGCCGTCGGGCGCCGGGAGGACGGCGCGGGTGCCGTACAGCGGCGTCCTCGGCAGCCCCGCGCCTTGCACGATCGAAACGACGTTGCCGGCCGCATCGATCGCCAGCAGGCCGTGCGCCTTGAAATCGGCGACCACCCAGCCGCTGTCGTCGGCAACGATATCGACGGGGTAGACGAGCCCGTTCTCTTGTCCGTGGGCCAACGATTGCGCCATCACGAGCACCGTGATCGCGATAACGATCCGGAGCTCTCTGCCCCACGAAATCGCTTTCCGGCACCCCCGAGAGAGCTCCACCACCCTGTCAGGTCGTGTGGATTTTTCCATGGCAGCCTAGTCTACCGTTTCCGTGTCCGTGGTGACTGTGTTGCGCGCGCTCCGGGCGCTCGAAGCGCTGGGAAAGTACCTTTCCGCGCCCGAATCGGCGCGCGCCTCGTCCTCAGACGCCCTCGCGGCCGCTCGCCTCGCGACCGGTTGAGATTTCCGGGCTAGAATTGCGCGATGCACGAACCGAGAATCGCGATCGTGAAGGTCGCCGGGGGCCCCCATTGAGCCAGGCCATGGAGCATTCATGTCTCGACTCGTGACGCTGTTCACCGGCCAGTGGGCCGACCTGCCGCTCGAAACGTTGGCGGCCAAGGCCAGCGACTGGGGATTCGACGGCCTCGAGCTCGCCTGCTGGGGCGACCACTTCGAAGTCGACAAGGCACTCGAAGACGACGGCTACGTGACCGCCAAGCGGGATCTTCTGGAGGCGCACGGTCTTGCCTGTGTGGCGATCAGCACGCACCTGGTGGGGCAATGCGTCTGCGACCCGATCGACGAGCGCCATCGGGCGATCGTCCCCGACCGGGTGTGGGGCGACGGCGATCCGGAGGGTGTTCGCCAACGCGCCGCCCAGGAGGTCATCGACACGGCGTGCGCCGCCGAGCGCTTCGGCGTCGAGGTCGTCAACGGATTCACCGGCAGCAGCGTGTGGTCGAAGCTGTATTTCTTCCCGCCCACCCCACAGGCCGACATCGACGCCGGCTACACTGACTTCGCCGATCGCTGGACGCCGATCATGGACGCGTATGCACGCCACGGCGTCCGCTTCGGGCTCGAGGTTCACCCGACCGAGATCGCCTACGACATTCACACGGCGCGCCGCGCCCTCGACGCGATCGGCAACCATCCGAGCTTCGGCTTCAACTTCGATCCCAGCCACCTGATTCCCCAGTTCGTCGATCCCGTTGCGTTCATCAACGAGTTCAGCGATCGCATCTTCCACGTTCACATCAAGGACGCGCGCCTCCAGCTCGATGGTCGCAGCAGCATTCTGTCGTCGCATCTCGACTTCGGCGATCCGCGCCGCGGTTGGGACTTCGTGTCGCCGGGTCGTGGCGACGTGAAGTGGGATCCGATCATCCGGGCGCTGAACCGGATTGGCTACCAGGGCCCATTGTCGATCGAGTGGGAGGACAGCGGCATGGACCGGGAATGGGGGGCGCACGAGGCGTTGGAGATGGTTCGCGGCCAGGACTTCGCGCCCAATGAAGTCGCCTTCGACGCCGCCTTCGGAGACGGACATGAGTGAGCAGGCGTTCACCGACACGGCCGCTTGCGGCGCCGGCGAGGATGTCCGCCATATCGGTGTCGGCATGCTCGGGTACGCCTTCATGGGCAAGGCGCACACCAACGCCCTGAAGAAGATCCCGTACATGATGTATCCGCCGCCGGCGATACCGGACTTAGCGGCGATCTGCGGGCGTGATGGCGGGGCCGTTGCCGAAGCGGCGCGCCGCTACGGCTATGCGCGCAGCTACACCGACTGGCGCGACATGCTCGAGGACGAGACCGTCGAGCTGTTCGACAACGGCGGCCCCAACGACATCCACGCCGAGCCCTGTATCGCCGCCGCCGAGGCCGGCAAGCACGTGTTGTGCGAGAAGCCGCTGGGGCGCAACGCGGAGGAATCCAAGGCCATGCTCGATGCCGTGGAGAAGGCGGGCGTCAAGCACATGACGGGCTTCAACTACCGATTCGTGCCGGCGATTCGACAGGCACGCGAGCTCATCGACAGCGGTGCTCTCGGGCGCATCTACCACTACCGGGCGGTGTATCTGCAGGAGTGGATCATGCCGCACTACGGCACCCCGAGGCTCTGGCGCCTCGACCGGGAGCAAGCCGGCAGCGGGGCGCTGGGGGATCTCGGGGCGCACATCATCGACCTGGGGCACTACCTGGTCGGCGACATGAAATCGGTCAGCGCCATGGTCAAGACGTTCGTCGAGGCGCGCGAGCTACCGGACGGTAGCGGCATGGCGCCCGTCGATGTCGATGACGCGTTCGTCGCCGGTGTCGAGTTCGCCAACGGCGCCTTGGGCACGCTGGAGGCGACCCGCTTTGCCGCCGGCCGCAAAAACCACCAGGTCATCGAGATCAACGGCGAGAGGGGCAGCATCCGTTTCGATCTCGAGCGCCTCAACGAGCTCGAGGTTTTCTGGGTCGCGGACGAGCCGAAGGAAACGCAGGGGTTTCACAAGGTGCTGGTCACCGAGGCCCATCATCCGTTTTGGGAGCATTGGTGGCCGCACGGCCACATCATCGGCTGGGAGCACACCTTCGTGCACGAGATCACCCACCTTCTCGACTGCATCGTCAACGACGGGGAGGTGGCCCCGCACGGCGCGACCTTCGAGGATGGCTACCGCGCCGCGGTCGTCGGCGACGCGATCCTCGAATCCGCGGCCGCGCGGAGGCAGGTCGACATTCGCTACTGAGTCGAGTTTCGTCGCCCAGAGGAGCGAGCGCGCGGCGTGCCCTTCGTTATCGGGTCTTGCGGCCCCGACGGGCGAGATACGCGGTCCAGGTAGCCGCCAATAGCAGGCCCAGAAACTCGCGCCCTTCCTCCATCTCGGTGCTCATCATCTCCCAGGACTGAAACAGATCCGGGAACGACGTTCGGACCACTGCCGGGACCAGGGTGGCGGCCCAGACGAAGGCCACGACGGCGACGGCCGCCGGGATCTTCCACGCGCTCGGCAGCCGCAGCGCGGCGAAGGAGACGCCCGCGACGGCCAGGTACAGCGCCGCCCAGGAATAGGGGTCGGGATCGTTGTATTGCACCGCGGCCGCGAACACGAAGAGGGCGCCCATCGTGCTGATGCCGATCATCGCCGCCTTGGACGCGTGCCCGGAAGGTGTCCGTTCGACGCTCGCGGAGGGTGTCACTCGATCAGCTCGCAGCGTGCGGCAGAGCTCGGGGCGGTTCTTCGCCACGCTGCGGAGATTCCTCGGCGCCCTGCAGCTCGCGGATCCAGATGTTGCGAAAGCTGACCAGGTTGCCGTGGTCCTGCAACGTCAGAGGCAGCTTGCTTTCGTGGGCTTCGTACGCGGGCTCACCGATGAATACGGTCGGGCCGAGAAGCGTGACGTGGTTGTGGATCAGCACGCCGTTGTGCAGGACCGTCATGGTCGCCGGTCGTTCGAGCCGCCCGCCGGGCGCGAAGCGCGGCGCCGTGAAAACGATGTCGAAGGCTTGCCACTCGCCCGGCGCCCGGGTCGCATTCACCGCTGGGATGTGTTGCTTGTAGATGCTGCCTGCCTGGCCGTTCGAATAGGTGAGACTCTCGTACGAGTCGAGCACCTGCACCTCGTAGCGGCCCATGAGAAACACGCCGCTGTTGCCGCGCTCTTGGCCCTCACCGGTCAGCACCGTCGGGCTTCTCCACTCGAGGTGGAGCTGGACGTCGCCGAACGCCCGGCGCGTCGCCAGGTCGCCGGCGCCGGGCGTTACCGTGAAGGCGCCGTTTTCGACCTCCCAGCCGGCGGCGCCGTCGGGACCCGACCATGCAGCCAGGTCCGTGCCGTCGAACAGCACGATCGCGTCCGACGGGGCGCGCGAAGCGTCGCCCGGATCGATCTTCGGGGGCACCGGGTCCCAGACTTCGGTTAGCGCCGGGTCACGCTGTGCCGGGTCGCGCTGCAGCGGGTCGCGTTGCGCCGGGGCCGCGGCGCCCGCAACGCCGAGGGCGAGCAGGAGGGAGAAACATAGGGCGGATCGATGTGCGTGCATGGTGAGGCTCCGTGGGTCTATCTCTGCGGGATGTTGACCAGCGTGTAGTACGCCTCGGCGTGCAAGAGGCCCTCGCCGGCCGTGTTGCGCACGCCGGCGAGGTGCAACTCGTGCACGTAGCCGGCGCGGATCGGATCGATCGTCAGGCGCACGCTCAGGCCGTCATCGGCGACCGTGGCGGAGGTGATGTCGACGTCCACTTTGTCGCCCTCCGGCCCGCCGTACTCGCGGCTCAGCCTGTAGGTGTAGCTCTCCATGCGGTACGAGGCCGGATCCTCGGCGCTCGCCCGATCGACGGGCGCGGTGAAGGTGAGCTCGAAGCCGTCGGGTCGGGCGTGCATCTCGTGGATTTCGAACGGCGTTTCGCCCGTCCACACGAGGCGCTGGAAGCCGAAGGGGTCGGGGCCGATGCTGCCCCATCCACGCGCCGACATGCCGATGAAGAGCGAATCATCGGCGCCGAACGCCACCCGTATGACGCCGCTCTGCAAGCCGCGGCGGAAGTTGAACACGGCGCCCTGCCAGTGGCCGCCGATCTGTTCGAGAAACACACGCATCACCATCGCGTGATGCTGATCGCCGACGAAGATCTGGCCGTCGAAGGGGCCGAACGCGCCGCCGGTCGTATCCCATTTGAAACCGCTCGGCGACTGCCCCATCTTCACGTACGGGAACCACACCGCCGGCATCTTGTAGCTCGGGATGTCCTCGTGCAGATCCTTCATCCAGGTGCCCGATCGCGGCAGCCCCTCCGGGATCGAGTCGACGAGCGATCCGGGCAGGTCGATCGACGGCATGCCGAGCGGGTGGCCGTGGAAATCGCCGACCTCGATCTGCGACAGCTTCGACGCGTTGTTCCACTCGCCCTGGTTGTCGGTGTAAAAAACGTCGCCCCACGGGCTGACCTCGATGCCGGCAGGAGAGCGCAAGCCGGCCGCGACGTACTCGGTCGCGCCGGTTTCGCGATCGACCCGAGCTGCCCAGCCGCGCCAGTTGGCAGGCCCGTAGGGTTCGTCGCCGAAGGGGATGTTCAGCGACACCCACAGCTTGCCGTCGGGCGTCAGGCGCGGGCCGAAGGCGTACTCGTGGTAGCTGCCGCTCAACGCCCAGTCATCGGTAACCGTCTCGAAGACGTCGGCGCGGTCGTCGCCGTCGTTGTCGCGCATCCGCGATAACTCGCCGCGTTGCGCGAAGTAGATCCAGCCATCGAGCTCCAGCAGGCCGAGCGGCTCCGCCAACCCGAACGCGTAGCGTTTGAAGACGGGCGCGGGCGGATTGGCGTAGGCGTTCTCGACGATGAAGATCTCGCCGCGCCGCGTCGCGACCATGATGCGGTCGTCCGACAGACGCAGGAGGCCGCTGACCTCCATGACCATGCCGTCGAGCAGGGGCAGCGTGATGAGCTCGTAGTAGCGGCTCTCGGCCTCGATCTGTGCCGGCAGCGACAGCACCCACTCTTCGAGGAGCGCCCGCTCCAGCTCCGCCCTCGTGCTGCCCGGATCGACCTGGTCCGGAGGGTTCTGGGCGAACGTCGCGGACGCCATCGCGACGATCGCCGCAGAGGCCACCGCCACGACCAAAGAGCTGGAGACGCACGCACCCATTCGCAGAGTTCTGTCCTTCACGAAGTTCACCATGAGATTTCCACGTCGATCGAAACGGTTTGGTTCGATGCGATGCTGACAGGGAGCAGGAGCTGCTGCACGCCCTGCGAGGTTCGCACGATTGGAATCATCGGCGTGCTGGAGCGCAGCACGATGCCGATGCGGCCGTCGATTGTCCACGAGCCGTCGGGGTTTCGCGTGATCTCGTCGCCCTCGGCGAGCAACAGGTACAAAGCATCCGAAACTTCTCCCGCTTCCAGCGAGAAGCGTCGGATCAAATGGGTGCCCCCGGGGCTGAGCACCGGGATGGGCTGCTCTTCGATCACGACGTCGCCGAGCCGGTACATGAAGATCGGCCGCCGCTGCTCGTCGAGCCGGTAGCCCATGAAACGGCCGCCGATGTTTCGATCGGTCCTCGTAACGGGCGGCCACGGCGTATCGATATTGTCGAGGTAAGCCAGCGCCGGCCCCGGGGGCATGTTGATCACTTCGTCGCCGTAGGGGTCGAGAAACTGGCCGGCTCGCCCGCTCCACGTCCCCTGGGCATCATAGAATCCGCCGCGCCATGCCTTGGCCAACCGCATGACGTTGGCGTCGAAGCCGAGGTGCACCGATTCCGGGTAGCCGACGACGATGGCGCGCGGGCCGACGTCGGTCATGAACGTCCGGAAGATGATCGGTTCGTCGCCCGGCCGGAGGACGAGCGAATCGCCCAGGTTCATGCCCTCGGGCTCGGGCATCGATGCGCCGAGCGAGAGGTAGCTCCAGATGGCGTCGATCTGCCCGGCAGCGGTGCCGCCGGCGATGTCCGGGTGGATGACGCTGCCGCCCGCCCAGAACGCCGGCATGCGCGTGTCCTCGTTGATGGAGTGTGGATCCAGGAGCAGCCGGGCGACCCACGCGGGGCGCAGCCGGTCGTAGGCGTTTGCCAGGTTGATGGTCGAGATCCCCGCCGCCTCGTTGACGCCGATGTCGTGGCAGGTGATGCAGCGCAGCCCCGTGGAACCGGCGAGGGTGACGCCGTCTTGCACGGCCTGGGCGGAGAACGGAGGCTCGACCAGGTCTCCCGGCTGTGCGTCGGCTTGATCCAGAGCCGCCGGTAGCCGGTCGATGAGGTAGTCGCCGAAACGCGGCATGCGCGTCTGCATGTAGTTGCGGCGCACGTGCATTCGCTCTTCGGTCAGCACCGAGACCAGCGCGTCGCGCTTCAACTTGCCGCCGATTCCGGTGAGCGCCGGGGGGATGCGTCCTTCGTCGCCGAGGTCCATGCCGCCGACGACCTTGAAGTAGGGGTCGCGCACCGCGCCCGGGCCGCCCACCGTGGCCGGGCGGTCCCGGCCGGCGCTGTCGTCGGCGCGTTGGTGGCAGGCATAACAGTTGTACGTGGCGAGCGCATGAACGACCCGGGTGCCTGCGTCTCGCGGCCGGGCGAGCTCGTCAAGATCCGAGAGAGCGGCGCGAATCGCCTGCTTCTGATGCGCGGCAAGGTTGTATCGAGGCGATCCTTTGCCCGCGTGCAGCGTCGTGCCGGCGGCCAGCGAATTCGGGTCGAGCGCCTCGAGTGGAGGCGCGGGGTACAGGGGGGCGGCGCCGGTGGCTGCGGTGCTCAGCGCGTGGCACGACGCGCATCCCATCTCGGCGAACAAGCGGCGGCCCTCCCGGGCGCGTTCCGGATTCACCTCGAACCGCGCGTCGGTTCGCGGCGCCATCGTGACGTTCGCGAACATGGCGACACGATCGATAGGCGTCGGCTCCTCGATCGTCCCGCCCTCGATGCTTACTTCGAGGTACGGCTGCCGGGTATCGCCTCTGAGGTAGTAGGTCACCTCGACGTCATGGTCGCCGGCGGCAAGCTCGACGTGCGCGGAGATCTCCCGGCCCGTGTCGCGGTCCTTGGTGGCGATCGTGTGCCCGTCGATCAACAGCTCGGAGCCCGATCGTCGATCCGAGCCGAGGACGAAGGTGTAGGCGCCGGCCTCCTCGATGGGGATCAGCCCGCTGAAGCGGAACATGTGATTGCGGCCACGGGTTCGAATCGGCAGCTCGAGCGTCAGCAGGTCGATGCGGCCGAAACCCGCCGGTGTCAACTCGTCGTAGATCGGCGGCGGCCGGGTGAAGAAGCTCACGGCGTCTTCGTCCTGCATGGGGTCTAGGAAATATTCGAATTCGAAACCCGCGACCTTCTCGACGATCTCCGGCTCCTGGTCGCGTAAGAGGTACACGGCGATGTCGGTGGCCTCGTCCTCGCTGAGGTACAACGACGGCATGCGCCCACCGGGGCGAACGCGATCGGGGTCGAGGAGAAACTCCACGAGCGCGCCGACCGAGGTCCGGGCGGCCAGATTCGGCAGGGGGACCGAAGGGGTCGCCGGGGTAGCGGAGCTTTCCTCGGGGGCGTGGCAGGCGACGCAACCGATCGAATGGAACAACCCACGGCCCCGCTCCACCGTCGCCTGGAATCGGAACGTCGGGTGGCCGGGGGACTCCATCTCGCCGCCCTGCCGTATCAGGAAATGGGTGATCTTTTGCACCGCATCATCACGTTCCTGGGGCGCGAACGAGTGGAAGACGTTCGGCATGGTGGAGCCCGGCTTCGCCGCCTGCGGATCCGCCAGATAGGTTGCCAGCCACTCGGGCGTCACCCGTCGGCCGATTTCTGACAAATCCGGCGCCGGCTTGGTGGCGATCCGATCGGCGATGGAGTTCCGGGCCGGATCGGAGACGGCATGGCAGGAGAGGCAATTGAGCTCGCCGAGCAGCACCTCACCCATCGTTCGCTCGTCGGCCGGGTCCGAGCGCCGCAATTGCTCATACCCGGCCACCACAGGCGAGATCACACTCGTCGATTGAGCGCCTGGCGTTGCCGATAGAGCGCCTGGCGTCGCCGATGGATTGCCGTGTGCCAGCGAGGCGACGGCGGTCGCGGTCAGGGCGACGGTGAGCGAAATTGCCGCGGTCGTGGCGAGCAGCCGGCGCATCACCACACCAGCTCCCGGGGGGCGACTACCACGGGCTCCTCGGCCCCCGGGAACGAAGCGGGAGCGCCGATCGTTACCTCGCCGGTGGCGACGTACTCCGTTCCTCGCGCCAGAACCGTCTGAAAACCGACACAGTGCAACGCCGCGCCCGCCGGGTCGGACTCGCCGTTGTAGTGGCCCAGCGGGATGTGAAACACTTTCCCATGGCCGTAGGTGACGAGCATCAGGATCGGTTCGTCGGCGTTGGTAACGCGGGAGTACGAATGGGCCAGCACCTCGACGTTCTCCGCCGGGCCGCGCAGCGAGGCGTAGAGCTCGTCCTCGGCGTGCATCCATTCGGCCGGCAGGCCGGCGAGAATCGGGTGCTCGGGTCGATCGTGGATCACGAGAAAGTCGCGCATCCGGCCGTGTTCTCCGCTGCGGCCTGCATCCGGCGAGGCGGCGATCCACTCGCCGTCGATCAGGCGCAGGATGGAGCCGTGTACGCCGGCCTGACGGCCGCCCCAGCCACCGACGCCGATCATCTCGTTGTACCCGATCCAGCGGGCGTCGTGATTGTCGGCGGCGTGTACCGAGACGAATCCGCCGCCCTCCCGGACGAACGTCTCGAGATCTGCTTTGGTGGCTTCCGACCAGAGAGACTCGCAGCCGCCAGTTTGCCCGCAGTCGTCGTTGAAGTTGCTGAGCACGACGTCGTATTGGGAAAACTGCGGACGCCACGCCTGCCATTCTTCACGGCTGGCGCGCTTGCGCGGCGACGTGCTCACGTCGACGGTGAAGCGTCCGGTCTGCTCCAGGGTTGCCTTGGTGGCTTCGGTCGTACGCTCCCAATCGTGGTTGTTGACGCCGTCGATGATCAGAACTCTGATGTTCTCCGAACCCTGACCCGCGGGAACGATGAACGACAGCAACAGAAGGACCAGGAGAATCTTCATCGCAACGTTCTCTTCCTTGGCTCCGGGGAGCCCGTTGGAGTCTCGAGCACCGCTTCGGGGCAAGAGGCTATCGCGGCGGCCCGACGTCAAGCAAAGGAGCTCGCATGAGTGCCGACGTGCGACCGCAAGGCCGGGAAGTCGGCACCGCCGCGTGTCAGCATCTGATCGACACGTTTGCGGCGCCCGGGACCGATGATCCGGCATACCGATCTCCCTCGACCGCAGGAACCGTCGAAATGAACCGTCGCCATCGAATGCCCGCCGCCATGCTCATGATCCTGGGCCTGATGATCGCGGGCACCGCTGCGCCCGCCGCTGCCACCGGGGCGACGCAATCGCCGCCGCCGTCGCAGCAGCAGGGCGACCCGGTGCGGGAACGCGTCGTCGTGCGCGCGCGGCTGCTGGATTCGGTGGCAACCTCCGTGGAGGTGATCGACGAAGAGACCATCGAAGCCGCGAACGCTCGAACCGTGGCCGAGTTGCTCGAATACGTCGCCGGCGCCCGGGTGCTGTCTTCCGGCTCCCGCGGCGGCGCGACGACGATTCAGCTGCGCGGCGGCGATCCGAACTTCGTTCTCGTGCTCCTCGATGGCGTACCGCTCAACGACCCGACCGATCTGGAGGGCGGCGCCGTGAATCTCTCGAGCCTGCCGATCTCCAGCGTTCAGAGGATCGAGGTGGCGCGCGGCCCGGTGTCGTATTTCTACGGCTCGACGGCGCTCTCCGGCGTCGTCAACATCGTGACCCGTCGTGGCACGACCGATCGGCCGCAGGTGCGGGCAACCATCGAGGGCGGCGGCAGTGCTTTGTTTCGGGGTGACGCCTCGGTGGCGGGGACGGCCGGTGGTGGTGACTACTACCTGGGCTTCGACTGGGAACAGCAGGACGGCCACGCCGGCGACGACGAGTTCCGGCAGGTCAACGTGCAGGGCCGCTTTGCGCTGCCGGTGGCTGAAGCCGCGACGCTGCAGCTCAGCACGCGCGCGGCGTGGTGGGACGCTGATGACTACCCGGAATCGTCCGGCGGGCCGGTGTTCGGCTCGGGCGACCTGCGCCGCACGGAGGCCACCGAGTTCAGCCTCGCCGCCGACCTGGAATGGAAGACCAACGAGCGCTGGCGCAACCGGTTCGTCGGCAGCTACTACCGGCGCGATCTTGATCGAGACAGCCCCGGGGTGTTTCCGCTGGTGCCGCCGTCGATCGAAGACACCTCGTACGGGCACCTGCGCGGCGGTTGGTTGACGACCTACGACCTTTCGGGAGCCGTCGCCGTCAGCGCCGGGGTCGACGTCGATCACGAGGACGGTGACAACGTCAGCACCCTGTTCTTGCCGCCGTTTTTCGGCGGTGACGTGAGCGGCGACTACGCCCTGTCGCGCACGACTCCGGGAACGTTCGTCGAGGTGGCCGCGGTCGCCGGCGACGTGAGCGTGGAGGCCGGTCTGCGAGCCGACTTCCCGGCGGACGGAGACACCGCGTGGAGCCCGCGCATCGGTGTCCGCTACGCGTTCGGCCGCAGCGGCACGGCGGTTCGGGGCACCGTCAGCCGCGCCTTCAAGCTGCCGAGCTTCTTCGCCCTCGCCAGCCCCCCTCAACTCGGTGGCAACCCCGAGCTTCGACCCGAGACCAGCGTCGGCGTCGACGTCGGCATCGATCAGCGGGTCGACGATTGGAACCTGACGGCGTCGTTCACGGTCTTCTGGATTCGCTACGAGGACCTCATCGATTTCGATTTCGACCTGTTTCAGAACGTCAACCGTGACGAAGTGAACGCACGAGGCGTCGAGCTCTCATTGCGATGGAGCCCCACGCCGCGCGTCCAAGTGTTTTCCGACCTGACGTATCAGAGGGCCGAGAGCCCCGAATCCACCGCGCCGCTCCGCAACCTGCCCGAGTGGATGGGCAGCGTCAGGGTGGGCTTCCGGCCGGTCGAGCCGCTACAGATCCGACTGGAATGGAGCTCGGCCTCGGACAGTTTCGACGTCCAGATTGCCGTGCCCGACATGACGACGGTCGACGGCTACGGCGTCCTGGATCTGGCCGCGACCTGGGATCTGCATCCCTCCTGGCAGATCCTGGCCCGCGTCGACAACCTGACCGACACCGACTACGAGCACTTCATCGGGTTCCCGCAGCCCGGAATCACCGCGAAGATCGGCTTGCGGTACATGCTGCGCTAGTCTGGATATCTCGGCGGGCGGCGTAGCGAGCGAGTGCGAGGGCGTGTGGAGGACAAGGCACGCGGCGATTCGAGCGCGGAGACGGGCTACGAGCTCCAGATGTCGCCCACCGTGTAGCCGTTGGGAAACGGGTCCTCGGGGTCGACGACGTACTGGGCGAAGCCGGTGATCCAGGCGGTACCGGAAAGGGTCGGGACGACCGCCTTGTAGTCACCGACCGTGGTCTCGCGAATGAGACGGCCGGTGAAGATCGTGCCGAGGACGCCCTCGTGCCGAAAATCTTCATCGAGGCCCAGCTCGCCCTTGGCGTGCATAACGGCCATCTTGGCGCAGGTGCCGGTGCCGCACGGTGAGCGATCGAGAACGCCTTTCCAGGTCGAGGGCCGGTTCCAATCGAGCTTGCCGGTGGAAACGACCACGGTGTTGCGGCGGTCGGCGTTCGCGCCGATGGGCGGCGCCGAGAGCTGGGCGATGGTGATGCCGCGGATGTCCGGGTTCTCCGGGTGCACACAGTCGAGTTGTTCCTGGGCGGCTGCCTTGACCATCTCGCCGATCCGGACGGCGTCGCCGGCTTCGTCCGCGCTCAGGCGAAGACCGAACTGGTCGGCGTCGGCGATGACGTAAAACATGCCGCCGTAGGCGACGTCGACGGTGACGGCGCCGAGCTCGGGCACGTCGATGGTGGCATCGAGGTGTACGGCGAAGGCGGCCACGTTCTCGAAGGTGACGCTCTTGACCTTGCCGTCGCGAACCTCGGCGCGAATCGGTATGAGCCCGGCCGGCGACTCGAGCAGCAGCTCGGTGACCGGCTCTCGGGACTCGACCATGCCGGTCTCGATGAGAACCGTAGCTACGGCGATCGTGTTGGTGCCCGACATCCCCGGGTACTCGACCTGTTCCATGATTACGTAGCCGGCGTCAGCCTCCGGAACGGTCGCCGGCAGGATCAAGTTGCAGTTGGCCGCCGGGTAGCCGCGCGGCTCGCGCAGCATGCGCAGGCGCAGCTCGTCGGCCTCCGTCTCGAGATACTTCATCTTCTCGAACATGGTGCTGCCGGGCACGTCGAGCACGCCGCCGACGATGACACGGGCGGGCTCGCCGCAGGCGTGGGTGTCGACCGCGTGGATTACTTTGGAAACCCGCATCGTCTCTCCCGGATCACAGGGACGCCCGCCGCCGCCGACAAGGCGTCGCCGTCCGGTTCAGAGGATCGCCAGAAAGCGCCCGACAAACCAGACGGACGCGACCGAGCCGATCGCGTAGGCGGGCACCGGGGCGGCCCACTCGGGCCAGGGCAGCTCCACCCGCCGCCAACATCCCCACGACAGCAGGATCGCACCGATGAAAGCAAGCTGGCCGATTTCGACGCCGAGGTTGAACCCCAGCAGCGCCATCGGCATCTCGACCACCGGCACATGCACTGCGTTCAGCGCGCCGGCGAAGCCCAACCCGTGCAGCAGCCCGAACGCCCCACAGACGACCCAGGGGTTGTCGGCGGTGAGAAAGTGCTTGCTGCGCCGCGCCTGCACGATCTCGCTGGCGAGAAACACGATGCTCAAGGCGATTGCTGCTTCGAGCCCGGCCACCGAAACCTTCATCGGTCCCAACGTGGTGAGGGCCAAACTCAGGCTGTGCCCGATCGTAAAGGCCGTGATTGCCTTGCAGAGCACGCGGCGGTCGCGAACCAGAACAACGAGCGCGAAAACGAACAACAGATGATCGAATCCAAGCAGGATGTGGCCGATGCCGAGCCATAGATACACAGTGATGCCCATCGTCTGGCCGTTGTTTTCGTAGCGCCGATTCTATGTAAAGTGCACCTATCGATTGCAGACTATATCAACCAGATGGAAAGGACTTCCCATGTCGCAGGTCATCATCTACGGATTCGAAACCTCGAACAATTTCAAGGTTCGCATCGCGCTCGGTTTTAAGGGGATCGACTATCGCTTCGAGACCATCGACCCGTCCGATCGCGGCGAGATTGTGCGGATCTCGGGCCAGCCTTTCACGCCGGTGGTGGTCCACGGCGACACGGTCATGTTCGATTCAGGCGCCATCCTGCGTTACCTGGAGGCCAACTTCCCCGGCACGCCGAAGTTGTTCAGCGAAGACTACGGCACGATGCGGCAGATCGAACGATGGGAGGCCTTCAGCCGGACCACATTGCACGAGCCGCTGATGATCATGGTGCGGCAGCGCATCGCCGGTGTCAGCGACGACGCCGAGACCGCGCGGGCGACCGGGCTCTTTGCCGAGGCGACCGCCGAGCTCGAGGCCGTGCTTGCCGACAACGAGTGGCTGGCGCACAGTCGCATGACTGCGGCCGACGTGACCGGCGCCGCGGTGATTCGCAGGGTCCAGGAAATGGCACCTTTCGATCTGCCCGCCGACCGGCCGCACATGTACGCCTGGGCGGAGCGGGTCAACGCGCTCGATCCGGGACCCGGCTAGAGCGGCAACGCCGCAGATGGCCTCTTGTCGTCGCCACCCGCCAGACCCATCACACGTTCACCACGGCCTGCTAGAGGCCGCTCGTGCCGAAGATCGGCCGGCCGATCGCCATGATGCCGCCGAGGATCAGGAGCAGCGACAGCGCCACCCCTACCAGGGCGACGCCCCAGCTCGGCTCGTCGCGCCGTTTGTTCATGATGTTGGCGACGTGGCCCACGGTCGCCGCCGCGAGCATCATGACGACGTGACCTAGAACCTGGGAGGAGGTCGGGGTCATCAAGAACAGGACGATCCCGACGAGCACCTGCAGGTCGAGCAGGCCGACAAAGGCTCCGGTGAGGATCTTGGCGAGCTTGTCGAAGGGCCCGTGACGGAGCGTGCCGACGAGCAGATAGACGACCGCGGCGATCGCGGCGAGCAAAACCAGGTAGCGCAGCCCCGAATGGGTGTAAAACACTATGGGCATCATGGCGCACACTCTACCCCGACACGGTTGCGGGCGCTGAGACGGGTGGGGTGCAAGGCGCCTCGGTGCGCGTGGCCGTCGAATGTAGGTCGCTGCCGGGGATCGCCGGCAGCGACATGGTCACGCAACAAATCGAGTTGACACGGCAGAAAGCGCGGATCTCACCCGGTGCGGACCTGGAGATCCAACGTTTCTCCGTCGTCAAAGTAAAGGATCAGGCGTGACGTGTCAGCCCGCTTATCTCGACGCGCTCGCAACAGGAGGGCGTTGCGATACGCGGGTTAGCGGCCGCGATCGCCGCTGCGCTGGTTGCCGCCCCCACCTCGACCGCCGCCGCCCCCGCGACCGCCGAAGCCGAACTCCCAGGGCATGATCCCCTCGTCGTAGACGGCGTTGGGGTTGTCAGGATCGACGTAGCGCCAGCGGACGGCGTCGGCATAGAGGCGGCCGTCGGCGAGGTCCGACAGCTCGACGCTCGCCTCCTCGCCTTCCCCGAACGTGAACCTGCCCAGCGCGTTCCAGCCGGGCTCGAGCTGATCGGTGTTGATCGTCAGCTCGGTGGCTTCGCCGCCGTGGTGGATGGTCATCAGGTAGTAGTCGGCGGCGCCCCGGAAGCCTTCCCGGGATGTCCGTCCGTTGATGCGACGCGGCAGGTAGTAGTAGGCGACGTCGTATTCGCCGGCGTACGGCAGGGTCGCGGTCCAGATCGCCGGCTGGGCACCGTCGCCACCGCTCTTGGCGCGGTAGTTGGTCTCGTAGCGGCCGAAGGCGTAGCGGCTCTCGTTAACCCCCCAGTTGCCGCCCTCCAGGCCCGGGCGCATGTAACGCTGCACGCGGCGCACCGGCATCGAGAACCCTTGGTCTTCGTTGTCGACGATGATCTCGGTGAACGCCGCCTCTGCGGCGGTAACCACCCGGACGTACTCCTCCGGCGGGCCCGGCTGGACCTCTTCCGGAATGCGCAGCGGCGAGCGCAGCGGGCGCCGGTTCTTGGCCAGGAAGGGCTCCACGGTCACGATATGGGGGCGCACGCCGATCACCATCGAGACCTCGACCTCCTGGCCGCCCTCGATCTCGACGTTCTTGGTGATCTGGTCGCCGCGGCCCTGCAGCTGCACCTGGACGAACCCGCGGCCGGGCTCGCCGTTGCGGATGCGGACCATGACCTGGTAGACAACCCTGCCCCGCTCGTCCTCGACTTTCTGCGCTTCGGTGCGGGTCAAGATGTAGCCGGGCACGTAGGTTCCGTGCACCCAATCGTGGATGAGGCGATCGAGCCCGGCGCGGCTGACGTCCTCCTCGCTGGTGCCTTCCGGAACGACGGCGCGCTGGAAATCCTCGAACGAAATGTCCTTGTATTGTGACGATTTACCGAACGACTCGAGCGTGTCGATGAACTCATCCGAGCCGACCACCGCCTCGATCATGCGGAACATCGTCAGGCCCTTGGCGTCGAGGACCGAGCGATAGAGGTCGGGGTTCGCATCGGGATCGAGGTCGGCGAGCGACTGCGTTTGCATCGCTTCGAGCATCTCGTCCCAGGTCGCGTCAGTACCGACCTGGCGCGGCCCTCCCGGGCCCCCGGGTCCGCCGCCGATCCGGATCGTTATTCCGCCGCCTCCGCTGTCCTGTGGCCGGCCGTGATCGAAACCGCCACCGCCCATGCCGCCGTAGCCCATGCCTCCACGGCCGCCGCCCCGATTGTTTCGGAACATCGCCGAGCGGATCTCCTGCGACAGATCTTCCTGCATGTAGACCGGCATACCGCGGGCGAGCAGCGAGGCATTTTCACCCTCGAACCCACGGTTGAACGTCCATAGCTGCACGAGCGGCGAGCGGAAGAGGCCCCCGGTCGCACCCTCGGGGCTCAGGAACACGGAGAAGATGGCGCTGGCGATCTGGCTGCTCTTTGCCCGCGCCGGGTCCTGGTTCCGGCCGAACTCCGAGTTCATCGAGCGGTTGGCCCGCTGGGTCATTCTCTTGACCTGGCTGATCAGCGTGTCCTCTTCGATCATCAAGATGCCCGGCTGGGTGAGGCCGCCGTTTTCCTCCCACCCCTCGTAGTACCACTGGACGAGGAACGGGACCTCGACCACCGACAGGCGCTCGTACGGGTACGGCAGGCCGGTTTCTTGGGCCATGGCGGTCAGCAACTGGTCGACCACCGCGACGATCTCCTCGGCGGCGTCTTCGAAAAACAAGATCTGGCGCACGTGCAACGGATGGATGTAGAGAGCTACCTCGATTCCTGCCGCCTCGGCGGTGAACACCTCGTACGCGCTGACGTTGAGCGACAGTTGCGGCACCGGTGTGTTGATCTCCCAGACGCTGCGGCTGCGGCCCGCCTCGGTGGACGCGCTGGTCGGCACGCCCTGGGTGACCGCCTCGAGGCCGGCCGGTGTATCCACGGTGATGCGGCCGGTAGAGAACGACACCGGTCGGCGCTCGTCATTGCCGTAATCAACGCCGGGAACCGGATACCAGCGGCTGCGCGGCGGCAGGTAGGTCGAGTCGGCGCGGATCCAGGCGGTGAGGTCGCCCTTGTGGATCGGCCCCTGCCGTTTCTCGATGCGCGCCGCGGTGCGCAGGAGGTCGAAGCCTTCGCGATCGATATCCCCGGCGTATTCCATCGTGATCGTCGTCTCGTCGCCGGGCGCCAGAGCTGCGGGCGGCGTGACCCGGATAACCGAGCCCTCGACCTCGAACGGCAGATCGCGGCCGCTCGCGTCGGTAACCGTCGATATGATGAGGCCCGGATTGAGCGTGAAGATCATCGTGTCGAGAGGCGTTTCGTTGTTGTTGGCGAGCACCATCTCGACGGTGGCCGCCAGGGGCACGCTGTGGTTCATGATCTCGACGTCGAGCTCGTAGTTCACGACCGTGGCGACCGGTGTGTCGCCGTAGCTGATCTGGATCGCGAACAGGTCGGCGCGGTTGCGGTCGCGGGCGACATCGTGCTGCGCCATGTTGCCGTACAGGACGACCGCGCCACCGATCCCGGCCAGGGCCATCACGTGGCCGATCTTCGACCAGACGCCCGGCTTCGGCAGACGCGGGTAGCGGGCGATCGAGAGCCCGAGAAGGGCGGCGGAGAGCGCCATGTAGAAGACGCGAATCTCGAGCACCCGGGTGACGTCGCCGAGGCCGAGCATGTCGGAGAAGTACAGCGGCGCGAAGAAGGCGCCGAAGTCGAAGATGCCGCCGTAGCGCGTGCCGAGAAAGAACAGCACGGCGATGACGTAGGTGATCGACACCAGCGCCGTGGCCGTCGTATTGCGCAGGATGGCGCCGAGCGAGAAGGTCAGCGCCGACATGAAGATCAGCGCCGGGAACGTCATCAGCGCGAAGTAGGTCAGGTACGGGGCCAGCAGGAACGGCTCGCCGGTGACGCTGATCTTCGCCGCCTGGATGGCCAAGGTGAGGCCGAGAACACAGAGGCTCAGGGCGGTGAGCGCTTGCACGACGCCGACGTACTTGCCGGTCACCAACTCGGCGGTGGTCAGCGGCCGCGCCGCGATGACTTCCTCGACCCCGGCCCGCTCGTCGGCGGCGCGGAAGTTCCCCGCCACGAAGGCGATCAGGATGGTCTGGATGTACGTGTAGAAGTAGAACGGTATGAAGGCGCTGAGCCCGAGGGCGAAGGCTCGGTCGTCGAGCTGGCCTTGGGTCTCGGCGATCGCCAGCACGATGCCGATCAGCAACGGAATGGCGATGCCGATCAAACCGAGGGCGCGGAATTTGGTCGTGCGCATCAGCATGATGCGTTCGTAGCGGGCGACGCCGAGGATATTGCTCAGGATTCTCATGGGCTGCTTCCGTTTCCGTCCGGGGAGTGACCGTCCATCGACATGAAATAGATATACGCGTCTTCGAGGTTCGGGGGCTCGGGCTCGGCGCCCGGGGGCGGGGCGTGGTCGCCGACAATCCGGACTGTCAGGTCGTCACCCACCGGGGTTACGGTGACGACGTGCCATTCCTTTTGCACCTTGGCAAACGCCGCGTCGTCGACGTGCAGCGTCCAGGTCTTGTTTTCGGCGTGCCGCACCAGCTCCTCCGGCGGGCCGTGGAACAACAGGCGACCGAAGTTGAGTACGGCGATGTCCTCGCAGGTGCTCGAGATGTCGCCGACGATGTGGGTCGAGATCAGGATGGCGCGGTTGCGGCTCAACCGACCGAGGATCTTGCGGAACCGGATGCGCTCTTCCGGGTCCAAACCGACCGTGGGCTCGTCGACGATCAGGAAGTCGGGCTCGGCGAGGATCGCCTGGGCGATGCCGAGGCGCCGCTTCATGCCGCCCGAGAACGTGCCCGTGTACTTGTCGCGCACCTTCGTCAACGCTACCGCTTCGAGCGCCTCCTCGACGACCTGCTTGCGGTGCTTGGCCGGGCGGATGTGAGCCAGGCGGGCCATGTATTCGAGAAACTCGAACGCGGTGAGGTTCGGGTAGGCGCCGAAGTGTTGCGGCAGGTAGCCGAGCCGCTGGCGCACTTTGCCACGGTCGGCGCCGATGCGCAGGCCGTCGATCGTCACCTCGCCGCTGGTCGGCTTCATTTGCGTCGACAAGATCTTGATCAGGGTCGTTTTACCGGCGCCGTTCGGGCCGAGCAGCCCGAAGGTACCGGTGCTGATACGCAGATCGAGATTGTCGAGCGCCGGGCGCGCTCCCTTTTCATAGATCTTGCTCAATGAAGAGATCTGAATGTCCATATGGTCCTACAATAGGGGGAATCAGCCGAGTGCAAAAGGGCCTTCGTTTCCCGCGCGTCTTCAAAACGGGAAGCAGACTCTCTGCCCGCCAGGATACCGCACCCGAGTTTATTGTTCCCTCAGGGAACGTTCGGTGTCGGTAAACCGTCTGTAAAGATTTGTAATAGTCCTCAAAAGCGACGTTGTTGTCGCCTACGGGCGGTGTAAGAGTATGGCACCGGTCAACGGAGCAACGCGGCCCCGCAGCTCCCCTCCCCACGACGAAAGCTGAGCGCAGTGCGAAAGATGAAGTTGCGGAAGTTCTCACTCCTGATCTTGTTGATGCTGGTGGCCGCCGGTTGCCAGGAGGCCCCGGAGGAACGCGTCGTCGATCTCGTGGTGCCGGTCACCGTCCAGCCGGTGGCGCGCGGCACCATCGAGTCGTTCGTTTCAACGACCGGTAGCTTGCGTGCCTCGCGCAGCGCCGACATCCTCGTCGAGGTACGCGGCAACCTTTTCTACATCGAAGACGCGAGCGGCAAAAAGCCGGTCGAGGGCACGCGCGTCGCGCGCGGCGACCGCATCGCACGCATCGAGAGCGAAGAATACGTCAACGGCATCCGGCTGCAGTCGCGCGAGCTGGGGCTGGAAAACGCGCAGAACAACCTGGCCGAGAAGGAAGCGCTGTTCGAAGAGGGGCTGGCGGTTGCTTCCGAGGTGCAGGCGGCCCAAAAGACCGTCGCCGACGCCGAATCCGACATTGTTGATGCACGAATTCAGCTCGGCAAAATGAACGTCTACGCGCCGCTGGCCGGCTATCTCACCGCGCTTGCCGATACGACGGAAAACACCATTGTCGAGGCCAACACGGTGATCGGCCAGGTCGTCGACTACGGCCTGGTGCTCACCGACCTGAAGATCCCCAACTCGCAGATGCCGAACATCGACCTGGGCCAGGAGGTGCGGATCACCAACTATGCGTTCCGCGACCAGACGTTCATCGGCACGGTTTCGGTGCTCGACCCGACGCTCGATCCGGTGACCCGAACGTTTCGCATCGAGGTCACGATCGACAACCCCGGGTTGGTCTTGCGCCCCGGCATGTTCATCAAGGCCGACATCGTCGTCGAGCAGCGCGCCGACATCCTCGTTATCCCCAAGGAGCTGGTGTTGAGCCGGCAGAACCGCAGCGTCGTTTTTGTCGAAGAAGAGGGCCGTGCGCAGCAGCGCTACATCGAGACCGGCCTGTCGGACGACCTGATGGTCGAAGTGCTCGATGGACTCTCCGAAGGCGAGCGTCTGATCACCAGCAACTTCGAGACGCTACGCTCGCGCACCCAGGTTCGGGTGACCGGCGAAAGCGGCCCGAGGGGAACGGATAACTGACAGGGGAACTCCAGCACCCTGCTACGTCGGTGAGCTTCTCGCCGACCACGTGACGGTCTGAGATGTCGCTACCCGAGTTTTCAACCCGCTACCCGGTCACCATCGTGATGGCGACCTGCGCCGTCGTGCTGCTCGGCTGGATCTCTCTCGGCGGCCTCGGCATCGACCTGCTGCCGAACGTCGAGACGCCGGTCATTACCATCGACTTGCGGGTTCCCGGGAAGTCCCCGCAAGAGATGGAAGAGCGCTACACGCGGCGGTTGGAGCGTGACGTCAGCACGGTCAGCGGCGTCGATCGGGTCTATTCGATCACCCGTTCCGGGCAGTCTGTCGTGGTGGCGGAGTTCGGCTGGGACACCGACATGGACTTCGCGCTTCTCGACGTCCAGAAGCGCATGGGCGCCTACGGAACCGACGACGAGATCGACAGCCTCGACGTGACGCAGGACGACCCGCAGGCGTTGCCGGTGGCGCGTATCGCGGTGACGTCGCCCGACTACGCCGACCTCGACGAGCTGTTCGGCGCCATCGACATGCTGGTGAAGCCTCGACTCGAGGCCCTCGACGGTGTCGCCTCGGCGGAGATCGAAGGCGATGCCGAAAAGGAAATTCGCGTCATCCTCGACCCGTACCTGCTGGAGGCGTTCGGCCTCACCGACAGCACGGTGGTGCAACAGATCCAGCAAGCCAACCAGGATGTCTCCGGCGGTCGTCTGGAGGAAGGCGATCAGTCGTACCAGGTGAAAGGGCTCGGTCGCCTTACCGACATTACCGAGATCGAGAACCTGATCGTCGGTGCGCGCGCCGGCAGCGTTGACGACGCCGCTGCAGCAGGCGCGGCGACCGGTGTCGGTGCGGCGACGACGACCGAGGCCACCCTGCGGGTTCCGGTGTACGTGAAGGACGTCGCTGCCGTCGTCCTCGAGTACGCCGAGCGCGAGACCATCGTGCGGCTCAACGGCGTCGAGTGCCTCGGCATCGCCATCTACAAGGAAGCCGACGCCAGCACGGTCGACGTCGTGCGGACCGTGCTCGCCGACATGGAGCAGCTGGCGCTCGATCTGCCCAACGTGCAGTTCACCGTCGTCGAGAACCAGGCCCGGTTCATCGAGTCGGCCGTCCAGGAGGTCGAACAAGCCGCCCTGTTCGGCGCCTTGCTCGCGGTCGGTGTCCTGCTCCTTTTCTTGCGCTCGATCACCGTGACGCTGGTCATCGGCCTGGCGATCCCGATCTCCATTCTGGCGACGTTCACGCTGATGTACTTCCAGGACCTGACGCTCAACATCATGACGTTGGGCGGCCTGGCGCTGGGCGCCGGCATGCTCGTCGATAACGCCATCGTCGTGATCGAAAACATCTACCGGCGGCTCGAGCTCGGCGCCGACCCCTACGAGGCTTCGGCCAAGGGCGCCTCCGAGGTCGGCACCGCGATCCTGGCCTCGACGCTCACCACGGTGTCGGTGTTTCTGCCGATCGTCTACGTCCAGGGGCTCGTGGGCGAGCTCTTCAAGGAACAGGCCTGGACGGTGGCGTTCTCGCTGCTGTCGTCGCTCGTCGTCGCGATGACGGTCGTTCCGATGCTCAGCTCGCGTCTGCTGAAGCAGAGAAGCGTGGTCGGGAAGCCCGTAGAGCGCCGCTGGTATCGTGCCGTGTTGTCCATGGCGCTGGACCACAAGGTTGTCGTCTTCGTTCTCATCGCCATCATCGCGGCGGGCACCTACCAACTGGCGCTGACGATCCAGATGGAGTTCATCCCGCGCGAAGACCAGGGTCTGTTCAGCGTCAATGTCGCGTTGCCCGAGGGTTCGCGCCTGGAGATGACCGATCGCGTGGCGATACGCGTCAGCTCGATGATCCAGGAGCTCGGCGGCGACGACGTCGTCACGGTGTATGCGCGCTCCGGTCAAGACCCGGCGCGGGTGACCAACGTTACCGATCCCAGCGGCCCGAACCGCACCGATCTTTCGGTGGCGTTATCGACAGGCCCGCGCCGCAGCATCGCCCAGATGGTCGAGGCCATCGACAGGGAGCTGGCCGAGATTCCCGATCTCGAGGTCAAGTACGAGCTCCAGGAAACGGCGTTGCAGGGCGTGCTCGGGGGGGAGGCGGCGCCGCTGCAGCTCGAGATCATCGGCGACGACCTCGATACGTTGCGCCGGCTGACCACGGAGATGGCGACGCTGATCGAGGGGTTGCCGGCGATCTACAACGTGCGCACGAGCTTTCAGGGCGGGCAGCCGGAAATCGATCTGAACCTGCGCGACGACGTCATCGCCGCCTTTGGCCTCACGCCGCAGGCGCTGATCGCCGACCTCGAACGCCGGCTGTCCGGCGAGGTCGCCGGCGAGCTGTCGAAGAATCAACGCTCGCGTGACATTCGCGTCGGCTTCGAGGACGTCTCGCTCGGCGAGCTGCGCTCGATTCGAATCGACACGGCCGCGGGCGCGATCCTGACCCTTGGCGACATCGCCGACCCGCGCATCGTTGAGGGTCCGCGCGAGATCCTGCGCGAGGACCAGCGGCGCATCGGCAGGATCAGCGGCTACCTTGTAGAAGGCGCCGTTCTCAGCGAGGCGATCGGCCAGGTCGAGGACCTGGTGTCGCAGGTAGCGCTGCCGGTCGGCTACGGCGTCGAGATCGGTGGTGAGGAGCGCGAGCGCGCCGAGGCGTTTGCCAGCCTCGGCTTCGCCCTCGGCCTGGCGGTGATCCTCGTCTACATGGTGATGGCGTCGCTGTTCGAATCGATCGTCCACCCGTTCACCGTCATGCTCACGGTGCCGTTCGCCGGCGTCGGCGTCGTCGTCGCCTTCTGGGTGCTCGGCGAGCCGCTCAGCATCATGGCCTACATCGGCGTCATCATGCTGGGCGGCATCGCGGTGAACGACGCCATCATTCTGGTCGACCACGTCAACCACCTGCGCGCCACCATGCCGATTCGCGAGGCCGTCATGCAGGGGGCGCAGGACAGGGTCCGCCCGATCCTCATGACCAGCGCCACCACGGTGCTGGCGCTCTCCCCGATGGCGATCGGCTTCGGCGAAGGCTCGCAGATGCGGGCGCCGATGGCCATCGCGGTGATCGGCGGGTTGGTGACCTCGACGCTGTTGACGTTGGTCATCATCCCGGTGGTCTATGAGACATTCGAGCGGCTCCGGCGGGTGCGGGTATCGGAGCCGGTCGGCGCAACAGAACCGTCATGATCTCCAGCCTCGCCATCCGCCGGCCCATCACCACGGCGATGTTTTTCATCGGGCTCGGCATGCTCGGCGTGGTGTCGCTCGGTCGACTCACCGTCGAGCTGATGCCCGAGGTGGTCTTTCCGCAGATCTTCATCATCGCCAACCAGCGCACGATGTCGCCCGAGCAAATCGAGCGCCAGGTCGTGATGCCGATCGAAGAGGAGATCGGCAAGCTCGAGAACGTGGTGCAGATCGACTCGCAGTCGCGCCTCGCCAACGGTGCGGTGACGATTTCGTACGAGCCGTCCACCGATATGAAGTTTGCCGAGCTGCAGGTCAACCGGCGCATGGGCCAGCTACTGCCCAGTCTGCCGGAGCAGACGACGCTCACGGTCCAGCGTTTCGACACGTCGATTCTCACCAGCGCCGTGATGACGCTGCAGGTGCTCGGCAGCGGTGATCTGAACTGGCTGCGTGACTTCACCGAGCGCAACATCCGGCCCGAGCTCGAGGCCGTCGACGGCGTCGTCTCGGCGACGCCGCTGGGCGGGCAACAGCGGTCGATCGAGATCATCGTCGACCCCGAGTTGCTGGCCGCCCACCAGCTATCGATGAACGCCGTCACCGGGGCGATCAACAGCGTCAACGTGCCGCGCGCGTACATCGGCAAGGTGTTCGACGCCAACCAGCGTTTTCCGGTCAGCGTCTCGGGGCAGTTTACGGCGCTCAGCGAGATCCACAACGTCGTCGTGCGGCAGGACGGGCAGCTCACGCTCGGCGACATCGCCGAGATCGGCTACGGCCTCCAGGAGCGCACCGACTACAGTCGGGTCAACGGTCTCGAGGTGGTCAGCATTCGCATCCAGAAGGAAAACGAGGCTAACCTGATCGCCGTCGCCGACGGGTTACACGCCACCGTCGAGCGTCTCAACCGCCAGTTCGCCGCCGAGGATATCGAGATCACCGTTACCGACGACCAGGCGGCGATCATGCAGGAAGCCCTCGGCACGCTCCAGCAGGCGGCGATCATCGGCGTGTTCCTGGGCCTCGGCGTGCTGTTCCTGTTCCTGCGTAGCGCTCGCTTCGTCGGTATCCTGCTGCTGGCGATCCCCGCTTCGCTGCTGCTGACCTTCAACATGATGTACGCCTGGGACCTGTCGCTCAACGTGCTATCGCTGTGCGGCCTGGCGTTGTCGATGGGGATGCTCGCCGACAACGGCATCGTCGTGATGGAGTCGATCTTCAAGCACTTCGAAGCCGGCAAGGACGCCATGGAAGCGGCGCGCGTCGGCACGGCCGAAGTCAGCCGTGCCATCGTCGCCTCGACCGCGACGACGGTGGCCGTGTTCCTTCCGGTGCTGTTCATCCAGAGCGAATTCCAGGACATCATCCGCGAGCTTGCATTGGCGATCGCGTTCCCGCTCCTGGCGTCGTTGCTCGTCGCCCTGACGCTCGTGCCGATGCTCGGGGCGCGCACCCTGTCGCGCGCTTCGCTCCGGCCCCTCGGAACGGGCCGCCTGCTCGACATGTATATGGTCGTGCTCAAGGCGAGCTTGCGGCATCGCGTGCGCATCACGGTCGGGGTCGCCGTGGCGCTGCTGGCGACGTTGATCGCCTCGTTCTTCCTGATGTTGCAGCAGCAAGCCCTGACCGAGGAGAGCGGCTTCACGATCTACGTTTCGCTCGCCGAAGGCGCGACGCTCGATGCCACCGATGCGGTGGTCGTCAAGGTCGAGGAGGCGGTGGCCGAGCTCGAAGACGTCGAGACTTTTACCGCCAGCGTCCAGGAAGCCCAGGGCACGGTGAGCGTCACGCTCGTCAGTCGGGTCGACTTCCCGGATCGCATGACCGTCGACGCGGCGCAGGACGCGCTCGAGGAGGCTCTCGACCGCATCGACGGCGGCACCGTCAGCTACGATCCGCCGGCAGCGGGTGGTGTTGGCGGCGGCGGTGGTGGCGGCGGACGGGGCGCCGGTGGTGGCGGCGGGACCGGTGGTTTCTCGCTCGGGCAGGGCGCGACGGCGGAGACCGTCGTTGTGCGCGGCAACGACTTCGCGACGTTGCAGATGATCGCCGACGATTTGCAGTACCGGCTCGAAGAGGTGCTCGACGTCGACCCCAACAGTATCTCGGCCGACCTGGCGCGCAGCGGTCCCGAGGTTCAGGTGATCCCCGACCCGATCGCCATGTTCGACCGCCGGCTCACCATCAACACGGTGCTGGGGGCGATCAGCCAGGCGAGCCCGCAAGGGGTGCAGACGGCGACCGCCTATCTCGAAGCCGACGGCACCGAAACACCCATCGAGGTGCGTTACATCGACGAGTTCGAGGACAATCCGATCGGCCTCGACGAGCTGCGGCAGCTTCCGATCCTGACACCCGCCGGCGACTACACGCCGATCGAAGAGGTTGCCCGCATACGCACCGACGAGGGCCGCAACACGATCCTGCGTACCGATCAGTCGCGTCGTGTGGTGCTTACCTACGGCTTCATCGACGAGGTGGTGGATTCGCAGCCCCGCATCGACGCGGCGCGCGCTTATGTGCGGCTGGTCATCAACGACATGGTCCTGCCACCGGGCTACACCATCGAGGTGGTCGAGGCCGAGGTCGACACGATCTATTACTGGATGATGGGGATCGCGGCGATCCTGGTGTACATGATCCTGGCGTCGTTGTTCGAGTCGTTCTCCTCGCCGATCGTCATTTTTTGCACCCTGCCGACCGCGGTGATCGGCTCGTGTCTCGCGCTGCTGTTTACCGGCACCGGGCTGACCTCGGAAGCCGGGCCGATGGCTCTGCTCGGCTTCGTGGTTTTGCTCGGCATCGCGGTCAACAACGGCATCATCTTGATCGACGCCGTCTCCAGCTTGCGCAAGCGTGGCTTCCGGCGCGAACGTGCCGTGCTCGCCGCCGGTCGCTCGCGTGTGCGGCCGATCCTGATGACATCGTCGACGACCCTGCTCGGCGTCTTCCCGCTCACCCTCGAGTTCGGTGGCGACTTCGAGATCTGGCCGCCGTTCGCCATCACCGTGGTCGGTGGGCTCGCCGTGTCGATGGTCTCGACGCTGATCTTCGTGCCGGTGGCCTACATGGGCATCGACCAGGTGCGGGACTGGTTGCGGCGCATGGGTTGGCTCGCCGTCGGCATCGCCACCGCGGCGACCGTCGCGGTCAGTTACGGCGTCCAGTATCGGTATGCGAGTTACTTCTGGACGTCGATCGCGGTGGTGCCGCTCTGGTTCCTGTTCCTGACGCTGGTGTGGACGGTCATGCGGGCGCAGCATGCGCGGGTGCTGTCGCATACGCGGCGGGAGCCGGTTCACACCATCGAGCTCCACACGCTGACCAAGATTTACGGCGCACCGGGTCGGTTCCGGCGGGAGTGGGGACGCTTCGAGCGTCGCACCCGGCGGCTGCTCGATGAAGGGCTCGAGACGACCGATCGGCGGGCGGTCAAGGACGGGTTGTTTTGGAAGCTCCCCGTCCTGGCACTGCTGATTTTCCTCCATACCTACGTTACGTCGGGGCTGTGGCTCTTCGTGGTTTCGGTGGCCACCTGGGCGCTTCTCGCCCATTTGGCAAACGCCGTCGGGTTGCTGGTGTTTGCCACGCCGCCGCGGGTGTTTCGCTTGCTGGTTCGCTATGGCTCGCTGGCGCTGTTTCTCTATTACATCCAGCGTCGGCTCGAGGCGAGCTCGCTGACGATCACCTGCATCGTTCTGTTCTTGATCGTCCGATCCATCCGCGCGCTGGCGCGCCGGGTCGAGGCCGGCAAGGTCGATATCGAAGACATGACCGGCCGGCTCCGTTGGTTGCGGCGGCCGATCTACCGGGTCGCTGCGAAGGTTCCGATCATCGGGGCGAAGCGGCCGGAGTTCACCGCGCTGCGCGGCATCAACCTGACCATCGGCCGCGGCATGTTCGGCCTTCTCGGCCCCAACGGCGCCGGCAAGACGACGATGATGCGCATCATTACCCGGGTGCTGGAACCGACCTTCGGGTCGGTTTCGATCAACGGCGTCAACCTTGACAAGCACGAGCACCTGCAGGGGCTGATCGGTTACCTGCCGCAGCATTTCGGCTCGTATAACCACATGAGCGGCTACGAGTACCTCGAGTATCGGGCGTTGCTCGAGGGCTTCAACCATTCCGCGGAGCGCCGCGAGCGCATCATGGACGTCCTCGAACAGGTCAATCTGGTCGATCGCAAGGACGACAAGATCGGCTCGTACTCCGGCGGCATGCGGCAGCGCATCGGCATCGCCCAGACCCTGCTGCACACGCCGCGAATCATGGTCGTCGACGAGCCGACCGCCGGCCTGGATCCGGTCGAGCGCATCCGTTTCCGTAACTTGCTGGCGCGGCTGAGCAAGGACCGCATCGTCATTTTCTCGACCCACATCGTCGAGGACGTTGCCGGAAGCTGCAACCAGCTCGCGGTGATCAACAACGGCCAGTGCGTCTACACGGGTACGCCGCAAGTGATGCGCGAGCAGGCACGCGGCAAGGTGTGGGAAGCGGTGCTCGACGAGGACTTCTTCCACGGTCTCGAGAACGATCTCGACGTCATCAGCCACCTGCGGACACCGGCCGGCATCCGGGTGCGCTTTCTGGCCGAAGAGGCGCCGGCGG
>SMVB01276945.1_pt1 | contig 29288 bp, 18 predicted proteins | sample 2456461 | NCBI WGS metagenome assembly SMVB01 (sample SAMN11095934, study PRJNA526329) | marine sediment metagenome | biome: Marine sediment; feature: Surficial sediment; material: Deep marine sediment; isolation source: Hadal surficial sediment | place: Pacific Ocean | collected 2014-05 | depth... | reverse complement strand
GTTTCGCCTGTGGAGTTCGGCCTCCAGGCCAGTGAGCGCGAGGTCTTCTCGGCGCAAGATCTGCTGGATCAGGGGGATTTCAACGGAGCCGCCGATATCGCCTACCGTGCGATGCTGATCGCGGCGAGAACGCTGGCGCGCGAAAAGGAGATCGGTCTCGGCGAAGATCCCGAAGCCGTGGTTGCCGCATTCAAGACCCACCTCTATGACCCCGGCCTTTTCCACGATCCCTTCGCGGGAGGAAAGTTCGGAAATTATTTGTTCCGCGTCCACGGAGAGCGCAGCAATGGGTTCGAGGCGACGCCTGCGCGGGCTCGCCAGCGCATTGAGGAGGCCCAACTCTTTATAGAGGCCGCCCACTCCTACCATGTTCGGACCGCTGAGGTGATGCCGGTATGAGCACGCAGGTGGCTGCGGAGGTGGGGTCTCGGGTCCTCTCAGAGCCCCAAAGGGTCGGGGTGAAAGTCTTCGTTGAGGATCAGGAGACCTTCGACCGAGCCCGAATGATCGAGGTGTTTCACCATTGGATACAGGAGGACCGTCTTCCGGGGACGCTCGTCGATGTGCACGATTACACGCATGTTGTGGAGGGGCCCGGAGTGCTCCTGGTTGCTCATGAGTGGCACCTTCGGACGGACGAGGCAGGTGGCCGTATCGGGCTCGAGTACGAATTGAAGAGGGAAGGCTCAGGAACTCTGGCCGAGCGCCTCCAGGGGGCGATTGTGAGCGTTCTCGAGGCAGCTGCCGCACTGGAGCAGGATACCGCCGGAGACAACCCCGTACGGTTTGTGACGCGTGAGATGGTCTTTCGTTTTACGGATCGTCTTGCCGTGCCGGCGACGGACGCCGCCTTCGAAGAGGTCATCCCTGAACTCGAAAGCGTCTTGGCGGGCTTCTACGGCGAGGTCCCGATCGAGTTTGAAAGGGTCGGTCACGCGCGGGGGCCGCTGACGGTCCACATGAGGGTGGTCGGCGAGGGGGAGTGGAGTCTCGAAGAGCTCGTCAGCGGAGCTCGCTCGGCTGCCGGGTAGACGGTTCAAGGCCATGACCGTGATTCTCGCGGCGCACGGCGCGGGCGATGGCTCGGAGGCCAATCGGAGGATCCTGGAGCTGGCCCAAGCCCTGCGGGCGCGCCGGCCCGGTGTTCGCTTCGGGTGTGCGTTTTGGAAGGGCACACCGAGCTTCGAGGATGCAGCCCGGAGCTCGCGGGGGCAGGGCCCCGTGGTGGTGCCTATCATGGCGAGCGGGGGGTATTACGCTCGGCGGCGCTTGCCGGAGGAATGGGCGAAGGGGGATCCGTCGTGTTCGTACGTCATCGCCCCTCCGATCGGCACGCTCCCGACGTTTCTCCGCGTTCTGGCGACCAAGGTGGGTGAGGCGGTGAGGGACATGACGCGACGCGGACTGAATCCGGTCGTCCTTCTCGTGGGGCATGGCACCACACGGGTCCGTTCGAGCGGGGGTGCGGCTCGGTGGGCTCGGGACGAACTGACTCTCGCCTTTCCGCAGACGGAGATTCTCACGGCGTTTCTCGATGAATCTCCACACCTTGCAGACGTTGCCCGGTCACTCGGCGATGGTCCGGTCGTGGTGGCTCCCCTGCTCATGGGGGGTGGTCCACACGTCGACGTCGATATTGCCCGCACCTTGACCGCATCCCGAACGTCCTCAGGGCTCGGCCATATGACGGAGACCCTGAGAATCCTTCCGCCGATATTGGAGTGGCCGGAGTTGGCCTCGCTCACCCTCGAAGCGATCGATTCGGCCTCGCGGCCTCCCGCTTGGCTCGGCTCAAGCCTCCGGGCTCGGCCCGCGCGCGTTCGCCCGGCCGGGCGCCGGATATCGTCGCTCGGTTCTCTCACCCACCCACGCTCGAGCCGGGAAGTCGGGGGCCAAGTACCCTTTGCCCGTGTTTAGGTCCATGCCGCTGCGAGCGGGGTTGCCCTCCGTACCTTGAGCGGTCGGGTGTGGCTCGTCGGTGCGGGGCCCGGAGACGCGGGGCTCATCACGGTTCGCGGCCGAGAGCTTCTCGAGCGCGCCGATGTGGTCGTGTATGATCGGCTCGCCGGTGCCGAGCTCTTGACCTTCACGAGGCCCGATGCCGAGCTGATCGATGTCTTCAAGGCGCCCGGTCAGCACACGCTGCCCCAGGACCGTATCCACGATCTCCTGATCGAGCGGGCCAGGGCCGGTAAGGAGGTGGTTCGTCTGAAGGGCGGCGATCCCTTCATCTATGGCCGGGGATGGGAAGAGATCGAGGCCTGCTATCTGGCCGGTGTCCCCTGTGAGGTGGTGCCGGGCGTGAGCAGCGCGACTGGTGTACCGACCGGGGCGGGTATCCCGCTCACGCTGCGCGGACGAGCGAGTACGGTGAGTTTGGTGACGCCGAGCGTCGGAAGGGGCCTTCCCGAGCGTGAGCTCCCGTACGACGCGATGGCAAAGATGGACACCTCGGTCGTCCTCATGGGCGGTGCTCTGTTGGAGGAGGTCACGAAAGGCCTTATGGCCGCCGGTCGGGAGGGTGCCACCCCCGCTGCGGTCGTTCAAGAGGGCACGCTCCCTGGGGAGCGTCAGGTCCGGGGGACCCTCGCTACCATTGCGGGTGTCGTTCGCGAAGAGGGTCTACGGGCTCCGATGGTGCTGATCGTGGGTCCGGGCGCCGGGTTGCCCCGCCTCGACGTTAATGCGCCGGCCGGGGGGTTCGGGCCCTTGGCCGGCCGCCGAGTGGTCGTGACCCGGCCGTCATTCGCGAGCAGGCAGGTCATTTCGAAGCTTCGAGGTCTCGGAGCACACGTGATCGATTCGCCACTGATCCGCATCGAATACGTCGAGGCGGAGCTCCCCACGCCACGCTCCGACCACGATTGGATGGTGTTCACGTCGCTCCACGGGGTCGAGGGACTCGTACGTCAGCTTGAACGTCAAGGACTCGACGCCCGCTTCTTCGGGACGGCACGGATCGCCGCCGTCGGTCCAAAGACCGCAGCCTGCCTCCAAAAGGTAGGGATCCGTGCTGATCTGATCCCCGAAGAATATCGAGCTCGAGCCCTCGTGGAGGCGATCGCGGTAGAAGCGAAGAGCGGGGAGCGAGTGCTCTTCCCGTGCGGAACACTCGCGGTCGACGAGGTCTCCCACGGATTAACTCGGGTGGGTTTGGAAGTCCAGATCCTCCACGTGTACGATACGCTGCTCCAGCCGCCGAATGACGCAGCGCTGGATGCGTTTAAGCAAGGGGTGGACGCAGTCCTCCTATACAGCCCTTCGGCGGCGAAGTCGCTGGCTTCGTCCGGAGTGGATCTCGACGGAGTGCAGATCTTCTGCGTTGGTCCAACGACAGCGGATGCGGGACGTTCCGCGGGCCTTCGCGTCTCCGGGGTACCTGACATCTATGGTGACCAGGGGATGATCGAGTCCCTGCTCGAAATGGCTGGTGCGCTTCGTGGGGTAGACGGCTGACCCACCCCTCCTTTTCGATCACCCTTCTAAAGCTCGGATCCGCTCTCGTCCGGAGTCGTCTCCTCGACCAGGAATTCCGTGAACATCCCCCGGTCTTCATGCCCAGCAAAATCGCATACCGCCCTGTACCTACCCGGCGCGAGCTCGAGCATGACTGTTCGCCTCTCCCCTGGGCTCAGGCGTCGCTCGGTCTCCCACACCGTTGAGTCGGATTCGACTACAACGAACAGGAGGTTGTGCTCCTCGAAGCCCTTGTTCGCGAGTTTCAGGGTCACCGGCCCTGACGGTACGACCGGGTCCATGAGGACCACGTACTCGTCAAAGTCGATCTCCACGAGCACCTCTTCAGGGTCTGCCGCCGGCGTGGCTGCCGCGGAGTCGCTCCCGCCCGTAGGGGGCGCTCCGCCCCCTACGCACGCGGAGATGATGAACATGAAGGCCGCCAACTGGAGGATCACGGCGGTAGGAGTATATTTATTCGAGATGATGGTCTCGGATGTCATTGAAGGGGCCGGCATCAAGGTTGCGACGCGGCTCGGGGATTCGATTCGACAATTTCGATGGTTCTAGAAAACAGAGCCTCTGTCAGAGTCACAGGAAGCAAACAGCCGGGAACGGTAGTCTCGAAGCGCAGACGATATGCGTGCGGTTTGCTACGATAGAATCTAACTTCAAGAAGGATGTCGAGGGTGAGGTGGTCGAGGGTAAGGGATGGTTCGACCCGCCTCGGAGTGTCATGTCCTGAATATCGCTAAGGAGAGTTGGTCATGACCGCAGCATTTCGCACGGTGATTACCTGTTTCGCCCTCCTTTTTTTGAATCTGGCCTCCGCAGCCGGCCAGATCGTTGCCAGGGCGACCTACGTCGGTGATGGTTCCTTCGACCTTCCTCCTGCGGGTTCCACATCGCCCAGGGATCCGGCCGCCATCGCGGTCGCGCCCGACGGGGCGCTCCACATCGTGGACCAGCGGGGACAGGTGATGGTCTTCGATCGCTCCGGCACGCCGATGCGCTCGTACGGAGCAGGGAGTCTGGACGAACCCGTGGCTGTGGCATTCGACGAGTTGGGGCGTGCCTACATCCTCGACAAGCGGTTAAAGCAGGTCTTGGTCTTCAACGGGAGGGGCGAACAACAGCTTATCATCGCCGGAGCCGACCGCGGGGCCTCCCGGTTGAATGATCCAGTGGCGCTGGCGCTCGGTCCGCATGGGTTCGTCTATGTTCTCGACAAGGGCGACCGCTCCGTCGGCGTGTTTTCCCAGGATGGCGCGTTCGTGCGCCAGGTGGGCTTGGGTGAGGTGATCAGTGATCCGACCGGGATCGCGGTCGGTGGAGACGGTCGGATTTTTGTCACGGACAAGAGCCGGGGGGCGCCAGTCTTCACGCTGCCGCCTTTTCCAGACGTGCCGTGGCAGGGTGCGAGCGAACCCCAGGTGTTGTCGTTGGGAGCGGTCGAAGAAGCAGCGGCTATCGTGGTGGATGGATCCGGTACGGTCGTGGTCTTGGACGGTCGGCAGGGTCGTATCTGGGGCGGAAGCCGCCTCGATCCGGCGGCCACGACACAGACCCGCGCGCTGTACGGGGGTGTCGGCCGAGGTAGGGGGTCTTTCCGTAGGCCGGTGGGGCTGGCCTTTACGCCCGAACGGCATCTCGTCGTGTTGGATCGCGACCTTCGAAAGGTTGAGCGCATCGAGCTCACCGAGGGTGGGGATGCGCCCCGGTTGGAGTGGGGCTACCCGATCCGCGTGAGCCAGCTTCCACCCGATCCGGTGGGTGCGGTCACAGCGGTGGGCCCCGGGGGGGATGGGACGGCCCGTTTCGTCATAGCCTCGCCCGAGGGTCGCGGGCTTCGTGTGGAGCGCGTCACCTCGGAGCGCTACGAGGATCTTTTCGGTGACGTGTTTGATTCCTATGTGATCCCGGAGACGGGTGGCCCCGAAACTCTGGTCATGGGGTTTCAGCGGACCCCAGGCGCCATGGCCTTCAACGACTCGGTACTCGTCGTTACAGAGCCGGACGAGGACCGCGTCGCCGTTTTCGACCTCCGTGATGGCAGTTCTCTCGGAACGTTCGGACGGGACTACGACGACGACCGGCGGCTCAACAAGCCAGTGGGCGTAGCGCTTTTCTCCGACGGGAGTCTCGTGGTCGCAGATCGGAACAACCATCGCGTCGTTGTATTCAGCTCGGATCTGACCTCGCTTCTGGCTTCCTTCCCGCTTCGGGAGGCGTGGGGTGTGGCTCTTTCTCCGGATGGTGAGTTGTTCGCCTGGTCCGAAGAGGGCCTGTCGGTCGTGCGTATCCCGCTCGACGGTGCTCCTCCCCAACCGGTTGCGCCCGCGCTTCTGACGGGTCCCGTGCAGGATATCAAATTCGACGCCCGGGGAAACCTGTTCGTCCTCGAGCAGGAGACCAGCCGCGTGACGGTTATCGATTCCAGCCTGGAGCGGGTTCTCGTCCGGCTGGGGGGACGCGACTCGAGGTTCAGGGCGACCCATCTTTCAGTGGATGCCCTGGGCAACGTCTACCTTGCCAACCTGAAGGACGGGCGAACCCTGGTGTACCGGTGGGACGCTCGGTTGCCCGAGTTGGAGACGTTGCGTGTCGTCCTGTCCTCAGATGGTGTGGCCTTTTCCTGGGAGGCGGTCGCTTCCGATTACCTGTGGGGATACAGGGTCTCCGGCGCCACGTCTCGCCAGGGCCCGTTTACCGCACTTGCTACGACGACGGGAGGGTCGTTCGACCTCACGCTGGACGAGGACTTCGAGTACCGATGGCTTCGCGTGGATCCCGTGAGCATCGCTGGTTCGGCGAGCTCGTCGGATCAGCCTATCCCGGTGGCGCATAAGGTGGCCAGCGAAGCCGCGGCCCGGAACGCACTAGCCGAAGTTTTAGACGTGGTGACCATGGCGGAGTCGTTGGAGGCTCGAGGTGTCTTGAGCCTGGCATCCGACGTTGCCCAGGAAGTCCAGTGGTACGGGTTCTCAACGGAGTTCCAGTTGGGGAGGTATTCTGATGCGGTCGCCCGGGAGGAAGCGCTCGAAGGGTGGCAGGGCGAGGACCGCGGTTTCGAGCTCCATCGCCTTCTGGCCATCGCCCACACGAACCTGGATCAGTACGGTGCGGCTCTGGCGAACGCCCGTCAGGCCCTTCAGGTGATACCGGCGAGAGATCGGTCCTCGGAAGGTGGATTGGAGGTTCTACAGTTGGGTATCGCTGCAGCGTTCGAGGCCGGGGCGTTTGAAGACGTCATAACCTTCGGTGAAGAGCTGCAGGGCCGGATCGAGCCCGATCGGGAATTCCAATTTTTCGGACGGTTGGCTGCGGGACATCTGGCCTTAGACAATCCGCAGGGTGCGCTCCAGATCGCGAGCGTGGTCCTCGAGGCAGACCGAGCCGGAACGATCATCGCCTACGACGAGGATCGCCCAGACCTGTACTGGGTGGCGTTCCGGGCCTCTCTGGCCGTAGCAGATAACGAACTCATAGAGCTGTGGGCTCAGGAGTACGGTCCGTACGTGACCGGCGAGCGGAGGCGGCCGTACTACGAGGCGCTGACTCGCTTCAGGGCATCACAGGGCGAAGGCGTTCAGGCCCTGGCCAACTTCTTGGAAGTCCTGGAAACGGCCCCCGAGCCAGAGTTTTACACGGACTCAGCGACCGTCGCACTTACGCTCGACATCTTCAGGGCCCTTCAGGACAGCGATACCGAGGGGCACTCGGCGGGACTGACTTTCCTGGCGGATTATGCCGCTGACTTGCCGAGAGAGGTTGAAGATCTCCGGCTGGCATACGAGGACTCGATCGCCTTGTTTACACCTCGTGAGGAGACACGGGCGAAGCTCGGGGAGGGGTTCGGGTACTGGCTTGACGTCAACTTCGCGGGATTGATCCGTTTCTTTGAACAAGCCCTCGAGTTGGAGGATCTCACGCCCGAGCAGGAGACCATCGCGAGGGCCCTACTCGCCGGAGCCTACCAGAGTGCCGGTCGCAGTGAGGATGCCGAGTCGACCTACCGGGGAATCCTCGATCTCGACCCGCTCTTCGAAATCGATGCCCTGATCGAACGGGTGGACGAGTTGTACGGGGTCACCGTCTTCGACGGACAGGTGGAGGTGTTCAGGAATGTCCGAAGGATTCGGTAGGTTGTCTACGTTCCACGAAGCTTGCCCCGGCCGCTGCGAACAACACATGTTTACGCTTGTGGCCTTCTAACGAATTGCGGATCGATGACCGAACCACCTGACGCTCCACCTCCTGACGATCCGCCTCCAGGGGATCCGCCCACGGACGCCTCGTCTACTGACCCACCAACCCCGGCTTCTGACGAACCAACGCCGGCTCCTGACGAACCAACCCCGCCTCCTAAGGCTCCACGCCCGACCACGCACGGTGAACGTCGCCTCGCTGCAATCCTTTTTGCGGATGTGGCAGGGTATACGGCTCTGTCTTCTCACGATGAGGACCTCGCGCTCGGGATGATCCAATCCTTCCAGCGTATCTCCAGGAAGGTTGTAGGAGAAAAAGGTGGCCGGGTCGTGAAATTCCTCGGAGATGGCATGCTCGCGGAGTTCTCGAGCTTGGACGCCGCCGTCAATGCGGCCCATGCCTTACAGCACTCGTTTCCCTATCTGGAGGAGGTCAAGGAGTCCCAGGTTTCCTTGAGAGTGGGCGTTCATCTCGGAGACATCGTCTTCGGTGATGATGGCGACGTGTATGGGAGTGGAGTGAACGTCGCCTCCCGCATCGAGAGCCATGCACCCTTGGCAGGCGTGGTCGTCTCGGACTCTGCGTACCAGCAGCTCCGCCACCGCCGGCACTTTGAGTTCTCGTCGATCGGCGAGAAGAACCTCAAGGGTGTACCCGAACCGATGGAGCTGTATGTCGTGCTCCTGGCTGGCCAGGACCCGCCGGCGCCGGCAATACGTGTGCCGACCACAGGCGGGATGTCGTCCGAGTTGATCAAACGGCGTTCGAAGAGACGGTGGATGGCAGTGGGCCTTGCCCTCGTCGCCGCGGGCGCCGCCGTCGTTATGGATCTCGGCGGTATCCAGGCACAAGCCGATCAGTTTCTCGAGGGTTTAGGGCTTCCGGCCGTTTTCACGCGGGGAGTGTTCGCTCAATCGCCGGGGTATCGTGCGATCGAGGGAGGGGCCGCCATCGATAGCGATATCACCGTGGGATTCTCGGGGCTCATCAACCGGGCCACGGCCACGAGTTCGAGCGTCCAGCTCCTTGGCCCGGGCGGAGTGCTCGTTCCGACTGAGGTCAGCGCATCCGTAGACGGCCTGGCCGTCGACATCACACCCCTGTCCCCGCTTGCCTACGCGACGCGTTATCGGGTCGTCCTGACAGGCGCGCTTCGGTCTTCCTCAGGAGGAGAGATCCGCCCGCCCCGCGGACCGGGGTCATCGGAGGATCTCCTGTCCTTCGTGACGCAGCCGGTGCCGCCGGATCCGCCGGTCCTCGTGAGCACGGAACCTGCGGACGGATCGACCGGTGCCGACGGCGCGGGACCGGTGGTTGTCACGTTCAGCAAGCCGATGAATCCGCTGACATTGGATTCGACAACCGTAATGCTCATAACGGCTGATGGAGCCCAGGTGGCGGTGGGGCTTACCTGCTGTGGCCAGGATGACGGCACGCTTCGCGTCGATCCGGTCGAGCCCATGGCCGCCGGGCTCTACCGACTCGTGCTGGGAGATGGCATCACGGACGTGGGGGGGCTTCCCATGCTCCCCGATACATTCGGCTTTCGGGTGGGAGTTGAAGCCCGGCCGGTCGCGGCGACTGGGCCCGGGCGGTTGACGATACGGGTGATCCCGGCATCGGTCGGCCCTCGGACGATTGTGGTCATCGACGGGGACACGGTGGGTCCGGCGCCCATCCAGGGCCGTGTGGTTTCAGAGGGGGTTGCCCATCGGATCGAGATTTTCGGTACGTCCCCGGTCTCCATCGGGACCATACGCATCTACGATGCCGTCCAGACACTGTCTCCCGCCCAAAGCCTCACTGTGAACGCTGCCGTGACACCCTTCGGAACCATCACTATTGCTTCCACCCCGGGGGGGAGGGTCTTCGTCGACGGAGAAGAGATCGGCCCAGCTCCCCTGGTGAGTTATCCAGTAACGGCCGGGTTGGTTCACACCTTGGAAATTCGCCCGCTCGAAGCGGATGCGGAGACCCATGTACCGTACGTTACCGACTTCAGCGTCGAGCTCCTCGAGGACAAGTCCTTGGGCCGAGTCGAGCTCCCGGTGCGTTGATCCTGGCCGATAACCGAGTGGAAGTCATAGATGTCTGCTGATAAAGACCTACTGAAAGGACCGGAGCCGGCTTCGGTCTATCTGGGTAACGGCCCCGAGCCTTGGAGGCCGGAGATCGTCGAAGCCATCTACGGTCTTCTTTACCGAGAGAGTCCCGACGTCGATCGTCTCTTGGCGGACCTCCAGAAGATGGAGAGGCGGGAGGGCCCGATCGTGTATGTCGAGCTCCTCTACATGCTCTGCCACATACGTTTCGAGCCGGGCGAGGCGCGGGAGCACTGGGAGGCGGTGATACACCACCGGGCAGAACTCGAGGATGCACTCGGCTACACGGTGGATTTGTCTGTCGCGCTCGTAAGCTACTTCGTCCATGTGAGCGGCAAGCTGCGAAATCCGAAGGTGATCGAGCTCAAGCTCTTCGAAGAGACTCGCGCCTCAGCGTACAAAGACGAACTCACCGGTCTCTACAACTTCAGGTTTTTCCAGGAATTCCTCGGGTGGGAGGTGAAGCGATGCGAGAGGGGCGGCGGAGAATTTGCGATCGCAATCGGCGACCTCGACAACTTCAAGAACTACAACGACCGCTTCGGCCACGAGGTCGGTAATCAAGCCCTACAGGCTGTCGGAAGAACTCTCCAGGGCGCAGGAAGGGACCAGGATGTCGTGGTGCGATATGGAGGCGAGGAGTTCGTGATCATCATGCCTGAAACGTCGAAGGATGATGCGGGCCGGGTCGCAGATAGGGTGTGCCGAGCGATCGCTGAGCTAGAGCTGTCACCGGCCCACCCGACCGACGGGTTGACTATGAGTCTTGGGGTGGCGTCCTATCCGGGGGACGCCTTGACGCCTGAGGCTCTTATTCGCTGTGCCGATCGGGCTATGTATACCGCCAAGGCCAAGGGGAAGAACCAGGTCCAGCTCTATGGCGCGAATCGCCGTGCACTTCGGAGGGTTCGCGTCGAGGTGGAGGGAGAGATCCGTGTCCTGGAGGCCGAGAGCCTGCCGTTTTCCACGCTGGATATCAGTGAGCGGGGCCTGCGTTTCAGGGCGAAACGGTTGCTCCCAATGAACTCGATGGTCGAGTTCGTGCTGAACCTCCCTGGCCATAGTCAGAGAGTCAAGGCATACGGCCGAGTCGTTCGTGTCTCCGAAAGTGACGATGGGGATTATGAGATGGCGCTCGAGATCATGGACATCGACACCCGAGAATTCTCAGCGTTGACGAGGTATTTGAGTAGACTCGCCTCGACGGCGAGCGGCGAACTCAGACCGGATTGAGCCTCAGCCCTCGGGCTACAGACTTCTGCCCACCGCTGCGGCAACGGGCTCCAGGCCCGCCATCAGAGCGTCGAACTCGTCGAACGTGAGCGACTGATCTCCATCTGACATGGCTTCCTCCGGTACCGGGTGCACCTCGATCAACAACCCGTCTGCTCCAGCGGCGATCGCCGCGTAGGAGAGGGGTGCCACGAGATCACGCCGGCCAGCCGCGTGGCTCGGATCGGCGATCACGGGAAGGTGCGTCTCCTTCTTGAGCACCGGGATGGCCGCCAGATCGAAGGTGTTTCGCGTCGCGTCCGAAAAGGTCCTGATACCCCGCTCGCAGAGGATCACATTCTCGTTCCCCTGCTTCATGATGTACTCCGCGGCCAGGAGCAGGTCCTCCACCGTGGCCGCCATTCCACGTTTGAGAAGGATCGGTCGGTGGAGTCTTCCGACCTCCGTAAGGAGGGTATAGTTCTGCATGTTGCGGGCTCCGATCTGGAGCACGTCGGCGTATTCGGCGACCAGGTCCGCCTGGCGTGGATCCATGAGTTCGGTCACGACCGGGAGGCCGGTCTCGGCACGGACGTCGGCGAGCATCTTGAGCCCATCCTCCCCCAGCCCGCCGAAGGAGTAGGGTGAACTGCGCGGCTTGAACGCACCGCCGCGAAGCCCTACCGCTCCCGCTTTCTGGACCCGCTTGGCTGTCTCGGAGAGCATTTCAAGGCCTTCCACCGAACACGGCCCCGCCACGACCGCCACAGATGTATCGCCGACGGCAATGCTGCCCAGCGGGACTCTCGTGGGTTCGGCGGCAAACTGGAGGTTCGCCAATTTGTACGGTTTCATGACCCTGTGAACGGCCTCGACTCCCGGAATCGAACGGAGTGGGACGCCTGCGAGAAGCTCCTCGTCGCCGATACATCCAACCACCGTACGGTGCTTTCCCCGGGACAGGTGGGTCTGAAGCCCAAAGGCCTCCACCCGTTCCCGGATATGGTCCAGTTCTTCATCGGTGACATCGTGCTTCGTGATGATGATCATGATCGTATGTCCCGAGTTGTCGGTTCCGCTACGACAAAAAAAGGCCCCCGATCGAGTCGGGAGCCGCGACAAACCTGCTCCTTGGGCGGAGGTGAGTCAAGCGGTCGAGGCGCGTGATCGCTTTTCCGGGAGCACTGCCTGATCTTGTGGGACAGCCTTATCTTGCGGAACAACCGACCCACCGCCGTTGGGGAGCCGAAAGTATGTCCAGTTTCGTTTCAGAGGTCAGGTACGCGCTCCGCAGCCTGAACAAGAGTCGCACCTACGCGGCTGCCTTCGTGATTACCCTCGGCCTCGGTATCGGGGTCAACACGGCGATCTTCAGCGTCATCAATGGCGTGCTGTTGAAGCCGCTGCCGTACCAGGACGCCGACCGGATCATGTTCGTGCAGCAGCCCGCCAACAGGGCAGGGGCCTTCGACGCGGCGTTCTCGTTCATCGAGATCGACGATTACAGGGCGGCGTCCACGACGATTGACGAGTTCGTCGAGTTCGGGGACTGGGATTTCAGCGTGATTGGACGCGGGGACCCTCATCGTGTGGTCGGCGGCCTGGTGACGGCCAATTATTTCGATGTCCTCGGCCTCCGGCCTCTCTACGGGCGTACCCTACTTCCAAGCGACGACGACGCGGGTGCGCCACCCGTGATGGTGTTCACGCACGACTACTGGACCCGCATGTTCGGGGCCGACCCCGAGATCGTGGGCAAGACCGTCAAGCTGACGACGAAGAGCGTGGAAGTTGTGGGTGTGCTTGAGCCGGGGAGCCACTACACGGGACGAAGGAAGCCGGACGTCTTCACCAACTACACGACGAACGATCACTATATGGGCGCGGCGATGCGGGATGCCCGAACCCATCGCATGACGAATGTATTCGCGCGACTCGCTCCCGGCGCCACGATCGAGGTGGCCCAGGCCGAGCTACGCCAGATCAATCGTCGGCTCCAGGATGAATTTCGCGAGGCTTATCCAGAGGCGTTCGGCTACGGGATCACCGCTCGCCCTTGGCAGGACGTACTCACCGAGTCCGCGCGTCCCACGTTCTTGATCATGATGGGAACGGTGCTCATGGTGCTCCTCTTGGCGTGCGCCAACGTAGCGAACCTGACCCTGACGCGGTTGATCCGACGCGAGCGCGAATTGGCCGTGCGTGCTGCATTGGGCGCCGGCAAAGGGCGCATCCGCCGCCAACTCTTCACTGAGAACCTCATCCTCGCGCTCGCCGGTGCAGGGTTGGGGCTGGTCCTCGCCGTCGCCGGTCTGGACCTTCTGGTATCCTACGCCGACCGCTTCACGATCCGGAGCGAAGAAATCGGGATAGACGGTGCCGTTCTTGCGTTCACGCTCATCGTGGGGATCGGGATCGCGATTCTGCTGGCCTGGGCACCCAGCCTTCCCTTCACGTCCCAGATCGGCATGTCCCTGAACCAGTCGGGCGGGCGGAATTCGGGTGCGATATCCAGACGCCAGCTGCAGCGGCTACTGGTCGTGAGTCAGCTTGCACTTTCCTTCACGCTTTTGATCGGTGCCGGCCTCCTGGTGAGGAGTCTGTTCAAGTTGCAGGGGGTCGATTCGGGATTCGAGGAGGGGACCGTGGTGACACTGGAGTCACCAAATTTCACGTCACTTACGGCAGAGGAGCAGCAGACGTTGTTTGACGGGACCGTGGCCCGGATGCGGAGTTACCCGGGCGTGCAGAGCGTGGCGTACGCCACCTGGGCACCGCTTCAGAGCGCTCCGCCCGCCGCCCTCACGATCGATGTCGAGGGGCTGGACGAACTTCAGGCGTCGACCCCCACGGGGCTCTTCAACACCGTGAGTCCGGACTATTTTCAGACCGTGGGAGCAACCCTTCTTCGTGGGCGCTCTTTCAACCGAGATGACTCCCCGGAGGCCGATTCGGTCGTCATCGTAAATGAGTCTCTTTCGAGGGCGTACTTCGGGAGGGAGGATCCGGTCGGCAGACGCATCCGATGGCAGAACACGCGCGGCACGTGGCAGCCATGGCAGCGCGTCGTGGGCGTGGTCGCCAACACTCGGGATGCGGGGATCGCTCAATCCGATGTCCATGTGATCTATCAGGCGACGAGTCAGGCCGTCCGCCGGCGCGGGGGCATTGCAGGAGTGACGGGCGGCGGAGGCTTTCCCTCGCAGACGATGCTCGTGCGGACGACGGGCCAGATCGGACCGGTCGTTCGCCAGATCACGGAGATCATCCATGAGACGGATCCTGAACGGCCGGTGGACAACGTCATCACCCTCGATGAGTTGATGAGGGAGGACATCGCACCTCAGCGCTTGAACGCGACGCTTTTCTCCGCCTTCGCGATCCTGGCTCTGGTGGTGGCGGGGGTCGGGGTGCTCGGCGTACTGGCGTTCTCCGTCACCCAGCGAACCAAGGAGTTCGGTATCCGCCTTGCGCTGGGGGCGGAGAAGGGGCAGGTGCTTCGGATGGTGCTGGGGGAGGGGGCACGGTTGGTGCTCGGTGCGCTCCTGCTAGGAGGCGTGGCTTCGGTCATGTTGTCCAGGTTGCTCTCGGGGCTCCTCTTCGAGATCGAGCCCACAGACCCCTTGACGTTCGTTGCGGTGGGGACGGTGCTTGCAGGGGTCGCGCTACTCGCCGCCTACATACCGGCCCGCCGCGCCACCCAGGTCGACCCGATCGACGCGTTGAGAGCGGAGTAGCTGTTCGGGCTCGGTCGGATTACAGCCGCTGAGCCCGTAGGCCGCTCTTCTGGGCGGCTCTTCAGAAACTCGAGGCGGACGAATTTCGTCAGGTGAACAGATAGTCTGCTTACATCAAGAGCCCTCAATCAGGAGACGGTCATGGGCCCGGAAATCCTTGCGCCCTTGATCCTCACGGTCGTTCTCACGTTGACCGTTGGGGGTGTGCTCCTGCTTCGGCCCATCGCCAAACGTTTGGGTGACATCGCGGAGCTCATGCTTCGCGAGAAGCAGGGAGGGACCGAACGGGAGTTACGCCGGATGGGCGATCTTCTGGAGACCGTAGACGCGCGTATGACGCTCCTCGAGGATCAGCCAGGACTTCACCGAGCGCCTGCTGGCTTCTCCGGACCGGCCAAAGGACGAAGAGGAAGGTCTTTCGGTCGGTAAGCCCCAAGCGCCGGTAGCGCTCAATCCCTCCCGGCTGCGTACATGACCTCGCCCCCGATGATCGTGTAGACGATCTCGGTATTCGGGATCTCGTCCTCGTCGACGGTCAGGATGTTCTGGCTGAGCACCGTGATGTCCGCGAGTTTCCCGAGCGTCAGCGAGCCCTTGATGTCCTCCTCGAACGCGGCGAAGGCGTTGTTGATCGTGTAGGACCGGAGCGCCTCCATGCGGCTCATTCGCTGCTCGGCGTTCAAGACCTGACCGTTGTTCATTCGTCTCGAGACCGTCGAGTAGTAGCTCGCGATCGGATCGACATCCTCGACGGGCGCGTCGGTTCCGTTCGCGATGATGGCGCCCGCATCCATGAGGTCCTTCCAGACGTACGCGCCCCACTCGACCCGCTCCTCGCCCAGACGCTCCTCGATCCAGGGTCCGTCCGACGTGGCGTGCACCCCTTGCATGGAGGCGATCACCCTTATATTCCCGAATCGCGGGATGTCGTCGGGATGTAGGTGCTGAGCATGCTCCACCCGCCACCGGAGGTCGGTCTTGCCCGGATTGTTCTCGAAGGCCCACTGAAACATGTCGAGCGTCTCGCGGTTTCCACGATCCCCGATGGCATGCACGGCGAACTGAAAGTCGTGCTCAATTGCGAGCTCTGCCGTGGCCGCCAGATCCTCGAGATCGGAGGTGTTCAGTCCAGCGCTCTCGGGAAGGTCGTCATACGGCTCCAGGAGCCAGGCGCCGTGTGATCCGAGCGCTCCATCGATTGCCATCTTGATGGCCCGAACCGTGAGCCGGTCGTCCCCGACGCCGATCATCCGATAGTCGGCGAGCTTTTCCGCCAACGCGGCAACGGGCGCACGCACCATGACCCACAGGCGGATCTTCAAACTTCCGTCCTCGGCCATCCCACGGAAAACATCGATCGTCGCGAAGCTCGATCCCGCGTCCTGGAAGGACGTAATACCCTTACGTATCGCCTCTTCCTGGGCCAGTTCGACCACTCGCCTAGGGTCTGCGGGCGTAGCCCCCCTCCCGGCCGGCCCGAGCAGCCCAGCAGCCGTCTCACGGAACGCCCCGATGGGATCGCCTTTTGCATCCCGTACGATCTCGCCGCCCGCCGGGTCGGCGGTGTTCGCCTCGATGCCGGACAGCTCCATGGCCTTGGCGTTTCCGTAGGTCGCGTGCCCGCTCGCGTGCGTCAGAACGACCGGATTGTCTGGTGAAACAGCGCTGAGCCCCTCGTGGAATGGGAGGCCGTCCACGTTGGGATCGGGGATCCTGTCCCACTTCTCCTGATGCCATCCGCGGCCTCGGATGAGCTCACCCGGTTGGGCTTCGGCTACGGCCTCCTTGACCATGGCGATGATCTCGTCCCAGTTGGCCACGTCCGTGAGGTTCAACTGGAGGTTGGCGTTCCCGATGCCCATGAAGTGCGCGTGGCCCTCGATGAAACCGGGGATGGCCGTCCTGCCCTCGAGGTCGATCACTTCGGTCTCGGAGCCGACGTAGGCGTCGATCTCCGAGTCGCTCCCGACCGCCACGATCCGCCCGTCGCTCACCGCGAGGGCCTGAGCCTCCGGGGTCGCGTCATCAAGGGTCACGATATTGCCGTTTCTGAGTACCAGGTCCGCGGAATCGCGATCGGAACAGGCTGCTGACACAACCAAGACGGCTACGACGGCGGTACGCCGGAAAAATCGGGAGGAGGAACAGGAAATCCGGGCGGAGTCACTGACCGTGAACATGCGAATCCTCCGGGAGTGATAAGCAGTTGGACCGATCTCAGGCTACGGGGGGAAGGAGTGCCGGGCAATACGACGACCGCCTTTCTTGAGGACCTACATCCATCACCCGTGTTATACGTACGTCGTCACCGACCAACTCGACAGGTACACCCTCATCGGCTATCTATACCGCTTTCACTCAGGAAATAACACACGAAACACCGAAGGAGGCTCGATAAATGACCAGATGGATGATTCGCGGGGTCGGGTACGGAAACTGTAACTGCAACTACGGGTGTCCCTGCCAATTCAATGCTCCCACGACACACGGCAATTGTGAGGGTATCCTCACCGGTCACATTGATGAGGGCAACCACGGCGACACGCGGCTGGACGGTTTGGACTTTGTCATGATGTTCTGGTGGCCGGGAGAGGTCGCAGAGGGGAATGGCAGGCAGCAAGTCGTCATCCACCAGCGGGCCGATGATGCCCAGCGTGAGGCACTGAGAAAGATTCTTCACGGGGAGGACACTGCGCCGGGTGCAACCCATTATTACGTTTACAACAGCATGATGGGCGAGGTACTTGAAACGCTTTACGCGCCGATCGATCTCGAGATCGACGTCGACGCGCGCACGGCTCACGTGAGCGTGCCCGGGCTCGTGGAGTCCACCGGCTCTCCCATCATCGACCCGTTTAGCGGGGAGCCCAACAGGGCCCGTATCAATCTGCCCAATGGGTTCGAATACACGGTTGCCGAGATGGGGTCGGGATCGTCGAAGTTGACCGGCGGCATCGAGTTGGAGCTCACCGACAGCTACGGCCAGTTCAATATTCTGCATATGAATCAGGACGGGGTGATCCGCTAGGGCCGTGCCGAAAGGACCGGGGTGATGGCCACTCGTCCTGAACCGGGGGCATGGAGAACCATCCCGAGGCTCGATCGCTTGGGTGTTCTGTCCGCTTTGGTGGCGGGAACTACGCTGGCTTGGATCTACCTGTTCCGACTCGCCGACGGGATGACCGGCTCGTCCATGCCGATGGCGGCGATCCAGATCCGCTCTTGGGGCCCGGCCGACTTCATCCTGACCTTCTTGATGTGGGCGATCATGATGGTGGGGATGATGGTGCCGAGCGCTGCGCCCACCGTCATGATCTACGCAGCCATCGCCCGCAAAGCGGCGCGCGACCGCACAGTGGTCCCACCCACCGTGGTATTCGTGTCGGGATACATCGCTCTGTGGACGTTATTCTGCGTGGTGGCAACCCTGGCTCAGTGGGGCCTCGACCAAGCCGCTTTGTTGTCCCCCATGATGGTGGCGACCAGTCCCGCGATCGGGTCCGGGCTTCTGATCGGGGCGGGCCTATACCAGGTCACTCCGATCAAACGCGCCTGTCTGAACCATTGTCGGTCACCCGCACACTTCCTGTCCGAGCACTGGCGCGCCGGAGTCACCGGCGCGTTCCGGATGGGGCTGGCGCATGGAGCCTTTTGCGTGGGATGCTGTTGGGTGTTGATGGGGCTCCTTTTCCTGGGCGGTGTGATGAACCTGCTCTGGATCGCGGCCATCGCTACGTTCGTTCTTGCCGAGAAGCTGATCCCTCTTCCTGATTCACCGATGCCGGCGAGGCTCACAGGTGGAGCCATGATTCTGGGCGGGTTGATTCTGTTGGTGACGTGGCTCAGATAGCCCACCACCGAATCGGGCGGTCCGGGCCTTCTAAGCAGATCGCTCCCGTGTAGGCCGGGCCCAGCTCAACGTCCTTGAAGTGCCACCGGGACGGGTCGTCCTCGGGCATCTCTGTGGCCAAAAGGTTTCCTGGACCCTCTCCAATGTAGTCGAGCGTGAAGCGATTCGAGGCAAAGCTCAGCCCGGTTCCCCAAGCTTTCAGGTAGGCTTCCTTCCGAGTCCAGGCTCGGTAGAACGCGGCCGGGCGGGCCTCGGGCGGGAGTGCACGGAGCTCAGCACTCTCGGCTTGTGAGAAGAAGCGATCCGCGATCTCGGTGAATTCCCGCCCCTCCCGCGCGAACTCGAGGTCGACTCCGATACGGGCTCCCCGCGACACGGCGGCGAGCCCCTTCGATTCCGAGTGGGACAGGTTGAAACAGGGCTCGTCGTGCTCAGCGAGCATCGGTTTTCCGTGCTTTCCGTACGTGAACTGCACGTCTTGCGGAGGGGTCCCCACGTAGCGAGCGAGTATTCGGCGCAAGTGCGCCCGAGCGGAGGCCTTCCGGTCCCGCTTCTCTTCAACGACAATACGATTGGCGGTCTGGGCTTCGTCGGGGTTGAGGATTGCCCAATCGTCGTCCTGGACCTCGAGCTCGAAGCGCCAAACGTCAATGACGTTGTCGGGCGCGGGCTCCCATTCTTGAGCAGGACGCCAACGCTCAGCCAACTGGCCGCTTACCCAATCGAGCTTCCCCCTGTCTCTCTGACCGTCGGTGACTCCTCACGCTCGCTCCCCGACCGTCGATGGCTCCTCACGCTTGCTCCTGGTCCTGCTCTTCGAACCAAGCTTTCAGGCGGCGCATCCCTTCCTCCAGGGACACCCGCGGCTCGTACCCGAGATCCCGCCGTGCCGCGCTGATATTGAACCAACGTGAGGTTGTGAGCTGCCGCACCATCCAGCGGCTCATACGAGGGTCACCTTCCGCTCTCGAGAGGGCATGCATCTTCTCGAAGACCCAAGCCACCACCAACGCGGTTCGGAGCGATACACTCTTCCGAACAGGGGGAAGCCCCGCTGCATCGAGGAGCCCGTCGATGAACTCCCAAACCTCCACCGGGGCTCCGGAACTCACGAAGAAGGGGCGGCCGTTGATGCGGCGGGCTCCGTCGCCGCCGGCCAGGAGTCGATCGGCTGCTTGCAGGTGGGCTTGAACAGCGTCGTCGATATAGGTGACATCCTGCAACGTGGGCGGCCCCTTTATTCGTCGCAGCGAGCCGTTTCGCGCCCGCTCGATCACACGAGGGAGCAGAGACGTGTCACCCGGGCCCCAGATGAGGGGCGGCCGGAGCGCTATGGTTCTTAGCTCGTCGGAGGCACAAGAGAGGACAAGATGTTCGGCTTCCGCCTTGGTCCGGCCGTAGTCTGCGTCATAGTCGGTGGAGTAGTCCACCGACTCATCGACATCTTCCAGATCAGTGAGTCCGAAGACCACGCTCGGTGTGGAGGTAAAGACGAGCGCCAGCACCTCGCAATCGTGGCAGGCCGCAATCACGTTTCCGGTGCCCGTGACGTTGGTGGCGTGGAAGTCGGCGAGCAGGCCTCCCGCCCCCACCTTCGCGGCGGCATGGAAGACGATGTTGACCCCTTCCGCGGCGGCGGTCACGGCGTCGCGGTCCCTGACATCCCCCTGATGGTGCTCGATGCCATAGGCCGCCAGCTCCGCGTGCTCACCGCGGGAAAAGCTCCGGACCTCATCTCCCCGGTCCCGGAGGGCCCGGGCGATGGCTCCCCCCACGAAACCGCCCGCTCCGGTCACAAGCGCCTTCATGAGTGATCGGATGTCCTTGGGGAAGCCAACTTCTTGCTGGCCCATACCGCTAGCTTCTCGCGGAAGATCTTGGCGTTGTGGCGGACATCGACGGGAAAGGAGGGGTGGTAGAGTACGGTGTCGATCGCCCTGGTATGCTCATGGGTTCGGGCGATCTCTAGGAGCTCGTTCGTGAGTCCCTCGGTGTCGATCTTGGCCTCTCGCTCCCGCTCAATGCAGAGCACCGGCATGGTTCCACTCCCTCGCGTTACACCGACGAGTGCGCTTCGTCGCACGGCCGGATGTGTGTTGAAGACGGCCTCACAGGGGATCGTGTACATGGTGCCCTTCTCGGTTTCAACCCGGTGGCTCTTCCGGCCGCACATCCAGAGTCGGCCCTGCCCGTCGAAGTAGCCGACGTCACCCATGCGATGCCAGACGTTCCCGTCCTCGGTGGGGATCTTGGCGAGCTTGGTAGCTTGGGGCCGCCCGTAATAGGACGGCGTTACGACTGCTCCACGCACCACCATCTCGCCAATCTCGCCCTGGGTGAGCGGGAGGTCCTCGGACCACGACTCGATCGGTTCGTCATGGATCGGCAGAATCCGAACCTCTATCCCAGGGGCCGGGCGGCCCACGCACACGCCGGCGCCCTGGTCCGTGAGTTGTCGTGTCTCCCGCAGAATCTCCGTGCTTCCAAGTAAGGCAACCGGGAGGGATTCTGTCGCCCCGTAGGAGGTCAGGACCTCGATGCCGTCCGGAAGACACCGTTGGAACCGTTCGAGTGCCGGGTTCGACGCCGGCGCGCCTGCCGAGATGGCTCGCCGAAGAGAGGTCAGTACAAGGCCCTGATCGACGCAGTAGCGCCCCAACTTGTCGATGAGGGCTGGAGAGGCGAAAAGATTGGTGCACGCGTAGTCCCGGAACGCCTCGAAGAGGCGCTGGGGATCGGCTCGCGCCGGCCGGCTCGCGTCCATATCGGGAACCACCGAGGCCATGCCGAGCGCGGGCCCGAACAGCGCGAAGAGCGGAAAGGTCGCCAGGTCGCGCTCCCCTGGCTGGATGCCGTAGACCTCTCTGAGCGCCTTCACCTGTGCCGCGAAGACCCGGAACGGCGTGACGACGCCCTTGGGCACCCCTGTGCTCCCGCTCGTGAAGAGGATGGCAGCCGTTTGTTCCGGGTCCGGCTGTAGGATCGGGAAGGGGTCGCGTGGCGCGTTCGCTTCCAACTTGCTCAGTGTGTGCCCCCCCCAGAAGAACCTGTGTCCTACGGTCACGTTGGTTCTTATGGTGTGCTTCGCCCACCCGAAAATGACCCTCGCCGCTTGTGCCTTGGGGACACCGATAAAGGCCTCTGGCTCTGCTTCACCGAGGCACTCGCCCAGATACTTGATCCCCATGCCCGGATCCACCATGACCGGAATCGCACCGACTTTCAGCATCGCAAAGGTCAACGAGAAAAAGTCGAGACTGGGCTCCACCATGAGGACAGTTCGAACGCCGGGGCCGATCCCAACCCCGACCAGCGCGTGGGCAATCCGATCGGAGCGGCGATGCAGTTCGAGCGCGGTCAACTCGGAATAACGGGCCGTCCCGTCCGGGTTTCGCCCGTCGGCTACGGCCACCGCGAGAGCGCCCGGCTGGCTCTGGGCCAGATCGGCCAGGAATGCGGCGACGTTGATGTGGTCGGGGGAGCGGTCGGGCAAGCGCTTTCCGGCCGCCTCCGATCCGTCAGGCGGCGGACGGTCCCCATCTCCGATCATGCCGAACTGTCCATGGGCTGGGTCTTGGGATGACCGTCGGGGCGACTCCTTGGACGGCCGTCGACGAACTTGCGGACGAGCGGAACGATTTCCTCCCCCGCGTCCTCCAGGATGTAATGACCACAGTCCTCGAAGCGTTGGACCTCGGCAGTCGGGAATCGGCGAACCCATTCGTCCAGGAATTGGCGGCCGAAGACAAAATCCTTGAGGCCCCAGCAAATCAACATCGGTTTGTCGGCCAGGTGGATGAGAGCGTCCCCCGTTTGTTTCATGATCGGGTACGCGCGATCGCTTTTCTTGAGCGGAATGTCCTGCACAAAACGATGTACGGCGATACGATGTGCCCAGCTGTCGTACGGCTCCAGGTAACCGGCGGCCACTGCCTTGGACATTGGCCGGCGTTTTACACAATACCGTACGGCGCCCCGCGAAAAGATGTTGGCCCCCCGGACGAGCAGGGCGCCGATCCCGGGAGCGCGGGCCAGCGCGAGCGACGCGGGCAAGGCCTTACCGGCGGGCAGAGGGAAGGCGGCCGTGTTCATGACCACCAGCTTCGCGATGCGATCCGGGTGCTGGGCCGCCCAGGCCATCCCGATCATGCCGCCCCAGTCGTGCACGACCAGCGTGATGTTCCGAAGGTCCAGCGAGTCCACAAGCGTCCCCAGGTCCGCCACGCGTGTCGATAACGTGTAATCGTAATGGGCGTCGTTCGGTTTGTCGGAGCGCCCACACCCGATGTGATCCGGAGCAATCACCCGGTGGCTCGACCTCAGCTGGCTGATAAGGTCCCGATAGTAAAAAGACCAAGTCGGGTTGCCGTGGACCATAACAACCGGGTCTCCCTGGCCCTCGTCCACGTAGTGCATGCGCTGGCCATAGCCTTCGGAGTTACCGCCGCCCGCGGGGCGACTACCGCGCGCGGAGCGACTACCGCCCGCGGAGCCACTGCCGAGATCGAGGTAGTGCGGTGCGAACGGGTAGAGCCCGCTCACCAGTCCACTCCGAGCATCATGCAGTTGAGACCACTGCCGATGCCGAGAAGTCCCACGCGGTGGCCAGGTGCCAGGAATCCGCGTTCCTGCGCTAGCGCGGCGGCAACCGGGAGCGCGGCCGTCCCGGTATTTCCGAGGTATTCATACGTCACGAAGTCCTGTTCCTGAGACAGGCCCATGGTCCGCAGCATGACGTCCCTATGGGCTGAACCAACCTGGTGGCACACCGTGCGATCCACGTTCTCCACGGACCACTCCATCTCCGCGAGGAACTTGTCCCACGTACGCGACCCCAGGGCGACACCGTGCTCGAGGACGGCGGCGGCGTCGGTGCTGGCGAACTCCCTCAGACTCGCTTCGGTTCCGTTCGGTTGCCCGTCTGGATGGGGCTCCAGACCCCATCGGCACAACATGTGATGCTCGGGTGCGTTTTCGACCACGGCTCCACGGAGGCGTCGCCGCTCGGACTCCCCGAAGGATCCGTCACTCAGAATCACGGCGACGGCGGCCGACCCTCCTGTCAGCGTGGCGATGGCGGTCTTGAACTCCTCCATCACCGGATTGTTGGTCAACCGCGTGATCGTGGTATCGACGATGTCTCGCGCGGTCTCACAACTGACCACCATGCCCGCGCGAATCTGTCCCAGTTCGATTCGGTTGGCGATGTTGAGCACCCCGTTTAGCACCCCGAGGCAAGCGTTGCTGACGTCGTAGACATGCGCCGACTTCTTGATGATGTGGCCGGCTCGTTTGAGGCTTGCCGCGACGTGACACGCCGTGGCCGGCTCGAAGTGCTCGCGGCAAACGCCTGCGTAGATCAACATGTCGATGGCGCTTGCCGGCACGGGGGAGTCACGGAGCGCGTGCTCGGCCGCCGCTGTAGCCCCCTCGGATACCGTATAACCCGGCTCCCAATAACGGCGCTCCTGAATGCCGGTCATCTGAAAGAGCTGTCCCGGTTGGACATGCAGCTTTTTGTAGACCGGAGCGAGTCGGTCCTCCAGTTCATCAGAGGTGACCACGCACGGGGCGAGCTCATATCCGAAGCGCTCGATGACAACGCGGTAATATCTCAAGCGATCACATCCAAGGTAAAATCGTTCATCGCATAGATGGTCCGGCCGTCCACCGTGAGAAATCCGTCGGCCCGAACGCGCCTGTGGATGTCGTCCACATAGGTGATGCTGGCGAAAACCTCTACCCGCTCGCAACCCGGAACGATCTGTCCGCGGTACGTCCAGCGGTGCCGGTCCCCACCGGCCAGCTCCCCAGCGGCTAACTTCCCACCGGCCATCTGCCCACCGACCATGGTCGAGAATTCCGTGCTCTCACCCAGATCCCATCGGTCGACGGCGTAAACCTTGAGTAACTGAATGAATGCCTCGAGGCCTAGTGAGCCGGGCCAAACTGGATCCTGGTAAAAGTGCGCCTCGAAGAACCATGTGCTCGGATCGACGGTGATCGAACCCTTGACCCATCCGAGCCGGTCGGCGCCGCCGTCCCGTACGAGGAGGTCGATCTGATCGACCATGCGAAAGCGTTGCTCAGGGAAGGGAGGCGTGTGTGGCATCACCAGGCTCCGGCCTCTCTCCTTCTCGGCCTCGGTGGGCTCATGGATCCGTGCGTCGCGGATGCCGACCTGGTCCGCCAGGGCCTGGTCGGAGAAGAAGCCGAAGTAGGTCGTGCCCTCGTAGAGGGGACCGAGGCGTTCGCTCTCCAGGGCCATGCTATAGTGCTGGATGATCATGCCGCCCGATGCGGACACGCTCGTCAACTCGACTCGTGTCGTGATCACGTCCTCGGCGGCCCTGAGGCGCGCCAACTGGATCGCGTCTCCACCGAGATTGCGGAATCGCAGGTTGTCTTGGGATGTCAAAGCCGATCCCACGTAGGCGGCCAGCCATCCGCACGGCTGGAGCGCCACTTCGAGGAGGACGGCAAACGGCATTTCACGTTGGCGGTTGCTCCCGAAGTACCAATGATCCGGACGCACGTCGAAGTGGGTGGTGACCTTCGCGCCGGCTTGCATCACGAACGGCTCCCCCTCGACCGCCGAGATCCGATCCAGGAACTGGTACGGGGGGCGGGGCAGGCGAGCGATACGGCGTTCGCCTTCGTCGAAGACGTCGTAAGGTGCTCCGAACGCCTCGGAGGGTTTGCCGCTGCCAAACGCGAGGATGCTGCTCTTGTCGTAGAGGATGCTGTTCCTGTCGTAGCGGATCGGGCTTCGCTCCGCCCACACCTCCTCGAGCTTCTGCCGGTCCGTGCCGGTCAGACGAACAGACATGTCGCGGATCTCCACGATCGGTTTCCCGTCTGCGTACATGAGCGCATCGGCGATCGTGTAGGGTTCCGGCTGATAGCCCACCTCACGCAGATGAATCTCGTACGTAACCGTCTTCGTGGAGGCGAGCACCTGCCCGCGGCACCGAAGCCGGCTATTGACGCCCACGACGGGCTGCCACGCAGCGCTCTCGGCTTCGGCGATCCAGCCCATGCGAAGGAGAAAAATTCGGAGGGTGTGCAGGCAACACTCGTACATCAGGGTTCCCGGCATCACCTGGTCATCGGAGAAGTGGCACGTCAGGAACCAGTCGTCCGGATGGATGTCGGCTTCTGCCACGATGCTGCCCATCCCGTACCGTCCCCCCTTGGGATCGAGCTCGGTGACACGGTGGACCAGCCGCATGCGTTCTCCCGGAATCGTAAGCGGTCGTGTGATGTGGAGGCCCGAGAAATCCTCGCCGAAGGCGCCGACCAGGTCTCCTGCCCGAAGCGCCGCCAGCCGTTCTTCCCCGAGGGCGTCCTCACGCATCGGTACCAGGTCCCGCCAGTCGGCGGGGCGACTTCCAGCCCGTTCCTGCTGTTCGATGCCGCGCCGGACGATTCCCTTGCCGGCGTCGAGCTCAGTCTGAGTGAAGAAGCCCGCTGTCCCCTCGCGCATCGTCAGGAGCGGCCGCCCGTTCACCGTGGAGTCGAACTGGAATCGGAAGAGCCAGGTGTCCCCCTGCCGGAAGAACTGGAGAATGCGGATGTCGTATCGCACGACTTCTCCGGGATGCGGGAGCTCGGAGTAGAAGGTGACCACCGCGTCGAGCAGACGATAGACGGCCAGGCCCCGGGTCTCCGAGTCGATCCCGAGGTAGCCGGACAGAAGCAGATCAGCCTGGCCGGCCTCCACGGCGATACACGTTGGCATCCGCCCGCCGTCGAGGTACCACCCACCCTCGAGAACGTCGTGCTCGGTCACGATCCGCCCGGACGTCATCGACCGGGGTTCTGCCTCGATTTCCGTGACGCGGTCGACGAGCATGAGCGGTTCGTCGGGCAGTCGAACGCGCGTCGGATGTGCGTCCACGTGAGCGAATTGCTCCCCGAGGGCCCGGCCAATCGATCCGACCGCGAACTCCATGAGCTGGTCCCGATCCATCGCGAGTGTACCGGCAGAAGGCCGGGTACTCGGCACAGTGGCAGCCGACGGGATGGGAGTCCCAACGGCCGGAATGGGAGGTGCACCGACGGCGACGGCCCTGCCATCGGCCGTGAGGGCCCGAATCAGTTCTTGCTGCCTGGCGTATTCGCCCTGAGCGAGTTCCTGTGTCCGTTGCGCAGCCCGGAGGAAGGCCTCGTGTGCCTGGATGGTGGTCTCGGTGGCTCGGACCGCTTCACTCAGTTCAACCGGGACGATTCCCGAGTCCAATGGTCGAGGGACCAGGGATGGACCCTTCGCCGGGCGGTGACCATCGTCCGGGGCCTCGGGAAATCCGTGGGATTGTGGGGTTAGCGGCATGAGCGGCATAGGTCCGAAGCTTGCCTGCCCGACCGGAATCCGAGTGACTGGGCCTGATTCGTTCTCAGTGAGCCCGTCCTCCGGGTAAAGCTGCGCCAGATCGACCGGGACCCGCTCCGCGATGAGCATTCCGAGTGCGCGGAGGACCATTGAGGGCTCATCCTGGGTGGAAGAGGAGATCGAGCGTGCCCGGAACGGGACGCCGTCCAGGATCTTGTGGATCATCCGGACGCACGATCCGCCCGGGCCCATCTCGAGGAAGATTCTCACACCATCGTCGTAGGCTTGGCGCACGGTCTTCGGGAAGTCCACTCCTTGGATCGCCTGGGCCAATAACGAGTCCGCCGCCCGGTCCTGATCCACCTCATACGCCTCACCCCAGGCTCCACTGTAGACACGTATACCCTCCGGCGGGCGGGTGTCCAACACGTGTAGGTCTCGGTACTCCTCCGCTACCTCTGTGGCGACCTCGCAATGTACTGTTGGGATACCTTCCAGGGTGTGGAAGGGGCATCCGAGCATCTCAACGGCCTTCTCCACCGCCGAGCGGTCGCCTCCGATCACACATTCGTCCGGAGTGTTTATGATGAGCAAATACACTCGGTCGAGCTCCTCTATGACATCCCGTACTCGAGCGGCCGGTGTCTCAACCACGCCCACACTCCATTCCACCTCTGCGTCCTCCGCGACCCCCCAGGTCTTCCGCGCGGCATTGCAGCGTCCGGTCAAATCGCTGACGAACAACTCACTTTCCGTCACACGTCGGAGCATCTCATCCCGCTCATGCCACGCGCCCACCGAGAACAGTCCGGCAGTCTCGCCGAGAGAGTAGCCTACGACTGCGTCCGGACGGACGCCGAACCCGGTCATGAGGTCCGTCGCGATCGTGCCGAGGGCGACCTGCGAGAGAATTACCGTTCTGGCGTCTCCGATGCCCGAACCGTTCTCCCAGATTTCGGCGACCCTGAGCTGCGATCTCAGTCGTTCATTTCTGTGGTCCTGAGCACGCAGGATCTCCGGCCACTGGAGACAGAGTTCGCGCCCCATGCCGGCGTATTGGCTTCCTGAGCCGGGGTAGACGAAGGCCAGATCTCCTTTCGGCCCAAGAGGATCGTGCGAGAAAAACACGCGGCCAGCGCTCCGGTCCGATGGGTCGTCCTCCCGCTCGAGCTGGTCCGCGGCAGACTGAGCCAGATCCCTCAACTCTCCGGTATCTCGGGCGATCAGGGTAATGGCGAGCCGAGCATCGGGGCGGTTGGGGTGGCCCTCCCACCAGTCCTTCGCGAGACGGTGGATAAAGGCCGGCCCGGGGGTTTCGGTTGCCAGGGGTCCAGCGGTTTCGTTCGCCGCGTCGATGAGGCTCCTTAGACCCGCCACGATTTCCCCACTGTCGCCCCCTTCGACGACAAAGAGCCCTTCGTTCAGTGGAAGATCACCCCGCCAGGCGACCCGTGTGTTGGCCCCCGTCCTCGGTGACTCGGTCGCCGCCCCCGCTTCAGCCTCCTCCAGAATCACGTGGGAGCACGAGACGCCCCGCGAGACTGCGAGGACGCCGGACCGACGCGGACCGTCGACGCGATCCCGAACCCAGGGTGTGGGGTCGCGTAGAGAAGTGAGCCCCGAACGGCTGCCCCCCGGGGCCGCGGGCCTAACGCCGCCCCCCGGGTCCGCAGGCAGGACATGCCGGTACAGCGAGAGGGCCGCACCCAGTACCGATATGAGGCCTGATGCGGCACCGGTGTGCCCTACCCGCGCCTTCGCGCAGCCGAGCACGGTGTCTGGCCCGAAGGCCTCGGAAAGTTCGGCCAATTCCACTCGGTCCCGCCCTGCGATCCCGCTCCCGTGCACCGCCACGTAGGAGATGTCTCGCGCGGCGACGCCGGCGTCCTCACAGCTTCTGCGAATCGCTTCCCTATAGGCACCGCCCGAACCGGGAGAACCCGCCGGGCGGGAGCTGAAATCGGGGGAGCTCGAGTCGCCGCCGGCAGTCCCGATCGCTCTTATGATCGCATACACACGGTCGCCATCTCGTTCGGCGTCCTCTGTACGTTTTAGCACGAACGCGACGGCGCCGTCGCTCGGTAGGATCCCTACCGGATCTTCGCCGAACGAGGGCGAATCCCCTGGTTTGGCAAACCCGTCCGTGCTCTCTAGGGAGATCAGGGAACGTACGTCGCCTGCCAGGTCGACCGCCCCGACGACGGCGCAATCGATACGACCCTGCTGGAGGGCGCGCGAGGCGGCGTAGAGGGCGGAGAGGCCGGAGGTCTCTTCGCTCGATATCACATAGCTGGGTCCGCCCAGTCCGAACTCTCGGGCGATGCGGCTGGCCGCGATCGAACCGAGCCCGCCGATGGTGCGGTTCGCATCGAGCGCTGGCGTGAGTGAAT
>SMVB01006966.1_pt1 | contig 29291 bp, 30 predicted proteins | sample 2456461 | NCBI WGS metagenome assembly SMVB01 (sample SAMN11095934, study PRJNA526329) | marine sediment metagenome | biome: Marine sediment; feature: Surficial sediment; material: Deep marine sediment; isolation source: Hadal surficial sediment | place: Pacific Ocean | collected 2014-05 | depth... | reverse complement strand
GCTCGGTGCGGCTGCACCCGCTGCATCCGGCCCAGAGGCGGAAACGCTACGTCGCTTCCGGACATTCACCTCGACCGCTCTGATGCGTGGAGAAGCGCCGCGACCGGTCCTGGATGGACTGCGGCCGAACGAGCGTCGCGTCATGGCGCTGCTGGATTGTTGGGCCGAGGCGGCGACAGAACTCGCCGGGCCCGACAAAGACGTCGTGGCCGCGGCACTCGCGCCGCTGCTCAATGCCTTTCGACTCGCGATTCGAACGACCGGGACCCGCCGCAAAATCAGCGGTCGCCCCCGTGCGACACGCCGCGCCGTCCCGGCCGCGATCGACCGGGTCGCCGATATTTTCCTCGCGCTCGACACCGACTCCGGAGAAATTCTGGACGCGAACCCGGCTGCGGGCGCCGCATTGGGCGTCGCACGCGATGCGCTGATCGGAGTCGCGTTCAACGCTTTCGTTCCAACCGACACGCAGGGTCCCTGGTGGACCGCGCTCGATACCATTGCGGAGGGTCAGGACAACCATGTCTTCCTGGCCTCGATGCGCGATCGAGAAGGTCGGCCGATTCGTCTCGAGGCCTCGGCGACGCGATATTTGCGAACCGACCGCACCATCGCCCTGATCCTCGCGCGGCCCGCGACCAAGGTCGAGACCCTGGTCGAAGCCCTGGTCGAGTCCCGCACGATCGATTCCCTTTAGAAGAGGACCGCGGCCGAAGCGCGGCCGCCCCCCTCCGCCCCTTGCTGGCGACGCCTCGGGCCGCTCAGTAGACTCGGCGCCCCTTCCAGGAGACCCCCATGAGTGATTCCGGCAATTCGATCAAGATCATCCGCAAGAAGACAGGCAACTTTCTCGAGGACTTCTCGCCCGGCCAGATCTTCCGTCACAAGGGCGGCAAGACGATCACGGAAGGCCTCTTCACGACCTTCACAGAATTCTCGATGTCGACCCACCCGACCGCGAAGAACGCCCGCTATGCGCGCGCCTATGGATACGAGGGACTCGTCTGCCCGCCCGGCCTGGTGATGCTAGTCGCGTTCAGCCAGACAGTGGAGGACATCTCCGAAAACGCACGCGCCAACCTTCAATACATCGACATGAAATTCGGCGCGCCCGTCTATGTCGGGGACACGTTGGAGGTCGAAACCAAGATCCTCGGCCTGCGCCCGTCCTCGAGCCGGCCCAATCTCGGAATCGTGCATGTCCAGTCGACGGCGCGAAAGAATATCGGGAGCGACAGCGAAGCGATCGTCGCGACCTGGCAGCGCAAGGTCCAGGTCTACAAAGGAGACGAATCCATCGAGGTCGAGGCCTTCGAGATCGCACCGGACGAGATCGAATGCGAACTCTGGCTTCCCCCCTACGATGCGAACGCCAAGCTCGCCGAACTGGCCCATCTCTCCAGCCCCGACAGCTACTTCGAAGATCTCGAACCCGGTAGCCGCATCGAACATTCTCGCGGCCGAACGATCACCGACGAGCACATCGCGATGACCGCCATTCTCGACAACACCAGTCAGGTCCATTGCAACCAATACATGGTCGATTTGAATCCGAAGCAATACGTCGGCGGGAAACTGATCATCTTCGGCGGCATTCCCTTCACACTCTGTCTCGGACTCTCGTGCCCCGACGTCGGCGACAATGCCTTGGGCGATCTCATCTACACGACGGGCCGACACACGGCGCCGCTCCAAACGGGCGACACCGTCTTCGCCGCCACGGAAATCTTGGGCAAGCGCGACTTCCCGGGTCGAGCGGACCTCGGCATCGTCGAGACGCGGCTCTTCGGACACAAATTCGTTCGCGCCGAAGGCGAGAAGACGGAAGACGCACCGGAGGGCTGGAAGAAGGTGCAGATCTTCGAGCTGGATCGACAGATCGTCGTCAAGAGACGCAGTCACTACGCGTGACGGGCTGCGGGAACGGCCGTTGGAGATCGTGCCAGGTGTCGTGGGTCGTGAAGCCTGCTGGGCGCGTCAAGCGCCGTGGTCGGCCGCTTTGCAATCGAGGCACCATGCGGGTCGTCCCGCCGACCGCGAGGAATCCGCGCCCAGCAGGCTTCCCCACCCGGCCCACCTGGCACAGCCCAGAACGACGCCCGTTTCCGCAGCCACCTAGGTGCGGGTGTAGATCCAGTCGGCGGATTCGTTCATTGTGAGCCGGTGGCGCGGGCCGGCGAGCGCAGGGTCTCCCGATTCGTAGCCGGCATCGCCGTGCCACATGCAGACAGGACCCCGTTCCGAAAGGCCGATCACGGTCTCGAAGCGCTCGGGCGTTCTGCGCTCGATCGCAAAGAGCGCTCGCTCGACGTCTGGGAAGACGCAGAGTTCCGACAGGCTCACGAAGGTGGGTGGCGCAATCTCGATCTCTCCGGCGTCCCGACGGGCCAGAGCCTGCTCGGGCGTCATCCAATCGGAATCACGAATTTCTCCGTGGTCGATTGCGACTTCGCCGTGACCCGCGCGCGCCGCGAAGAACCAGGTCAAGAAGCGCCGCGGCGTCGTCCTGGGCGGCGTCCAATGGGCGAAAGGATGGATTGCATCCGGGTCGACAACGAGTCCGCATTCTTCGAGCGCCTCGCGAACGGCCGCATGGCGGGAGGCGCCGAGATCGTCATGCTCGTCGACGCCCTTCCAATCCTCGGGATCGACTCGACCGCCCGGGAAGACCCACATTCCGCCGAACGCGATCTTCGAGTTGCGTTTGAGCATCAACGTCTCGAGACCTTCGGATCCGTCACGCAACACCATCACGGTTGCCGCAAGTACGGGTGCCGACCCCTCATTGCCTTCTTTGGCCCATTTCTCGAGTGAGGTCGCGTGGTCGCTCTGGCTCATCGACGCCAGCGTAACACGAATCAGGTCGTGCTGAGCGCCACTGCAGCGCGGCCCCGACCCACAGCGAGATCGACGATCCAGCCGTCACACGGCTGGGCATCGTAGTCGGGGGGCCCGATCTCGAAACGCTGACCTTCCTTGGCGAGAACACCCACCGCGTTCCCGCACAGCACGTTCAAGAATTCACCGACGCCATCCGCCACCATCTCCGGATCGAGGTCGCTCGGCAAGAGGCCGCTCGCCTGGATCGCCAGGGCCTCCGCGAATTCGACATCGGCAACCAGCGCCACTTCGAGCCTGCGCGCACCACGAATCGTCACCGACACCGCGATTTCAGAGAAATCGGGTCTCCGCTCGAACGCGTGGATCTCACCCAGCTTCACTTGCATTCGAGCGACGCGCAGCATGAATCGGGGAAGCAGTTCGAGCACATGACGCGCCACCGTATGACCCACGAGACCGTCGGGCAGGTCGACCGTAGACACGTCGAACTGCGCTTGATCCGCCTTGTACGCGTCGAGCAACAGACCGAGCCGGTCCGTCGCGAGATGACCGAGATGAACCAGCGCGTGTCCGATCGGGATCCGCTTGATGCGCTGACGCTGCAGGACTTCGACCAGTTGCTGATTTTCGAGCAAACCCATTTCCACGGCAAGATCGCCAAAGTTGGCGTCACGGCTTCGTTGTTCGGCATGCACGCGCGCGACCTCACAGCTCTGCATGAAGCCTTGCGAAACCGCGATCTGCCCGATCGCACAGTTCTCCGCATCCATCAAAGAGAGGGCCTCGCGAAGATGACTCGCGTCGACCTCGCCAGAATCGATCAGAAATTGCCCAAAGAACTTCACACCCATTACTTCGGCTCCCTCGCAACGCCAAGCAGTATCTCGCGAACACTCTCGATCAGCGATTCAATGACATCGGCATCGAAGGGTTTCCCCACAACCTGAAAGGCACCGAGCTTGAAAGCCTCTTCCGCTTTGGCGAGGTCGCCGCCCACCGAGGACACCATTGCGATTTGAATTTCGGGATGCATAGACTTGATCGTGCGCAGAGCGGAGAGCCCGTCGAGGCCCGGCATGACGATGTCCATCAACACGAGATCGGGCATGGACTCGTTCGCGATCCGAATCGCCGCGGCACCATCGTTCGCCAGCCCGACGATCGCGATGTCGTCGATATCGCCCAGAAGTCGCGCGAGCTCAGCGAGCACGATGCGACTGTCGTCCACCAACAGGATGTTGATCTTGGTTGTCATCTCATTTTCCTACCAGAGCGTTTCTCATCGGAACGCCCGCGCCCCGGGTTGAGACGGGAGACGGGGCGAAGGGCCTTCCCACGCAAGCTGCGCACGGCTTGCGACCGGAACGTACGTCCGGGTTCAGCCATCTTGCCGGAAAAGGCGAAAATGCATACAGTCCGCGGCCTTACGGAACGGCTCGCCACGACGCAGCCGAACCCTTCGACGCTCGGAAACGAAACTGCACCAGCAAGATCGGAGTCTCTTCGGATGCGATTCTACGAGTACGAGGCCAAGGCCCTGTTTCGCCGCCACGCATTGCCGCTCGGCGAGAGCCGACTCGTCGGCAACGCCGCGGAGGCGCGCGCCGCCTTCGACGAACTCGGCGGAGGGCCGGTGGTCCTCAAGAGTCAGGTCCTCTCCGGGGGTCGCATGAAGGCGGGCGCCGTCCAATTCGCCGACACCGCAGAAGAGGCGGGCCAGCACACCGAGACGATCTTCCCGATCGAAGTGAACGGCCAGCAATGCCGCTCGGTCCTCGTCGAAGAAAAGACCTCCATCGCCCAGGAATATTTCGTTGCGATCACCTGGGACGGTCGCGCCAAGCGCCCCGTCTGTGTGTTCAGTGACATGGGCGGAATCAACATCGAGGAAGTGGCGGAGACCCACCCGGAACACGTCTCGAAGACCCACTTCTCGACGATCCTGCCACTCACGCCGCGGATCGCAAAGGAAGCCGTCGCCGCAACCGGCGTCAGCGGCTCCGACCTGAACCGGCTGACTCCGATCGTCTTCGAATTGATGAAGATCTTCTTGAAATACGACCTCACCCTGGCTGAGATCAACCCCCTCGCAAAGCTCGACGACGGACGATTCATCGTACTCGACGGCCATATCGACATGGAGGCCGAGGCGCGTGGCCAGCACAAGGCATTGCTCGATGAACTCGGAATCGGTGACGAGGAGACCCGACAGGCCCGACCCCCGACCGAATTCGAGTTGGCGGGCGCGCGCGTGAACGCCGCGGACCATCGCGGCGTGGCCGGCAACGTCGTCGAGTTCGACGGCAATCTCGGACTCGTGATCGGCGCCGGCGGGGGTTCACTGACGCTCTTCGATGCGGTGCGAAGCCATGGCGGCAAGCCGGCGAACTATTGTGAGATCGGAGGGAATCCCTCGATGAGCAAGGCCAAGGAACTCACGAAGCTGATTCTTTCGAAGCCCGGCGTCGAGAAGATCGCGGTGATGATGAACGTGGTCTCGAATACACGCGTCGACATCGTCGCCCGCGGCGTGATCCTGGGCTGTCTCGAATCCGGCAAGGATCCCGCGGAGACGATCGCGATCTTCCGCATCCCGGGCGCCTGGGAAGAAGAAGGCTTCAAGATCCTGAAGAAATACGGCGTCGATTATTGCGACCGAAGCGTCTCGATGTATGACGCCGCCGGTCGCGCCGTCGCGAAAATGCAAGGTTCGAGGAAATAGCGAAAATGTCGATCCTACTGACCCAAGACACGCGCTTCATCATCCAGGGCATCACCGGCCGAGAAGCGATCAGCCTAACACGCGAAAACCTCGACTACGGTGCGAAGATCGTCGGCGGGGTCACACCCGGTCGAGCCGGACGAGACGTCTACGGTGTGCCGGTCTACGACAGCGTGCGTGATGCAGTGGCCGCCAATGGGGGCATGATCGAGGGCTCGATCGTTTCGGTCCCCCCCAAGTTCACCCAGGACGCGATGATCGAGGCGATCGAGAACGGCATCAAGCTGATCGTCGTCGTCACGGAGAACGTTCCGCGCAAACAGGTGGCGCAAGCGATCGAACTCGCGGAGATGCGCGGCGCGCGCATCATCGGCCCGAATTGCCTGGGGATCATCTCGCCCGGTGAGTGCAAGATGGGAGGGGTCGGAGGTCCCGCTGCGAACACGCGGCAGGCCTACACCAAGGGGCATATCGGCGTGATGTCGCGCTCCGGTGGGATGACGACGGAAATCGCCTCGACGCTCACCGCCGCCGGGCTCGGACAGTCGACCTGCGTTTCGATCGGCGGCGACGCGATCGTCGGGACGACCTACGCGGAATTGATGCCCTTCTTCGAAGCCGACCCCGAGACCCACGCGATTGCAATCTACTCGGAGCCCGGCGGACGCATGGAAGCCGAGCTGGCCGAATGGGTCACCGAGAACCACTCGCGACTCCCGATCGTTGCGTTCATGGCCGGTCGCTTCATGGACGAAATGAAGGGCATGCGCTTCGGCCACGCCGGAACGATCGTCGAGGGCAAAGAGGACACGACGACCGAGAAGATCAAGCGAATGGAGGCTGCCGGGATCTCGGTGGCCGAGCGGATCGAAGAGATCCCGATCCTCATTCGCGAACGGCTCGCCGCCAGCAAATGATTCGATCCCTGCGAGGGGGATCGAAAACCGGTTTCGAGAGGAGCTTCTAGATCATGCCCGGAGAATTCATCGACATCCAACTGGATGCTATGATCATCAAGGACGCGGTCCTCGCGAAGAAGCTCGCCGAGATCTGCCCCGTCTCGATCTTCGAGGCCGTCGGCGACGGCGTCCGGATCGACGAATCCAATCTGGACGAGTGCGTCCTCTGCGATCTCTGCGTTCAGGCTGCGCCCAAAGGCAAGATCAAGATCATCAAACTCTACGAATAGAAAGCTGACCAGGAGACCCCCCAATGCGAAGCGCAAAAGATTTCTTCAAACCGCTGGCCCTCGGCGCACCCACGCCGCTCCGCGAGATCCCCTTCAAGCCCTCGCGGATGATCCATTTCTTCGATCCGAGCAATCCGAAGATGGCGGCCAAAGTTCCGGCCATGACCAAGACGTGCGATGTGCTCCTTGGCAATCTCGAGGACGCGATTCAAGCCGACAACAAATTGGCCGCACGCGAGGGACTCGTGAAGATCGGCCGCGAAGTCGATTTCGGAAATTGCCAGCTCTGGACGCGCGTCAACAGTCTCGACTCTCCCTGGTGCCTCGACGATCTGACGACGCTGGTGACCGAGATCGGCAACCAGCTCGACGTCATCATGATTCCGAAGGTCGAGGGCGCGTGGGACATCCATTACGTCGATCGACTCCTGGCCCAGCTCGAAGCGCGCGCCGGAATCAAGAAGCCGATCATGCTGCATGCCCTGCTCGAGACCGCGCTCGGCGTGGCCAACGTCGAAGAAATCTGCGGCGCCAGCCCGCGTATGCAAGGCCTGTCCCTCGGGCCGGCCGATCTCGCGGCGAGTCGGCGCATGAAGACGACTCGAGTCGGCGGGGGTCATCCGGGCTATATCGTCCGAACCGATCCGGACCCGGACAACCCCGATGCTCCGCGACCGACCGCCCAACAGGACCTCTGGCACTACACCATGGCTCGAATGGTCGACGCGTGTAACGCCCACGGCATCCTCCCCTACTACGGCCCCTTCGGCGACATCAAGGACACCCTGGCCTGCGAGGATCAATTCCGGAACGCCTTTCTGATGGGCTGCGTCGGCACCTGGAGCCTGCATCCCGTCCAGATCGACATCGCGAAGAAGGTCTTCTCTCCGCCGGTCGAGGAAGTTCTCTGGGCGCGAAAAGTGATCGACGAAATGGGCGATGGAACCGGCGCCGTGATGATCGATGGGAAGATGCAGGACGACGCGACCGTGAAACAATGTCACGTGATGGTCGAGTTGGCGCGCATGCTCTGCGAAAATGATCCCGAACTCAAAGAAGCCTACGGACTCTAGCCATCGGCGCACGCGCGAGATCGGAGATCGAGATGCAGATGACGACGCTCGGAAGAACGGGGATGCGCGTCTCGCGTCTCTGCCTCGGATGCATGAGCTATGGCTCGTCGGAGTGGCGGCCCTGGGTCCTCGACGAACATCAGGCTCGGCCCTTCTTCCGACGAGCGCTCGACGCCGGCATCAATTTCTTCGACACCTCCGACATCTACTCGCTAGGCGCCTCCGAGGAAGTGACCGGAAAGCTGTTGCGAGAGATGGCGAATCTCGATGAATGTGTCATCGCCACCAAGGTCGCCTTGCCGATGGGCCAAGGGCCCAATATGCGGGGCCTGTCGCGAAAGCACATCCAACAGGCTTGTGAGGCCAGTCTTCGGCGACTCGGCATCGACACGATCGACCTCTATCAACTTCATCGACTCGACCCGTACACCCCGATGGAGGAAACGCTGGGTGCCCTCGACGATCTCGTTCGTCAGGGAAAGGTGCGCCACATCGGCGCGAGTTCGATGTACGCCTGGGAAATGGCAACGGCGCTGGGCCTTTCCGACAAATTGGGCAAGGCGCGTTTCGCCACGATGCAAAACCATTACAACCTCATCTACCGCGAAGAAGAACGCGAGATGATGCCGCTTTGTGAAACCGAAGAAGTCGCGATCATCCCATGGTCGCCGCTTGCGCGTGGCATCCTGGCGGGCGCTCGCCCGGCGCTGCGCGAGAAGACCGGCTCGATCCGTCAGGAATCGGATGGCTTCACGGATTTCCTCTACGACCAGGACTCGGATTGGGACGTGGTCGTCGCCGTGCAGGCGCTCGCCAAGGAGCGTGAACGGCCCGCCGCCCAGATCGCGCTCGCCTGGATGTTGTCCAAGCCCTTCGTGACCGCACCGATCATCGGCGCGACCCAGCTCGGCCACCTCGACGACGCGATCGCGGCCCTCGAGATCGAGTTGTCGGAGGAGGAAATCGCACGGCTGGAAGCGCCCTACGCTCCCCACCCCGTCAAGGGCATTGGACCGGCCGCATTGTTCAGGCCGACGCGCCAGCCGATTCAATCCCGGTCGGCATAGCCGCGCGAATTCGGTTCCGGTCGGACACCCACCCTGGAGATCGACCCAAGACGCCCGACGCCGACACCTGGGCCCGTTTCGGCGTCAGGAATGCGCTTTGTCCGTCCGAAAAGCTCGTATAGTCTCGCTCCCCCAGGAAATGAAAGGACCCGCCCATGGCCAGCGAATCCAGCACCCGGGTCTATCCGGTGATCCTGTCCGGTGGGTCGGGGACACGTCTGTGGCCGCTCTCGAGACGCGCCTATCCAAAACAGCTGCTGCCCCTGACGGGCGGGACCGACACCCTGCTTCAGGAAACAGCACTTCGCGTGCTGGACCCCGAACGCTTCGAGCCGCCACTGATTCTCTGCAACGACGAACACCGCTTCATCATCGCCGAGCAGCTGCGAGCAAAGAACATCACGCCACTGGCCATCGCGTTGGAACCGATCGCACGCAATACCGCCCCCGCCGTCACGGCCGCGGCGTGGATCATCCATGAGCTCGACCCCGACGGCATCATGCTCGTCTTGCCCTCGGATCACATGATTCGCGATCTGGCTGCCTTCCGTCGGGCCGTCGACACGGCCTGTGCGGCGGCCCGAAGCGGCCAACTCACCACCTTCGGCGTGCTTCCCGACCGCGCCGAGACCGGATTTGGGTATATCCGCCGCGGCGAGGAAATCGAGGGCCTGCCCGGCGCTTTCCGCATCGCCGAATTCGTCGAGAAACCAAATGCCGAGCGCGCCCAACACTTTCTGGAATCCGGCGACTACGCCTGGAACAGCGGCATGTTCGTCTTTCCCGTTCGAACGTTGCTGAAGGAAATCGGCCAGTTCCAGCCGGATCTCCTCGCTGCCTGTCGCGACTCCGTCAAGCAAGCCCGTCGCGACCTGACCTTCACACGTCTCGAGGAGACCGCCTTCGGTCGGGCGCCCTCGATTTCGATCGATCACGCACTGATGGAAAAGACGAAGTCGGCCGCGGTGGTGACGTGTGAAATCGGCTGGAGCGATATCGGCTCCTGGGCTGCGCTCTGGGAGTTGGGGGACAAGGACGAGCAAGGAAACGTGATTCTCGGCGATGTCGTCCTCCACGACGTCGAGAACAGCTATCTCCGCTCGGAAAGCAGACTGATCAGCGCCGTGGGCGTCCGGGATCTCGTCATCGTCGAAACCGACGACGCCATTCTCGTTGCGCCCCAGGATCGAGCGCACGAGGTCAAAAAGATCGTCGAGCAACTCGATCGGGACAATCGCGCCGAGGCCGATCTGCACGCCCGGGTCTACCGGCCCTGGGGTACCTACGAAGGCCTCGCCCACGGCGAGCGGTTCCAGGTGAAACGGATCTCGGTCAAGCCCGGCGGAAAGCTCTCCCTCCAGATGCACCGTCATCGCGCCGAGCATTGGGTCATCGTCGAGGGCACTGCACGCGTCACCAACGGCGACCAGGAGATCACGCTGACGGAGAACCAGTCGACCTACATCCCGATTGGCGTGACCCATCGACTCGAGAACCTCGGCGAGACGGACCTCACCCTCATCGAGGTCCAGTCCGGCTCCTATCTCGGCGAGGACGACATCGTGCGATTCGACGACATCTACGGTCGTAGTCCCGCCGCAGACAAGCCGGATCCAAATCAGGATTGAGCGGTCGCCCTAACATTGACCCACCACGAGTCAGACCCTCGACCTCCAAGAGTCTGATCCGAGTGCGGGGCCGAGCCTCCAGTGCCGCCCAGGCTTTCCCCTGCAACACCAAAACCCGTTCGAAAACTCGCACTTACGAGCCGGCAAGAATCGGCGTACCGATCCGAAACGTCGAGAGAAAAAAATCTGAGCTTGCCTCAATTTGTCACACCCAAGTTGGCCATTCGTGTAGGATGAAAAACGCTGATTCACTCGGATCAGTGCCTGGGAAGGCAACGCGAATTCGGCTTCGCGCGCGGCTGCACCACGTCCAGTTGTTTCTTCAGCCAGATCTACACTCTGTCTGGGGCGCCCGCCGTTTCCGGAACCTTCGACATCTCGGGTACGACACTCACCTTCTCGATCGACCTGGCGGCCGCGACGCTGACGGGAAGCGACGGCCCCGTGTCCGCGGTCGATTTCAGTACGGTGAACTACTCCGGCTCCTTCTCCGTCGTCGATGAGGGCTCGAATATGTTTAGCTTCCTCGACCAGAACGCCACCGTGACGGGCACGCTGACTCCGGTCGGTGCCGGAAGTGCCACCGCTTTCAACATCACACCCGTCAACGTCACCGGGAATTGCTCGGGCACACCCGGTGTCTCGCTCACCTGTGGCTTGCAATTCGGCGCGGGCATCGGTTTCGCGATCGATGTCAACGGGAACACGCGCTACTTCAATCACACGGTCAACCTCTTCAGCGTTCCCGAGCCGAGTACAGCGCTCTTGTTCGGATTGGGTCTGACGGGCCTCGCCGCACGCCGACGACGCTCGACACACGTCCGCGACTGAACCCAGACCGCAACGCCCGATCCAAACCCGCTATCGCTCCGACATTGGACGACCTTCAGGAAAGCTCGAGCATCCGTTCGATCGGGCGCAGGGCCTTCTTCGCCAATTCCTCGGGCACCGTGACCCGCGGCGTATCGTCCCGCAAACAGCGATACAACTTTTCGAGCGTGTTGAGCCGCATGTAGGGACATCGGTTACAGGCGCAGCTCTCGTCCATTCCCGGCGCCTGGTAGAGCACTTTATTAGGCGCTTGTTTCAGAATCGAATGAAAGACGCCGTCCTCGGTCGCAATGATCGACACTCGATCGGGCGTCGCCACCGCACGATCGATGATGCCGGTGGTGCTCGCTATGAAATCCGCTTGGTCAAGAACCGCCTGATCGCATTCCGGGTGCGCCAACACCTCCGCTTCGGGATGTTGGATTTTCAGTTTGGCCAGGCCCTTTGCGCTGAAGAGTTCATGGACGATGCAGGCACCCTGCCAGACGATCAGGTCGCTTCGACCCGATTCTTTCGCGACCCAGCGCGCGAGATGGCGATCCGGCGCGAAGATCAGCTTTTCTCCCTCGAAACTCTCGACCATCTTGACCGCATTGGACGAAGTACAGATCAGATCGCTCATCGCCTTCACCGCCGCTGAGGCATTGATGTAGGTCAACACCTTGGCGCCCGGATGGGCGGCCACGAAGGACTCGAACTCGTCCGCCGGACAGCCGTCGGCGAGCGAACAACCCGCCTCGAGGTCTGGAACCAGAACGGGCGTGCCCGGATTCAGGATTGCCGCCGTCTCGGCCATGAAATGAACACCACAGAATACGATTCGCTCACATTCGACCTGCTGGGCCGCGCGGGCCAGAGCAAGCGAATCGCCAACCACATCGGCCAGATCCTGGACCTCGGACTCCTGGTAGTAGTGCGCGAGAAGAAAAGCGCCCTTCTCCTGTTTGAGTTCGAGAATCGCCGCTTCGAGATCTTCGGGATATTCGGTCTCGGCGGTGTTGTCGGTCGGGTCCGGATTCATGGGGGCCATCGTGTGGCGGTCTCCATCAGGGGGGCACGCGAATCGTGGCTTGAGTCTACCAGCGAGTGTCGCACTTCACGAGAGAGGCTCGATCAACAACGTCGGAACGCCGTGAACGGGATCGCGGACCGTGCACACCCGCGTACCCGGCTTGTGGCCCTCGCGGATCTCCGAAACATCGAACCGGTCCTCCTGCAACCTCGAATGAACGGCCTCGAGATCCGACACCTGCCAGGCCAGGCCGCCAAAGCGATCGGCACGCTCCGGTTGGGGCTCGGCATCGAGCCGACCGCCGACTTCGATCGTCACCCCCCCGATTCGAAGAAAAATCAAACGCACCCCGCGCTTCTCGAATTTTCGATCGAGCGCCAGTCGAATGCCCAATCGAATTGCATAGAAGTCTCGCGTCGCTTCGATGTCCGCGCTGAACAAGACGACATGATCGAGCCCAAGAATCCGACTGCGGGGATCGATCGAAGTCGCGGGAGCGGAGTCCGCTCCTCGATCCTCCCAGACCGGTTGTTCGCCCGTCTCACCGGAGATCAGTTCGACCGAAATCGAACGACTGACGACACGATCCAGCGGGGTCGAGGTCCAGCGACGCGTCGAAGCGATGCCCGACCGCTCGGCCAGCTCGGAAACGCATGGCTGAGTCAGCGTGGCCGCCGACTTCAATTCGCGGACGAATCCATCCGGCTCGTCCCACGCCAGGCGGAAACCCGAGAGGCCCTGCGAAGGATCCCCCGTCGCAACTTCGGTATTGCGAATCTCGAGCAGTGTATTCGCCAAGGGGAAAAGTGCGCTGCGCGAACGCCGCTCCGCGTTGTGTTCGATCCAGCGGGCTTCCTGCCCGAGCATCCGAGCATAGTCATCGACGGCCGATTCGAAATCGTCCACGTCGACGACCACGCTGTGAAAGCCATTCAGCATGGGGAGAGCATCGCACGTCTTTTTCGCTATGCCCTGCAGCATGATTCCCAGGTTCAACGCCCCGTCGAAAAAAATTCTCGGCGTTAAACCCCGCTCGAGCGGGATCGCCCGGGTCCTCGCGACCTTTTTCACGGTCGGGGTATTGCTGGGATGTGGCGACGCCGGGCCGGACCTCCCGAATCTCTTCCTGATCACGGTGGACCAGCTTGCCGCGGACCGTCTCCCGTGTTTCGGTGGACCCGGCGACGCGGGCCGATCGGTCTGTGCGCTGGGCCAGAGAGGCACGCTCCATGCCTTTGCGGTGTCCCCCGGCGGTGGGGAGGCGTCGAACGCGGCCACGGTCTTGACGGGACTCCCCGAGGCGGTTCACGGCCTGGGAAGAGACGGGCAGAGCTTTCTCGCCGACGCGCATCCGACGATCGCGGAAGACCTCTCGAGGGCCGGGTACGCCACGGCCGCCTTCGTCACGAGTCCTTTGGTCAACCGCAGCCGCCGGCTGGACCGGGGCTTCGATCTCTATGAGGATCGCCTCGCCTCCCCGAGTCGGATGGCCGAACGCAACGAGCGCGGCGAGAACACGAATCTTTCCGGCCTGATTCGGGCCTGGATCGAGCGGGTTCCGGCGCCCTGGTTCGTCTGGGTCCATCTGAATCGGAACACGAAACTCGTCGAACTCGATCGGCTGATCTCGGGTTTGTCTGGGATACTCCAGCCTCCGTCGGGAGGACCGGGGATTCTCTTCCTTGCACTCCGCGGAGAAGCCGCATCACGCACCCCCGAAAATTCGGGGATCGAAACCCGTCGATCGATCGGCTGGCGAACCCATCGAGTGCCGCTCATCTGGCGTCCAGCGTTGGACGTCGAAGCGCTCGAGCGGCCCACACAGGCCTCGGTTTCCTATCGTCTCGCCAGTCTGATGGATATCGTCCCCACACTTCGAGCCGCGGCGCGGCTCCCCACGGTCGGAGTCCCAAGGATTTCGGACGAGACCCCGTCACAGATCGCGCCCATTCTGGCATCGGGCCGAGAACTCGCGGTCGGGCCATCCATGCCCGAAGCGATCGACGGCCCGAAGGGCGAGCGCTTCCTGTTGCTCGTCGGGAGCCGCACAGGGGATGTTGGCCTCGCCTCCCAGAACCACTTTTACACCCGAAACGCGAGCCCACTCGATGGAACGGGGCGACCCGTCGCGACCTCTTCCCTGATTCCGCTCGACGCGCGCTTCGCCAGCCTGCCGGATCCGATCGATCCGCTCTACGAATTCGGATCGGGCGACGCGCGATACGAACTCGGAGCGTGGCGAATCGATGTGCTCGACCCGGACAGTCCGGTGTCTCGACTCGAATTTTATCTGGCCCGTCGGCTCCGCACAGAAGGCGACGCCCGACACATCCGACCAAAGAGAAAGAACCTTCAATGAGAACGCACCGAATCCAGGGCCGGGTCTCCGGACCGCTCGTCGCCGTCTTTCTCGGCGTCCTCGGCGGCCTCGCATTGCTCGCTCTGACACGATTCGAGTTCGCCTTGGGCGGACCGAAAATCGACCGAAGCGGCCGGCTCGTGATTCTCATCAACGGGATCCCGGAGCGAATGGCGCGCGATGTGCTGCTTCCGAATCACGCCTGGGTTCTCCAGATCCGCCTGCCGGAAGAGACGCAGCCCGGCAACGACGAAGCCTTCTTGGTCACTCTCCGTTCAGAGCGAACCGGTGCCACGATTCAAATCGAAGATCGCTTCAGCATCCAGAATGGGATCGCGACGCTCGCGATCCCGAAATCGATTGGCCTCGCGACCGGCTTGCTCTCCGTCCGGGCCGCATACATCGACGCGACCGGTCGCCACTTCGAAGACCAACGCCGAATCCGGATCCGGTCCTGGTTCGGGGGAAGCCCGATCGGCGAGCGACAGATCATCCATTTCGATTTCGAAGTCGATCGTGACGAGGACGGAGTTCCCGATTTCCTGAAGGATCTGGAGCGCTTTGGCCTGGCGTCTCCCGACCAGCGTGATTTCGCCGAACGAATCGCCGCACGCATCGAAGAACGTGCCCTCGAGCGCGTCGAACGAGCCTACGATGCGACCGATGACCCCAATGGCACCGGTCGAGATCGCGATCCGGTCCACGTGCGATTCCGACCCGACACAGACCCGCGCTCCCTCATCACTCGGATCTGCATCGGCGGGAGCGACCCTTTGAAGCGCGGTTCCGTCGGCCAGGTCCGATTCGACCTCCGAAACGAAGACAAGACCTCCGTCGAATGTGGCGATGAACCGGTTTCGGGAATCTTCCCGGCCGAGCTCGAAATCTACAAAGACAGCCCGCTCTATCGGGCGGTGCTCGACCCCTTTCTCAAAGCGCACGGCGGCACGGTCCTGGGCAAACACCCCGACGACTCGATCTCGATGTTCGAGATCGACGCGGACGGGAGCGGGAACGGGAGCGTCTGGATATCGCGTCGAAGATCCGAAGTGGATCGCGCGATCGCGGTGATCGGCGACGTTCTCGGCAGCATCATGGCGCACGAAGCCGGCCACGCGCTCGGACTCGTCGCGCCGAGCCAACCGGGTCTGGGACTCTTCGGCGGCAGCGACGGGGAGGCCTATGCGCACAATCTCGATGCCTTCGGCGACCCGCCATCCGACCTCTGGCTGATGAATCCGGGCGGCCGCTTCAGCTTCGAAGAACTCGCCGGACAGGGCGTCGACGGCCCCCTGCGCTTTCGTCCGTTGAACTATGCCTATTTGCGGGATCGGGTCGTCGTGTCCGATAAACACTGACTCGTCTTCGGACTTAGGCGATCGGATTCGGATTCGCGTTCCGGGATCGAGCCGCTAGTCGAGCCCCTAGAGGTCCCAGAAAAAGTCCTTGTTCGTGAGCTCGGTGTCTTCGCTCGAAGCCACGGCTTCCTCTCGTTCCGACGGGGTCAAGAGATCTTCGCCCTTCAGGATCCGCTCGACCAACTCCTCGAGGTCCCGGGTCTCCGTCTCCCAATAGTCGTCGGTCCCGAAATGCGGAAACGCGTCTGGAAACGCCGGATCTTCCCAACGTCGCGCAATCCATCCGGCATAGAAGACGAAACGGAATCCGCGAAGCGGCTCGATCAGTGAAAAACTCCGGTCGTCGAAAGGCCGAAACGTTTTATAGGCCTCAACGAGCAATCTCCGCTGCCGATCCGCCTCGACATCCCGTCCTGGCAAGAGCATCCAGACATCCTGAACAGGCGGACCGATCACCATGTCGTCAAAGTCGAGAAAGAACCATCCCTCATTCCCCCGCAACAGATTTCCGGCGTGGCAGTCCCCATGAATCGGCTGGACTTCGATGTCCCGACTGCGTTCGTAGTAGATTTCGACGAGCGACTCGACCGCACGCGCATAACGTGGCGCACAGCTGGGCGGCAGCCAGTTCTCCTCTTCGAGCAGATCAAGGGCGTAGAGCGGAACACTGTCCGCGTCGAGCGTCCGCCGATGGGGTGCGCCGACATCGGCTGCGATCGAATGAATCCGGGCCATGAGTCGACCGAGCATTTCGATCTGGTCGTCGCTGAATTCGTCGGGAGATCGACCCCCCGTCCGCGGCCAGACCGCGTAGAAGATATCCTCGATCTCGTGAAGCGTGTCGCCGTCCGGAAACGTCAGCGGCGCGCAGACCGGGATCTCCGCATCGATCAGGGCCGCGAGCAGTCGGTGCTCATCGAGGATCGTCTCGCGAGACCAACGACCGGGACGATAGAATTTCGCCACGACATGCCTTCCGTCTTCCAGGCGGACGTCATAGACCCGATTTTCGAGGGCATTCAGCGAAAAACAATGGCCGGACGGATCGAAGCCCGCCGCTTCCACCGCCTGCAGCACGCGCGTTGGAGACAATCGAAAGAAGAACTCGGTTTTTTCCGCGCGGTCATCCATCGCCGAATCATACCCCGCTCGTGGATTTGCCCGAATTACACAGTTTCGTTAGAATTTTCGCGCACTTAGGCTGACTCGCCCTCGGCTCGGATCGCCCTTGTGATCCACCGCTGAGATCCATCGAGCGAATGCCCACCACGGAGCCCCACTTGTCCCCCGAACGTGACCGCCCCTGGCTGATTCGAACCTACTCTGGCCATTCCTCCGCGCGCGCGAGCAATGCGCTCTACCGCAGCAATCTCGCGAAGGGCCAGACGGGCCTGTCCGTCGCCTTCGATCTACCGACCCAGACCGGTTACGACTCGGATCATCCGCTCGCCCGCGGCGAGGTCGGGAAGGTCGGTGTTCCGATTTGCCATATCGACGATATGCAGAATCTCTTCGAGAACATCCCCCTCGACAAGATGAACACCTCAATGACCATCAACGCCACCGCGGCGTGGTTGCTCTCGCTCTATATCGCGACCGCCGAACGCCAGGGCTCCAAGCCGGAACAACTGACGGGGACGACCCAGAACGACATCATCAAGGAATATCTGTCACGCGGAACCTTCGTCTTTCCGCCCGACGCCTCGATGCGCCTAACGAGCGAAATCGTCACGTACACGGTCGAGCACGCTCCCAAATGGAATCCGATCAACATCTGCTCGTATCATCTTCAGGAAGCGGGCGCGACGCCGGTCCAGGAGATCGCCTTCGCCATGGCCAACGCGATTTCGGTGCTGGACCGGGTTCGCGAGATCGGCGACATCGACGACGAAACGCTGTCCCGAATCTTCGGGCGCATCTCCTTCTTCTTGAATGCGGGAATCCGATTCATCGAAGAAATGTGCAAATGCCGAGCGATGACGGAGCTCTGGGAAGAGATCGGTCGCGAACGCTATGGCATCACGAACGAAAAGATGTTGCGACTTCGCTATGGCGTCCAGGTGAACAGCCTCGGCCTGACGGAGGCCCAGCCGGAAAACAACATCGTCCGGATCGCACTCGAAGCCCTCGGCGTCACCCTCTCGAAACGTGCACGAACGCGTTCTCTGCAACTCCCCGCCTGGAACGAGGCGCTCGGTCTGCCTCGACCCTGGGATCAGCAACTCTCGCTCCGCACCCAACAGATTCTGGCCTTGGAGACCGACCTGCTGGAATACGACGATCTCTTCGACGGCTCCCACGTCGTCGAGAAGCTCACCCGCGAACTTCGATCCGCCGCGCGCGAAGAACTCGATCGCGTCCTCGACATGGGGGGTGCCGTCGCGGCCGTCGAGAACGCCTACATGAAACGACGCCTCGTCGAGAGCCACACGGCACGGCTGCGGGCGATCGAATCCGGCGAACTCAAGGTCGTCGGTGTGAACATCCACCAGGAGACCGTCGAATCCCAGCTTGCCCAGGCCGGCTCCGAATCGATCCTGAAAGTCGATGCCTCCGCCGAACGGGAGCAGATCGAATCGCTCGAGGCCTTTCGCAAGAGACGCAACGAAGCCGAGGCCCATCGCGCGCTGCGCGCGCTCGAAGACGTCGTCAAGAATGGCGGGAACATCATGCCCCCGTCGATCGAGGCCGCCAAGGCCGGCGTCACGACCGGCGAGTGGTCCCAGGTACTGCGCGAACTCTTCGGGGAGTATCGTGCACCGACCGGCGTCGGATTGGCACCGAGCGTTGCGACAACGGAGGGTTCGCCCGAGGTCGTCGCTGTACGCAAGCGCGTCGATCAGGTGTCGACTCGATTGGGGCGCCGACTGAAAATTCTCGTCGGCAAACCCGGACTCGACGGGCATAGCAACGGCGCGGAACAGATCGCCGTCAAGGCGCGCGATGTCGGCATGGAGGTCGTCTACGACGGAATCCGATTGACACCCCAGGAGATCGTCCAGTCCGCACGCGACGAGGGGGTTCATGTGATCGGACTCTCGATCCTGTCGGGATCCCACGGTGTACTCGTAGTGGATGTCGTCGAAGGGCTGCGCGAGGCCGGCCTTGGACATATCCCGGTCGTCGTGGGGGGCATCATTCCGGAGGAGGACGCGATCCTCTTGAAGAAAGCCGGTGTGCGGCGCGTCTACACACCCAAGGACTTCGACCTCACCCGCATTATGGACGAGATCGTCGACGTCGTCTCCGAACAGAATGCCGCCTGAGAATCCCATCGCCTCGCTCGCCGACCGCGTCGCGACGGGTGACCTCAGCGCGGTTGCCGAAGCGCTCAACCAGATCGACGACGATCGTCCCGAAAATCGCGAACGCGCTCTGGCGCTTCTCGACGCACTCGAGGGGCGGGCTGCGGGAACTCGCATCGGCGTCACGGGCGCGCCGGGGTCGGGCAAATCGACGCTGCTGGATGCACTCGTATTGGGGCTTCGTGAACGGGACCGCTCGGTCGGAATCCTCGCCGTCGACCCGTCGAGCCAACGCACGGGGGGTGCGCTGCTCGGCGATCGAATGCGACTCGGCTCCGCTGCGCGCGACGCAGGCGTCTTTCTTCGTTCGCTCGCCGCCCGCGACCGATTGGGGGGACTCTCCGAGGTCACGGGGCCGAGTCTCGATGTCATGGCGGCGGCCTTCGACACGGTCTTCGTCGAAACCGTCGGCGTCGGCCAGTCGGAAGCGGAGGTCATCGATCTCGTCGACACCCTCGTATTCGTCGCACAACCCGCCGCTGGCGACCTGATCCAATTCATGAAGGCCGGCATTCTCGAATGGCCCGACATCTTCTTCGTCAACAAATCCGACCTCGGGGACGCCGCAGGGCGTACGATGGCCGAACTTCGAGCGGGTCTCGAATTGGGCAGTCGGCGCGACCCTGAATACGAACCACCCGTACTCTGCGGATCCGCCCGGGACGGCGTGGAGCTCCCCGCGCTGATCGACGCGATCGACGCACACCAAGAATATCTGGACACATCGGGACAGCGCCCCATCCGGCGACGAACCGGCCGCATAGCGCGAGTTCGGAACGCGCTCTCGACTCGCTATGGCCGCTTTGGCGCCGCCCGGCTAACGGGTTCGCTCGCCATCGAGAGTTTTATCGACGAGAGACCCGAATACTCCGTCGAGCGACTCATCGAAAACCTCGGCATCGAAGTCGAGAAAGCGCTCGGCCGCGATGGTCCGTGAGCCCCCGCGCGGTCCGCTGGCCCGGATCGGACGCCTGTTGCGAATGGTGTTTTGGGCCCTCGTCTTTGCATTCGTATTCGGCTTCACGATCGGCACGCTCTTGCGAGCGAAGCTCGAGCGGCCGGTTCGCTACATCGGCGAACGACCGAATGCCGCCTCAGCCCTGGCGGCTACGCCAGGCGATGTCCGCAACACCCTGCCGCGCATTCTCATGTCGCGCGAGCACGAAGAGCAGATCGGATAGACGATTCAAATAGCGAAGCGAAGTCTCCTCGACCGACTCCCCGTCCACACTCGCGAGCCGAACGACCCTACGTTCCGCGCGACGACAGACGGTTCGCGCAACGTGAAAGGCCGCCGCCGAGGGGCTGCCGCCGGGAAGGATGAAACGCTTGAGCGGCTCGAGCGGCTCCTCGAGTCGATCGATCAGCGCCTCGAGGGTTTCGATCTCCGCGGCGCTCACGCCCTCCACACCGGATTTCTTTCGATGCTTGGCATCCGGCGTGGCCAGCGACGCACCGAGATCGAAGAGCGCGCTCTGGATGGCTTGCAGGGATTCCCCGAGCGCCGGATCCGACCCGGACGCGATCGCAAGTCCAAGCGAAGCGTTCAACTCGTCGACCTCACCGTAGGCGGCGACGCGAAGCGCGTCTTTCCCGACACGATCGCCGCCGAAGAGATCCGTTTGGCCTGTGTCGCCACGTCGTGTGTAGATTTTCATCGCTGCGCGACCGGGCGAATCAACCGCGCGCGGCCAGATCGGCGTCGACCCGTGTCGCGAGGTCGTCATCCAAGGCGGCGGAGGTCGATGCTCTTTCGGGATTCGATCCGGGCTCGACCACGGGGGACTTCGCAACGAGACGCCGGAGAACGACGATGACCACCCCGCCCCCGGCGACGAATCCGAACATCGGAAGCAGATAGGCCCAGAGCGTGATCCCCTTGGCGGGGGGTGCACCGAGAATTTCTTCGCCAAAACGCTCGATCAACATTTCGACGATCTGCTCTCGGGTCGCGCCGCCCGCTTCCTGAACGACCATCCACTGCACCAATTCCGCGGCCTGGGGACTCGGGCAGGACGCGAGCGTGCGGCCCGGGCAATACGGACTCATCAACTCGCCCGCCAGGTCATAACTCCACGATTTCGCCAGCCCCGTCGTCGCGCCGAGAAGCAGGCTCGCAACCAGCAAGACGACGACGACCCCGAGAGCGGGAATCCGCGACGGGCGCGCCTTCGGATCGAAGGCCGATGGCCCCGACGTGGATCGGATCAGATACTCCAAGATAAATCCCCGGAATCGTCGCTTTCCTCGTCGTCCCTCGGGCCGCGCGTCAGCTGACGCGGCGCCTCGACCAGGACGCGCGAGCGGGGCGGAACGCTTTGGGTGAGAAACACGTTGCCGCCGATGATCGTGCCCGCACCGATCACGGTGTCGCCGCCCAGAATCGTCGCTCCGGCATAGATCGTCACGTCATCCTCGATCGTGGGATGACGCTTCTTGCCCCGCAGCGCCGCACTATCGCGAATCGAAGTCGCACCGATCGTGACGCCCTGATAGAGACGAACCCGATCGCCGATCTCCGCCGTTTCTCCGATCACGATCCCCGTACCATGGTCGATGAAGAAAAAGGCGCCAATCCTTGCGCCCGGATGGATGTCGATCCCGGTTCGCTCATGTGCGTACTCACTCATGATGCGGGGCAACAACGGAACACCATATCCGTGCAATTCGTGGGCGATGCGATGGATGGCCAGCGCTCGAATGGCCGGGTACGCCACGACGATCTCGTCATAGCCATTCGCCGCGGGGTCACCCGCATAGGCCGCCTCGACGTCCCGCGAGAGCATGGCCCGAAGCTCGACGAGTCGACCGATGAAGCGCACTGTGAGTTCTTCTGCCGTCACCGTCTCGGGCAACTCGACCTGCACCAGGAGCCGGTGCAGACCCTCGGCGACCGCGGGCACTTCGGATCTCAATTCGGCCGGATCGACTCGGAAGCGCAGCAATCGCTTCGTCGGATCGACCCAACGGATGACCTCGTTCGGATCGAGAATCCCGCCGCAAACGGTTTCTGAAAGCACGGTCTCTTCACAGCCCGCCAGCCCCTCGACGGCCGCCTCCAGGACGTCCTCGGGACAGGCAAAGGGCTCGCGACCGGTCGACGATGAAGCAGAACCGGCTCTACGCATTCGACCGGGCATCGAGTTGCTGGCCATATCGGGACTCCTCGGATCCACGGGCGCGGGGGTTGCGAAGGGATTCGCGCATCCGACCCGCGAAGCTCCGCTCCAAGAGGATGCCCCAAATCGTTCGATGTCACACGTCCGGGGCCAAGCCACCTCTAAAACCGGCAACCCACCAGCATGGCTGGGGACAAGGTCCTATCTTCAGCAGCGCTTCCGTTTCCGACCGACCCGTATCGACTCCGACCGACTCCGACCGAAGAGGCCGACCAAATTGGGCACGCTCTACAGCCATTCTCGCCTCTCGAGCTTCGAAAACTGTCCGAAGCAATTCGAATTTCGCTACGTGCAGAAGATCCCGAGCGAAACGGAGTCCATCGAAGCGTTCGTGGGCAAGCGCGTCCACGAGATTCTCGAACGTCTCTATGTTTTCGTCGGGCGAGGCCAGGTACCCGGCGTCGAGAAGGTCATCGTCCGCTATCAGAAGCTCTGGGACGAAACCTACGACGGCGAGCGGGTCCGCATCGTGCGTAAAGGCGTACCCCTTTCGTTCTATCGCGAACTCGGCGAACACTGTCTCCGCGGGTATTACGTTCGGCACTACCCTTTCGATGAAGACGAAACGCTCGGCATCGAAAAGCGCGTCGTTTTTTCTCTCGATGAGGCGGGCGACTACAAGATGCAAGGCATCATCGATCGGATCTCCCGTGCCCGCGACGGAACCATCGAAGTCCATGACTACAAGACGGGAGCGCGTGTTCCGTCTCAAAAGATGCTCGACCAGGACCGACAGCTCGCCCTGTATCAGATCGGCCTGGCCGCCGAGTACGGTGAAGACGTTCCCTTTCGACTCGTGTGGCATTACGTGGCCAAGAACCAGACCCGCGTTTCGACCCGCACGCCCGAGCAACTCGCCGAACTCCGAACCGCCACCATCGGGCGAATCGAGGAGATCCAACGAACGACGGATTTCCCGCCGCGCAAGACCGCGTTGTGCGATTGGTGTGAATACAAGACGCGATGTCCCCTCTTCGCGAGCCCGGACGCGACGCCGACGAGCCTCTCGGCGAGTCCCCCCGCGACTTCCTCGGCGACGACGACACCCGCGCCGCCGCCGAGCGGACAACTCGATCTGCTCTGACGGGGCCGGACGCGGTCTCGAGCGCGTCGCGCCCAAGTGGCCCGATCTCGAATTTTGCTAGCCTCAGGACATGGGCCTTCGAATCGAGCGCATTCCGACTTTCGGCGACAACTACACCTATCTCGCGATCTGCGACGAAACGCAGGAGGCGGCGATCATCGACGCGCCCGAAGAGGACCCGGTCGTCCGTCGAGTCGAAGCGACCGGTGCCAAGGTCAAACTCATCCTGTCGACCCATCATCATTTCGATCATTCGATGGCCAACCCACAACTCGCCGAACGTTACGGGGTTCCCGTGTACGGGCATGTGTCGGATTCGGAACGTCTACCCGGGATGACGAATGGCATCGACGAGGGCGACACGGTCCGATTCGGGAATCAGGTCGCCTCGGTGCTCTTCATCCCCTCTCATACTTCCGGACACGTCGCCTATCATTTCGAGGCTGCCAAGGCCGTCTTCACGGGGGACATGCTCTTCGCTGCGGGATGTGGGCGCCTCTTCGAAGGCAGCGCGCAGATGATGTACGACGCGCTCTGCGTGAAATTGTCGGCGCTCCCGGACGACACCCTCGTCTATTGCGGGCACGAGTACACGGAAGGGAACCTGAAATTCGCCCTGACGATCGAGCCCGAGAACGGCGAAATCAAGGAGCGCTATGCAAAGGTCTGTGAGATCCGAGCGAACGCCGCCGACGATTGGCACGACGCGACGCCGGCCGAAATGACGATTCCCTCATCGCTCGCGGAAGAGAAGGCCACCAACCCCTTCATGCGTGCCGAATCCGCGGCCGAGCTGGGTCGGATTCGCGAACTGAAAGATTCCTTCTAGGCCTCACGCGTCGATTCTGGGCGGCGAGCCCACCGGATCGCCGCGCCTTCCTCCGGCTCGCGAGCCAAGCGGCCAAAACCCGATCCGAATGCAAGCATGAAAAATCTGATCCCGACAGCGGCCAAGACGATCACGATGGAACATCGCGTGGGTTTCTACGAGACCGACGCGATGGGCATCGTGCATCATTCGAACTACCTACGGTTTTTCGAGAACGCGCGGGTCGTCTGGCTCGAAACCCACGACAAGAGCTATCTCGAATGGATCGAGATGGGGCTTCATTTCGCCGTCACGCAGGCCCATCTCGACTATCACAAACCCGCCCGCTTCGATGACATCCTCGAAGTGACGACCTGGCTCGAATGGGTTCGCGGAGCCTCGTTGGCGATGGCTTACAACATCGTCTGCCGTTCGACCCTGATCGTCACGGGTCGCACCGAACACGCCTCGATCAACGACGAGGGGAAGGTCCGCAGAATCCCCAAGCAAGATCGCGATCGACTGGGCCGTTCGATGCTCCCCTCGCTGGTCCCTGCCCAATAGGGCCAACCCAGAGGACCCGTTCGACCCGCAACGTCTCGGCGAGTCGACCCTCGCGGAAAATCCCTTCGTCGTGGCACGGGTTTCGCATTCGACCGAAAACGGGACCTTCGACGGCTCGCGCTAGGACCGGCGACGACCTCTCAGAATCTTTCCGAGATCGGCGACACGCAGGCGCACTTCTTTTTCGAACCAGCCCGTGACGTTCTGGATGGTCTCGAGCGCGTCCCCCTGGCCCGACCAATGGCCCCGAACCACGTCCGGATGGACATGATTCAGGATTCGTGAGAGACAAGCCGCGACGACGAAGAGATCGTCGATCAGTCCGATCGGTCCGAAGAGGAGGACCGGAACCAGATCGATCGGCGAAAGGACGTAGGCCACGCCGGCCAGAGCGACCCCCTTGTGGAGGATCGGAACCCGAGAATCGCGAAGCAGCCTGAGGAGCAGGATCGTCAGATCGGGCAACACCAGAAGGTAGTCACGAACACCACTGCGGGCGCCGCGAGAAGCCGGGGTGATGTGCTCGCGCAGTCGATCGTAGAGCCGACGCTCTCGCGGATTCAATTCGATCGTCACCACCGCCTCGCTCATCGTTTGCGCCTGCCACCCATTTCACGAAGCGCCCGGTCGGCGTCCGCTTCCGTGTCCACGCCGAGTCGTTTCGGACCGGGCGGCGGGATTTTCGCGACCGCCCGCAGGACACTGACGAGGGATTCCCCTTCGAGTCGTTCGTCGAGTCTCAACCCGAGTAACGCGGCGATCGTGGGCGCGATATCGACGAGTTCGAGACTCGGCAGACGAATGCCCGAGCGAATGCCGCGACCCCACGCAACAAAACCCACGCTCGACGATTCGAGGTCGCGAAATGGGAAAGCACCCGCGCTCGCCCGCATTTCGGCCAGGCGCAAAGAGGGCCTCACGAGGCCGTTGCCAATAGTGAAGCCTGGCATCGCGGCGAGACCGAACCACGCTTGGGGATCCGCATTGGCGCCGGCGAGCTCTGACGCCGAGACGACTTCGAAGGCTCCGGTTCGAATCGCCTCGTCTTCGAGCAACGCCCGGGCCTTGAGGGCATTCTCCGCGTCCTGTGCATAGACATAGGCCGATCGACCATTCGATCTCGAGATCGCCAACCAACTCCTCGCACCCGTGGAGGCGCGTGGGTCGCGACCAATCAATCCATTTCGGACGAGAACCACATTCGGATCGATCAGCGTATGCACCGGCTGATAGGTGACGTCCCCACTCACGAAAATCGCGGTCTCCCCCAGCTGTCCGGCGTCGGCGAGACACCGCCCGATCTGGCCGATCGCCGCATCGACCCGCGAAAGTGCATCGACGACTTCGACGCTCCCGTAGCCAAACAAGTGCAGGTACGTCGCGGTCTGATCGAATCGAATCAGCCACAGACCCGGGTCGCGTTCCGACTCGACGACACGACAAACCAAGTCAGCGAAAAGCGCATCCTTCTCGGCGGCCGTGGGCCAACCCGGACGCTCGACTCCCTCTTCGTCCGAATTTCCGGCCGCGGCCGCCATCGCGTCGAGTTCGCGCATCAGCATCGGTGTCGACAGGATGCGCATCTCTTCGAGCCAACTCGTCCCATCGCCGATCGAGCGACCATCGGGAACCAGGAGTTCGATCCGCGCGCCCCTCGTCGTCGGCCAGCCCAGAGACAGCACACCGCGACCGATCGCCGCGTCCCAGAGCGCGATCCCATTGAGGAGCCGGTTATCCCAGAAGGGCAGCGAGCGGTTCCCGGTTTCGTCGAGCGCTTGATCCGCAACGACACCGTGCCGCTTCGGAAGGCGCCCGGTGACCAGGGTGGCATGCGAGGCGTAGGACGAAGCCGGCGTCGGCGGATGCGCTCGAATCCCGATCGAGCCCTCCCGCGCGAGCCGAGCCAGATTCGGCATGGGTGTCTGATCCCGAGCGCCCACGATCTGTCCGCGGGCGTTCAGAAAATCCGCGGATTCGAGTCCCGCGACAGTAATCAGAAGGACTCGACGCGGCGGACCCGAGTCCCCCAGCGCGGTGATCCGGGCAGCATCGATCGCCTGCGACTGATCCCGGAGCGTCGGAGCCGCGCACGACACCCCCACGAGTGCAATCATCCCCAAGATGGTCGCTCTCAATCCAAGCCCCCCTCGTTTTCGAATCCCCGTTCTGGCTTCGCGCAGACCATGACACACTCTTTGTTCCCGAGCACCGACCCCCAGTCTCGGACCCAGCCGGCATAGCGAGCGTACCCAGACCCGACGCCCAAACCCGACAGGAATGGCCGACGACTTTATTTTCTCATCTATTTTAAGGTACTTACGATAGTCCCAGGAGGATCGGGCCGATATTTTTCACTAGTCTCTACGTCGCGACACCTGGGCTAACGACGCGAATCCAAGCCAGAGAGAATCCTTCACGATGGAGCCAACCACACAATTCGAGGAAGTCCAGATTCCGCTCACTGCGCCCATACACGGCTGCAAGAGCGTGAGCGGTGTCCTGGGGATTCCGGAGTGGTGGCCGACGGGGGATCGCATCGCCATCGTCCTCGCCCACGGTGGCCCGAGTAATTTCGAGGATCCCTTGCTCGCGGCCCTCTCCGGCGGCCTCACCGAAAAAGGCTATCTCACCCTGCGATTCAATTTCCCCTTTGCCGAAGCGGGCAAACGCAGCAGTGCAGATTCCCCCGAAATTCTCGAACGCGGATTCAGGGCCGCCTTGAATGCCCTCGGACGAGATCCGACCGCACTTCCGGCACGACTCTTCGTGGGAGGGCTCGGTCTCGGCGGGCGCGTCGCGGCGGGACTCGTCGCCGATCGGCTGCACGCAGACGGACTCTTTCTGCTCGGCTTCCAGTTGCATCCCCAGGACCGACCCGAAGACAGCGACCCCGACATCCTCTACCGGGCAACGACCCCGATGCTCTTCATCCAGGGGACGCGCGATCGCCGCTGCAACGGCGCAGCGTTGCGCCAGGCACTCCGTCGGGTCGGCGCACCGATCGAACTCTATGATGTCAAGGAAGCCGATTCGGCGTTTCACGTTTCGAAAAAGTCGGGACGAACCAACGAGCAGGTCCAACGCGAAACGTTTGGCGTACTCTCCGCTTGGCTCACCCGCCGCCTTCGCTGATCGACACCTTCGCGGATCAATATCTTCGCAGACCCATGCCTTCGCAGACCGTCGCCCGTTCCCCATCAACCAGACTCGAGAGAACCCAACGATGACCGAATCCAGTGACCTCTACTTTGCGCAGCAACCCGTCGGGGAGATGGCCAACCTCGCCTATCTGATCGGTAGCCGTTCGGAACGCAAGGCCTATCTGGTCGACCCAGCCTGGAACGTGCAGGGACTTCTCGACCAGGCGGCCAAGGACGATATCGAAATCGTAGGCGCACTCGTCACGCACTATCACCAGGACCATGTCGGCGGCGAAATCTTCGGCCACTCGATCGAAGGTCTGGCTCGACTGCTCGAACTCCACCCGGTTCCGATCCACGCCAACAAGCATGAGGTCGACGGGTTGATCAAGGTGACGGGCGTCTCCGAGAACGAAATCGTTCAACACGACGGCGGGGACCTGCTCCAACTCGGGGGCATCGGAATTCGACTCCTCCACACACCGGGACACACCCCGGGCAGTCAATGCTTCCTGGTCGAGGAGGCGGGCCAGGCGGGTCATCTCGTCGCGGGCGACACGCTCTTTCTCAACGGCTGTGGTCGCGTCGACCTCCCCGGCGCGGATCCGCGCGCGATGTACGAGAGCCTCGAGACGCTCAAACGACTCCCGGACGAAACCACGCTCTACCCGGGCCATCTGTACTCCCCAGAGGGGCACGATTCGATGGGCGACCAGAAGCGGACGAATCCCTATCTGCGGGCCAGCTCCGTCGACGTCTTCCTGGGTTTCATGGGACATTGAGACCCCGTCCTCGAAGAGCCGGATGCCCCCGGCGAGAGGCGTCCGAATCAGGCCACGGGGGCCGCTCTAGACGTTGAAATCCACATCCCCGGGCGGTAGAGTCTGCCCCGTTCGAAACCCCGGCACGTCCGCGCCGGGGTGACTCGTTTAACCGCTTCAGACTCGGAGGCCAGCCCCCCATGAATGTCATGGTGTGCCTGAAACAGGTTCCCCATCAGGATGCACGTCTCGACGTGAACTCCGATGGCACCTGGATCCAGGAAGACAACATCAAGTTCGAAATCAACAGCTACGACACCTACGCGATCGAAGAGGCCCTGCGTCTCAAGGACGCGGGCGACGCCGAAGT
>SMVB01040392.1_pt1 | contig 29316 bp, 26 predicted proteins | sample 2456461 | NCBI WGS metagenome assembly SMVB01 (sample SAMN11095934, study PRJNA526329) | marine sediment metagenome | biome: Marine sediment; feature: Surficial sediment; material: Deep marine sediment; isolation source: Hadal surficial sediment | place: Pacific Ocean | collected 2014-05 | depth... | reverse complement strand
GGAGAGCTTCCTCTACGGCTGCCAGACCCGACCCACCCAGGCCGACAACGCAGACGCCAGCCTCGATGTGGGTGTCCAGCGGCGCCAGACCCGGCCATTCGCCGGTGTCCCAGACCGGGGTGTCGATCACGGGCGGCGGAATGACGAAGGGCACCTGGCTACGAGAACGTCACACGGAGAACGTGCCACAAGTCCCTCAGCCACGGTGCCCAACAACACCATGCGCGTGGCTGTGGCGCCGCGGTTGGCCACCACGATGAGATCGGCATTTCGACGCCTCACCACCTCGTCGATTGTCTCGGTCGGTGGCCCGTCTGCGATCAGGGTCCGAACATTCCCGCTCCAGGGCTCCGCAAACTCGGCCATTCGATCGGCTGCGGCCTCGAGTCTGGACACACGCGAAGCATCGAGCTCCTCACTGAAGAGCCCGGCATCCGACAGCACCAAGTCGAAACGGGATGGAAGTGAGTAGAGAACTGTGATGTCGGCCTCCGGAAACAGCGTCAGCGAACGCTCGACGGCCACACGTGAGGCCTCGGAGAAATCGACCGCAGCAATAATTCGACGGTAGGGAACGCGTGGCTGACGTCGAACGACGAGCGTGTCGGTCCTGGCCATCCGGGCAACTCGTCTTGCCACTGGCCCGGCGGTGAAAGCATCGATGGTTGACGAGCCGACTACGACCAGTTCCGCGCCCTTGGCACGAGAGGCAAGCTCCCACGACGGGGAGCCCTTCACAACGTCGAGATTGACAACGACGCTGCTCCGTTCCTGACACCAGGCAGCAAGCTTTTCAGCCTGCGCGTGTTGATGATCGCGCATCAGTCTCGCAAGACCCGGATCGATCATTGCTTCGCCGACCGGCTCGAGGACATGAACCAGATTGAGATCGACCCCTGCACCCTCGGCGATGACCCTCGACCGATCGGCAACTCGCCGACCCATCGCAGTGAGATCAACGCCGGCTACAACGGCCCGCAAAGTGCCACTCGCTGAGCACGACGGCGACTTTAACCAGTCGCTCCGGTGGATGAACCCGCGAACGGCCCCGGCATCGTCAGCGCTCTCTCCAGGTGGTCCAGATACGTCTCCCGGCCGATGACCACAGCCCCCAATGACTCGAGATGAGGAGTCTGCCACTGGACGTCGAGAAGACTTCCCCCACCCTCGTTCATGACAACGACCAGATGTACGAGAGCGACCTTCGACGCGTCCGTGGTTCGGTGGAACATCGACTCGCCGGCGAAAAGGCCTCCGATTGATATTCCGTAGAGACCCCCCACCAGCTCTCTTTCCGAGTCCCAAACCTCGATGGAGTGAGCCCACCCGAGACGATTCAATTCGGAGTAGGCCTCGACGAACTCTGAGGTGATCCACGACTCATCGCGCTCGGGGTAGACGCATCCGGCGATGACACCGGCAAAGTCCCGGTCCACGGTGACGATGTACCGACGCGAGGACTGACGCAGAGATCTGGTGATGCGAAGCCCGTTGAGTGGGATCACCGTACGCTCGACTGGTGACCACCATCCGAGGTGCCCGTCCGGAAGATGCATCGGGAACATCCCCTTCCGGTATGCCTGCAGGATCGTCCCCGGCGCCAAATCCCCCCCAACAGCCACTACGTCGCCCTCGGCCGTGAGAGGATCTGGGAGATCGAAGCGTGAATTCTTCGGCTCTATGGGCATATCCTGATTGTGTCAGAGCCACGAGCGTTATGGCAGTCGTAGGCTGGCCCGATGCGAGCCCTAATCTGCGACGACTACCAGGGGATCGACGCTCTACGAGTGGGAGAGCTCCCCGAACCCGAACCAACACCGGGATCTTTGCTGATCAGAGTCGAAGCGGTTGCAGTCAACTTCGCCGACACGCTGATGGTCACAGGCGAGTATCAGATAAGACCCGACCCCCCTTTCGCCCCCGGTTACGAAGTGGCCGGAACCGTGGTGGTGGCAAACCAGGCACACGGCCTGTCGCCGGGAGATCGGGTGTGTGGCTTCCTTTGGTATGGGGGCATGGCAGAGAAGGTGGTCTTGCTCACTCAGAACACGACGATACTTCCCGAGTCGATCCCGTTCGAAGTGGGCGCCATCCTTCCAGGCACCTACGGCACCTCCTATCACGCATTGGTTGACCGGGCGAAGCTTCAGAAAGACGAAACTCTGCTGGTCCTGGGGGCCGCAGGCGGAGTCGGGCTGGCGGCAGTCCAGATCGGCAAGGCCCTCGGAGCCAATGTGATTGCTGCTGTCTCATCCAGTGAGAAGGCACGATTCGTCGGCGATGCCGGAGCAGACCACGTGATTCGCTACGACGAAACCCAACTGAGGGATGGGATTGATGCGGCAACCGACGGAGCTGGCGTGGACGTCGTTTATGACCCCGTGGGCGGTGAGGCGACAGAGCTCGCTCTGCGATCAACCCGGTGGGGCGGCCGACTCCTGGTCATCGGCTTCGCAACGGGGACCATCCCCGAGATTCCTCTCAATCTCCCCCTCCTCAAAGGCAACTCCGTTGTCGGTGTTTTCTGGGGTCGCTTCACCACGGAGGAACCGGACAAGCATGCAGCCAACGCGAGAGAGGTAGTGGAGTGGGTGGAGCAGGACATACTCCAACCCGTGATCCAGAAGACTTACTCCCTTGACAGGGGTCAGGACGCGCTGCGCTGGGTCGCCGATCGGAAAGCCATGGGACGCGTCATCGTCACTCCGTGACGGACTTCGTCGTCATCGGAGGGGGAATCGCCGGCGTTTCGGCGGCTGCCCACCTGGCTCCCCATGGCTCGGTGACCCTGGTCGAGATGGAATCGGCGCTGGCCTATCACACCACAGGCCGATCGGCCGCACTCTTCGTGGTCAACTATGGAGCACAGGGATCCCGCCCCCTCGGTCTGGCCAGTCGAGCCTTTTTGGAGAACCCACCGGAAGGATCGACCGATGCGCCTTTGGTCACCCCTCGCGGCCTCCTATGGACCGCCGATGAGACACAAATGCCGGGCCTCGTGAAAATTGCCGCGGAAGGCGAGGAATCGGGAGCTGGATCGCGGTTGATTTCGCCGAACGAAATTCTAGGTCTCGTCCCGGTTCTGAACCCTGACCACATCGCCGGCGGCCTGTTCGAGCCTTCTGCCCAGGACATTGACGTAGCGGCGTTGCAACAGGCCTTCGTCCGCATCGCCCGTATGCATGACGCAGAGATCCGTACCCAATCTGCTGTCACCGCGATTGAGCGGAAAGGGTCTGGTTGGATCGTCAAGGCAGGCGGCGACACCCTCACGTGTGGGTCGATCGTCAACGCGAGCGGAGCCTGGGGTGATCGCGTCGCGGCTCTTGCGAACATCGAATCAATAGGGCTTGATCCGATGCGACGAACAGCGTTCATGGTTCCCGGCAACCAGGGCTACGCCCGCTGGCCGATGGTGGTCGACGCCGACCAGCGCTTCTATTTCAAGCCGGACGGCGTGCAGTTGCTCTGTTCGCTGGCTGAAGAGGAGCCCTCCGAGCCCACCGACGCCAAACCACGGATGGAGGATGTCGCTTTGGCGATCGAACTGATCAACGAAGCCACCACCCTCGGCATCAGGTCGGTCAACTCCCAGTGGACCGGTCTACGCACCTTCTCACCGGATCGGGATCTGGTGATCGGTGAGGAACCCACGGCCCCGGGTTTCTTCTGGCTGGTCGGTCAAGGAGGCACCGGGATTCAGACTTCACCTGCCTACGGAGCTCTCCTCGCCAGCCAGGTAATCGGCACAGAGATTCCTGAGTTTCTGGCCGAAGCAGGCGTTGACCCCTCGACCACCGATCCGGGTCGATTCAGGGGCTAGTACGCATTCTGGGCGGCCAAATGACCAAAGGCGACGGGCCATGCATTAGGTGCTCGGTTTTGAACTATTCCTCTTCCTCGGCCCGGCGTTCCAGGAATCGAGCGAGCGGAGTGGGCATTGCCGCTGTCCGGCTTCCCCAGTCATAGACGACGGCCGAGCCGGCGAAGTGGTCGTGCCAGGCCCTGCGTTCTCTCCCGAACACGACCCCGACCAGACCGAGGAAAAATATGACGAAGCTCAGCGGATAGGTGATGGCGCGAACGAGGGCCTGGCGTCCCCGTAACACAAGTGTTCCGTCCGAACCGACCACCCTCACCCCCAGGATGGCCTTTCCGAGCGTCTTCCCGAACACCGCCAGACCGAACCACAGATAAGTCAAGCCCCAGAGGGGAAGTGTCACCCCGTACCAAAGACCCGGATTCACCGGGAGGGAAAAGCTTGGGATGAAGAGGTCGATCAGAAAGCCGACACCAGCAATGATCAGAGTGAAACTGGCTGTCACCACGAAGAAGTCCATGATCACTGCAAGAAGCCGGGTCAGTGGACCGGCATATCGACCGGTCTTGATGGCCTCATCCTCGTCCTTTTGCGCATCGACCCAGTCCACCAGGTCGCCGGGACCGGTGGGGAACTCACTTGGGTTGCGACGCGCCAGGCTATTGAGGACCCGGAAGAGAATCTCGTCCAAGCCCACCAGTGGCCTGCGGAAGAGGTCCAATGCCGATCCACCGAGATGACTCGTGCTCTCCGCAATTATCTCCGGTATTCCAGCCCGCTCCACGATCTTGGTGATGTCGACCCGCTCCATCAGTGCGTCAATGTCGGCTCGAGCCATGAGAGCCTCGATATCCACCCGTTCCAGCAGTCTGTCCACATCGACACGGTCGAGCAGTTCGTTGACGTCCACCCTGTCGAGGATGGCGTTGACGTCGATATGGTCGAGGACGAGATTCGGATCAACAAGCTCGAGCACTCGATCGGAAGCGGCGGTGGCTGCCCGACCGATAAACCCTTTGCCCTCAGACCCCTGCGACTGACTCACCCCAGAAACTTAGCCCGTTACTGCACCGTTGCTCGCCGAACCCACCAGACGCGCATACTTGGCCAAAGCACCTTTCTGGTATCTGACGGGCTGGGGACTCCAGCGTCTGCGCCGCTCCTCGAGTGTCGCTTCGTCCACCAGTACATCGAGTGATCGAGCCGGGATATCGACGCGAACGCGGTCACCCTCCTCGACCAGACCCAGGACACCACCAACCTCCGACTCCGGAGCGACATGACCGATGCACAGCCCGGTGGTTCCGCCCGAGAAACGCCCGTCGGTGATGAGAAGGACATCCTTGCCGAGCCCGGCGCCCTTCATTGCGGCGGTTATCTGAAGCATCTCCCTCATCCCCGGGCCCCCTTTGGGACCCTCGGTCCGGATCACCACGACATCGCCATGGGTGATCTGATGGCTGAACAGAGCGTCGAGCGCTGCTTGCTCACCCTCAAAGACACGGGCCGGTCCTTCGAAGGTGTCCAGTGCGATACCGGCGACCTTGACCACGGCGCCATCGGTGGCGAGGTTCCCTCCAAGAATGGCGATACCGCCCTCTGTGGCGAATGGCTCCGCCGGATCCATGATCACGTCTTGATCATCGGGCACAACGGTGTCGACAAGGTTCTCTGCCATCGTCTTTCCAGTGACCGTCAACACATCGCCATCAAGGAGGCCCTCGTCAATCAACGCCTTGAGGACCACCGGGATACCTCCAATCCTGTCGAGATCGACCATGTGATAGCGCCCGAAGGGTTTCAGATCTCCCAGATGAGGTGTCTTGCGAGAAATACGATCAAAATCTTCGAGATCGAGAGACACTTCGGCCTCGTTGGCAATCGCCAGAAGGTGAAGTACGGCGTTGGTCGATCCGCCGAGAGCCATCACGGTGGTGATGGCATTCTCGAAGGCGGGACGGGTCATGATCTGCCTCGGGGTCACCCTCGACTCGAGCAGGGCCATAACTGCCTCCCCGGACCGACGTGCAAAATCACGGAGTCTGGGATCGATGGCAGGCACCGTGGCCGACCCCGGCAGTGACATGCCGATCGCCTCGCCGACCGACGCCATAGTGTTGGCGGTGAACATGCCCGCACATGATCCGGCACCGGGACACGCGGCCCGCTCGATCTCGAGAAGATCCTCCGCCGAGATCCGACCCTCAGACTCGGCGCCGATACCCTCGAAAACGTCGACTATCGAGATGTCCTTGCCGCGATACCGGCCGGGCAAGCTCGATCCGCCGTAGAGGAAAACCGCGGGCAGGTCCAAACGAGCGGCTGACATGAGCATGCCGGGAAGGGACTTGTCGCAACCGGCGATGGCGACCAGGGCATCGAAGCGCTCGGCATGCATGACAAGTTCGACCGAATCAGCGATCACCTCGCGGGAGACGAGTGAAGCCCGCATCCCCTCATGCCCCATAGAGATGCCATCGGAGACGGCGATGGTCGAGAACACCAGTCCCACTCCCCCAGAGTCGACTACACCGGCCTTGGCATGCTCCGACAACTCGGGACCGGTGAGATTGCACGGGGTGACCTCATTGCCGGCCGACACCACGCCTATCTGGGGTTTCGCGAAGTCTTCCTCCGACAATCCCACGGCTCGCAACATGGCGCGCGCACCGGCCTTGGCGGGCCCGTCCGTTACGTCCTGGGATCTGAGTTTCATCGACATCTTGGGGTGATGTTACGGCTCAGTTTTGGAGGCAGCGAAGATTCGACCCACAATCATGTGATGGCGACGATCTACTACGACAAAGACTGCGACCTCGGCCTGATCCGGGCTAGGAAAGTAGCGGTCATCGGTTACGGGAGCCAGGGACATGCCCACGCCCTCAATCTCCGGGACTCGGGTGTCGACGTGGTTGTCGGTCTCCGACAGGAGTCGGCCAGCCGGGCAGCGGCGGAGGAGGCGGGATTGCGAGTTCTCGCCCCGGATGAGGCCTCTGCATGGGCAAACGTGATCATGATGCTTGTGCCAGATCAGGTTATGGGCGGTATCTACGCCGAGTCGGTTCAGTCCAACCTCGAGCCGGGTGACACTCTGGCGTTCGCTCATGGATTCAACGTCCACTTCGGTGAGATTGCCCCGCCCGAAGAGATAAACGTCATCATGGTGGCCCCCAAGGGGCCGGGTCATCTGCTCCGGAGGACCTATGAGGAGGGGTCGGGTATCCCGTGTCTTCTCGCCGTCTACCAGGACCCTTCGGGCACCGGGCGCGCCCTTGGGCTCTCCTACGCGTCCGCCATTGGCGGCGGACGGGCAGGCATATTGGAAACCACCTTCAAAGAGGAGACCGAGACCGACCTCTTCGGCGAACAGGTGATCCTTTGTGGAGGTGTCTCCGAACTGATCAAGGCCTCCTTCGAGACTCTCGTTGAGGCGGGTTATCAGCCGGAGTCTGCCTACTTCGAGACTCTCCACGAGCTGAAACTGATCGTCGACCTGCTCTACGAAGGCGGTCTCTCCTGGATGCGTTACTCAATCTCAGACACCGCCGAATACGGCGACTACACCCGTGGGAACCGGATCATCACTGATGAAACCAGGAAAGCGATGAAGGAGATACTCGAGGAAATCCAATCGGGTGCGTTCGCCAACGAATGGTTGGCTCAGGCTAGGGAAGGAGCCCCCGTCCTCCATGAGCAGAGAGCGGCAAACAGGGCTCACCAGATCGAGGACGTCGGAGAAGAGCTTCGCAAACTGATGCCTTTCCTCGACCCCAAGACCGCTCCCTGAAACCCAAGGCTGTCAGACCTTGACAGTCGGGTAGCCGCCGGTGCATACTTTCAGTTACATGTACCGCAGCCAAACACCAGTAGCCGACCTTCTTCTCATCGAATAGCGCACGCAACTTTCTGCGTGCGCCCAACCCTCCTCACGGAGGGTTTTTTGTGACCAAAATGAAAAACTTGTGACCAAAATGAAAAAGCAGCCATTCACGGGATCCAATTCACTTCTCAGCAGCCTCGAGCACGAGGGTGTGGAGATGATCTTTGGAATTCCCGGCGGGGCAATCCTCCCCGCCTATGACCCCCTGCTCGACAGTCCGATACGCCACATCCTGGCGAGGCATGAGCAAGGGGCCGGCCACATGGCCGAGGGATACGCCATGGCGACAGGCAGGGTGGGGGTGGCAATGACCACCTCCGGGCCAGGGGCAACCAACCTGATCACGCCCCTCCAGAACGCAAAAATGGACTCAACCCCGCTGGTCGCCATTACCGGTCAGGTGGGCACTGCAGCCATAGGCAGTGACGCCTTCCAGGAGGCCTACACGACCGGCCTGGCGATGCACTGCACCAAACACTCCTATCTGGTTACCGACGCCGATGAGCTCCCAAACGTGATCCACGAGGCATTCCATCTCGCATCCACGGGGCGGCCCGGACCGGTGCTGGTCGACATTCCCAAGGACGTGCTCAATCAACCGACTCATTGGTACGAGCCGTCGTTGACCGGGCTTCCCGGGTACAAGCCGACGAGAGAAGGCCATCCCAAGCAGATCAACGCCGCCATCGATCTCATCGAGTCCTCCGAGCGGCCGGTCCTCTATGTAGGTGGTGGAGTGATCAACGCCGGAGCCTCCACGGAACTGGCCGAGTTCGCCGTGGCTGTCAACGCGCCCGTGGTGACAACCCTCATGGCGCGAGGGGCGTTCCCCGACGACCACCCTCTCGCATTGGGGATGTCAGGCATGCACGGCACATACCCGGCGACAACAGCCATTCAGAAAGCCGATGTGCTGGTCAGTCTTGGTGCCCGGTTTGATGACCGCGTCACAGGCAAAGTCGACGCTTTCGCTCCCCACGCCAAGGTGATCCACGTAGACGTTGATCCAGCCGAGATCGGGAAGGTCCGCAAAGCCGAAGTACCCATCGTCGGGGACGCCCGGCTGATTCTGCGAGCGTTGTTAGATCGGGTTCTCTCATTGAGAGACGCAGCCGACGCTCCGACACGACAAGAGTGGTTCGATCAACTCGACTCGTGGAGAAAGAGCCATCCGCTGTCATATGATCAGGACCCTGACGGGCCGATCAAGACCCAGCACTTCATAGAGCGTCTCCATGCTCTCACCAATGGTGAAGCAGTGGTCACCGCAGGCGTGGGTCAGCATCAAATGTGGGTATCACAGTTCTGGAAGTTCTCCAGGCCACGCTCATGGATCAACTCCGGCGGGCTGGGAACGATGGGATTCGCCGTCCCGGCGGCAATCGGAGCGAAGGCGGCCAGACCCGACGATCTCGTCTACGCGCTTGATGGAGACGGCTGCTTTCAGATGACCTTCCAGGAGTTGATCACAGCCGCCACCGAAGACATACCTGTCAAGGTCGCTGTCTTCAACAACGGGGGGTACGGCATGGTCAAGCAATGGCAAAGCCTCTTTTACGAAGGCCGTATCTCTGCGACCAGCCTGGGCACCACGATCCCCGACTACCCAAATCTGGCCGAGGCAATGGGCTGCGTTGGGCTCCGTGTCACCCACGCCGACCAGATCGACGTCACGATCGAAAAATCCCTGAGCGTCAACGACCGTCCTGTCGTCGTCGAGGTAGTTACCGATCCAGAAGAAATGTGCTTCCCGATGATTCCAGCCGGCGGGTCCAATGATGACATCGCAATGGGCCCGGAGGATCTCTGATGCAGCACACCCTCTCGGTGACTGTCGAAGACAAACCCGGTGTCCTTGCCCGGGTCTCGGCGATGTTCTCCAACCGTGGCTTCAACATCCACTCCCTTGCGGTCGGGCCCACCAACGTGGAGGGGCGGTCACGAATCACCCTGGTCGTGGATGCTCCGGAATTGGAGCAACTCAAGAAACAGCTTCACAAGCTGGTCAATGTCATCAAGGTCCAAGAGCTGGAGCCTTCCGAAACGCTGGAGGCCGAGGTGATGCTCGTCCGCGTTTCGTGTGATCCGGCCAGCCGCGGCGAAGTGGGCGATACAGCAGGACTGTTTGCAGCCCGTATGATTGACCTCAGCCCAAAATCGATGACTCTCGAGATATCGGGCACACCCGACCACCTCGCCTCGTTCCTCGACCACGTTCGGCCATACGGGATCATCGAGCTGGTCAAGTCGGGTCGGGTGGCAATGAAGAAGAAGTCAGATGTCTCAACGTCCCTGATTGGAGGAGGCACTCGATGAGAGACGGCCTCCTCGTCCTTCGTTCACCAGATACGGGGCTCCTTCGACTCCCATAGCCGGGAAGCTCCAAACGAGCCGACCGGCGCCCCCATCCCGACTTGAACAACCGTGTAAGGAGACAACACCGTGACCGACAAAATAGTGATTTTCGATACCACCCTCAGAGACGGCGAACAGGCGCCCGGCATCGCCCTGAACCCCGACCAGAAGGTGGCGATCGCTCATCAGTTGGCCAGACTCGGTGTCGATGTGATCGAAGCCGGATTTCCGGTTTCGTCACCCGGCGACTTCGAAGCCGTGAAACGCATATCTCGAGAAGTGACTGGACCTGTGATCACGGCACTCGCCCGGACTGAGGCCGGGGATATCGACCGGGCCTGGGAGGCGATCAAGTACGCGGACATGTCGAGGATCCATGTTTTCATCGCCACTTCACCTATCCATATGGAGCACAAGCTCAGGATGAGCGAGGAAGAGGTCATGGCGGCGGTGAGAACCGGTGTTGCACGGGCGCGGGATTACACCGACGACGTCGAGTACTCACCCGAGGACGCCACCCGCTCCGACCCAGACTTTGTCATCGCCGTGTGTCAAACCGCTGTCGAGGTTGGTGCCACGACAATCAACATCCCCGACACTGTCGGTTTTGCCACCCCATCCGAATATGCCTCGACGATCTCGCGGGTGATGACAGAAGTGAAAGGTGAGCGGGAAGATGTTGTCATATCGACCCATTGCCACAACGACCTGGGCCTTGCCGTTGCCAACTCCCTGGCCGCGGTTGGTGCAGGTGCCCGACAGGTCGAGGGGGCAATAAACGGGATCGGAGAACGGGCGGGCAACACCTCGACAGAGGAGATTGTGATGGCCCTGACGGTCAGAAAGGACGCGTATGGTGTTGAGGTCGGCGTCACCACCGAGGAAATCGTCGAAACCTCCCGAATGGTCGCCGAGAAGACCGGCTATCCGGTCCAGTACAACAAGGCCGTTGTCGGTAGGAACGCTTTCGCCCACGAGTCGGGTATCCACCAGCACGGTGTCCTGCGCAAGAGGGAGACCTACGAGATCATGGACCCTGTTTCAGTCGGTTTCTCCGGATCCTCGATCGTGATGGGGAAGCACTCTGGAAGGGCCGCCTTCAAACACATCCTCCATGGCATGGGCATCGAGTTGAGCCCAAGCCCCTTCGAACAGGCATTCAGACGAATGAAGCGTGTGGCGGACCAGACCGGCGAAGTGTCCGAAGCCCAGATGCAAGCCATAGTCGACGAAGTCGTGACGGGAACCGAGATCCTGCAAGGAGTGACCGAGTCCTTCCAATGACCGCACACCGCATTGCTGTGGTGCCCGGCGACGGGACCGGGCCCGAAGTGATCTCCGAGGCGGTCAAGGTCCTTGAAGCGGCTGCCAACGCCTTCGGTTTCGAGTTCGATGCCACGGCTTACGACCTTGGAGGCGAGAGGTACATCCGCACCGGAGAAACCCTCACCGGTCCCGATCTCGACGGATTCAAACAGTCAGACGCCATTCTGTTCGGAGCCGTTGGACACCCCGATGTGCCGCCAGGCATCCTGGAACAGGACATCATCATCCGTATACGACGGGAGCTAGATCAGTACATCAATCTGCGCCCTATCAAGCTTCATTCTGGAGTCAGAAGTCCCCTCGCAGATGTGAGGCCCCAGGATGTCGACTTTGTCGTTGTCAGAGAGAACAGCGAGGGGCTCTACGCAGGCAAAGGCAGTTTCACAGCCAAGGGCTCACCCTTCGAGGTGGCTGTTCAGGAGTCGGTCAACACCCACTTCGCCGTCGAGCGATGTGTCCGATTTGCGTTCGAGCTTGCCGCCAACCGTCCACGGCGACACCTCACTTTGTGCGGAAAGACCAACATCATGACCTACTCGTGGGACCTATGGGCAAGAGTCTTCAGCGACGTCGCGGCCGACTATCCCGACGTCGACACCGATTACACACACGTCGACGCGACCTGTTTGTGGATGGTCGAAGATCCGGGGCGATTCGACGTCATCGTCACCGACAACATGTTCGGAGACATCATCACCGATCTCGGCGCAGCAATACAAGGTGGCTTGGGCATCGCTGCGGGAGCGAACATGAACCCTGAAGGTGTCTCTATGTTCGAACCTATTGGTGGAACGGCCCCTGGATTTGAAGGGACCGGGCAAATCAATCCCCTCGCAGCCATTGGATCTGTGGCGATGATGCTCACCGTGCTCGGCGAGATAGATGCCGGCGATGCTGTTGAGGATGCCGTCGCCAAGATCGCAGGATCACTCCCCTCTCTTCAGGCCGGTCAGATGGGGACATCGACGTCGGATGTCGGAAATCGTGTAGCCGAAATCGTTTCGGCCGGTCAATCTGCTGAGATGCCCTTATGACCGGCAAGACGCTGTTCGAGAAAATCTGGGAAACGCACATCGTTGACAGCCCCCTACAGGAAGCCGCCAGACGTGATGCCCTCACAGAGAGCGGCGAATTGGGTGATGACAACGTGGCAGGTGAGCGACAGGACTTGTTGTACATCGACCTTCACCTCATCCATGAAGTGACATCGCCACAAGCCTTCGAGGGTCTGCGCCGTGCAGGACGACCGCTGAGGAGGCCCGACCTCACGCTCGCCACGGTCGACCACAACGTGCCGACCATCGGGCGAGACCAGCCCAACCCCGACCCGCTGTCAGCGAAGCAAATCGATGTGATGCAACAAAATGCCGAGAAGTTCGGCGTCACCCTCTTCGACATTTTCGACGCCCGTCAGGGAATCGTGCACATCATCGGACCCGAACAGGGTTTCACCCAGCCAGGGATGACGATCGTGTGTGGCGACAGCCATACCTCGACACACGGTGCGTTCGGAGCGATTGCCTTTGGCATCGGGACGTCTGAGGTTGAACATGTGCTGGCGACCCAGACACTGCGGCAGACGCGGCCCAAGACAATGTCGGTCGAAGTCACTGGCGAACTTGGTCCTGGAGTGACGGCAAAGGATGTGATCCTCGCCATCATCAATGAGATTGGGGTCAGCGGGGGCAGGGGCCATGTGATCGAATACCGAGGCCAAGTCATTCGCAACTTCTCGATGGAGGAGCGAATGACGGTTTGCAACATGTCGATCGAAGCGGGAGCCCGTGCCGGGCTCATCGCTCCAGACGAGAAAACCTTTGAGTACATAAGGGGTCGCCCTCACGCGCCCAGCGAAGACAACTGGGAACGCTCTCTCGAACGATGGCGCCAACTCGCTACCGATGACGATGCCCTATTCGATCGAGAGACCTCAATGGATGGCTCCCAGATAAAACCATTCGTGACCTGGGGCACCAATCCGGCACAGAGCGTCACGGTCGACGGCCACATTCCCCATCCCCAAGACGTGGCGGTGGCAGAACGGGAAGCCACCGAGCGGGCACTGGCCTACATGGACCTCGCTCCGGGGACCCCGATCCGTGAGATTCCGATCGATCGGGTGTTTATCGGATCCTGCACCAATGGCCGGATCGAGGACATCCGTGCAGCCGCCGCTGTTGTCAAGGGCAAGCATGTGGCCCGGGGGGTCAACGCAATGGTGGTCCCGGGTTCCGGGCTGGTGAAACGTCAGGCTGAGGAGGAGGGACTGGCGGACATCTTCATCGCCGCCGGCTTCGAGTGGCGGGATGCCGGCTGCTCGATGTGCCTCGGTATGAACCCCGACATCCTGGCTCCGGGAGAGAGAAGCGCTTCAACCTCTAATAGGAACTTCGAGGGACGACAGGGCCCAGGGGGGCGCACCCATCTCGTCAGCCCCGAGATGGCGGCGGCGGCGGCCGTTGCGGGCCATTTCGTCGATGTGAGGGAGGTGATCACGTGAGGCAGTTCTCCGCCGTCAGCGGTCGAGCAGTCCCGATTGATCGTGAGAACGTCGACACCGATCAGATCATCCCGGCACGACATCTCAAGCGCATCGAGCGCGACGGCTACGGACCTTTCGCCTTCGAAGCGTGGCGTCGCGACCCTGAATTCGCCCTCAATGACAATACGTACGAGGGAGCTTCGATCATGTTGACCCGCTCCAATTTCGGTTCCGGGTCAAGCCGGGAACACGCCGTTTGGGCGCTTGACGGCCTGGGGATCGAGGCGCTGGTTGGCGTGAGTTTCGCGGATATCTTCAAGAACAACTGTTTTCAGAATGGCATGCTCACGGTCGAGCTTTCCGGGGAGGACATCGACCATCTGATGGATCTCGCCCGGAAGGATCCTCAGACCGAGATCGTGGTTGACCTGCCCACCCAGACGGTGGAGGTCGTGGGCACCGGTTGGAAACGAAGTTTCGAGATCGACCCCTTTCGCAAGTATCGCCTTCTTCGTGGTCTCGACGACATTTCGATGACTCTCGAGTACGTCTCCGACATCGAGGCCTACGAGCACCGAAGGGACAACGCTTCTTTTCCGAGTACCGCCCCCTCACAGCAGACGAACGTGCGGTGGAGACCTACCGCCTAGTGGTACTCGTCGTGATCGTCGAACGGTTCGGCCGTGTCTGACAGCTTCTCGGTTATCCAGCTGTCGATCTCGCCCCAAATGTCATAGAGCCAAGTTTCCTGTTCTTCTGGCGGTGGGATCCGCTCGGCCGGGAAATACCAAGCCTTGATCGCGACCTGTGTGCCCATGGGCATGCCACGCCAGATATCCCCGAATGACACCAGCGTCTCGAGTCCCGAATGGCCGATGAAGAACACGTCGGTCTTGCCCGGGGCTGCCGCCAGCGCCGTCATCACGCCCTTCGGCTTTGGAGGAAGAGTGTTCTTGAGACTCTCGGCCCGCTCCGCCAGATCGGGACGGCCTATTTCCCTTAGCTTCTGAATGGCTCGCAGGTGCCGTTTGATGGTGTAATTGCCCCCCTCAGGGAAGATCACAAACGCATCGTTCACATCCATGGAGGCGGTCATCGCCTCGATGGCCTCGATAACTGGATTGCCTGCCCTGCCAGTCGCCGGAACGAAGGCGGAAGGGAGCCGATTCAGCATTATGTCGATCGCCGGGTCCCACTGGAGAAACTCCTTGAGGACGATACGCGGCTGACGGCCAAACCGGTTGTACAGCCCGTCCATGACAAGAAGAGAGTCCCCTGGGCCGGCATGTCGGGACAGGATCAGGATCGGCCGACTTCGTCCCTCGCCAGCGGTCCTCGGGATTTCTCCCTCGGGAACCGTCTTCACCTTGAAGGTGAACTTCGCCGACGCTACGACCCGGCGAAGCATCCAGCCAAACAACCGATAGTGGGCCTTCTGGAATCCGGGCGATCGGATCCTCCACCCGAACCCGGAGACGATCCAGAGCAAGAACAACCCGACGACCGCGACCACATCGACCACCAGGTAGAGGAAAAGGAACCAGATGATGCGAAGCGGCCGCCACTTGCCGGGCACATATCGCGACAGGAAGGCAACCACGACCAGGACGACCGGTAGCGACAGCGCCACTACAGCCATTCCAACCACGAAGCCAGGATCGATCAAAAGACGCCGAACCCACCGGGAAGGGGGTCTCATGACAGCCCATTCTCCTTCAGATAGGTGCCGCTGACCGTGTAGGCACCGTCAATCAGATCGGACGTGTCTCCCGTATCCCTCCAACGCAGTTGACGCCGATCATCGAATTCGACTGGGTTTCCCGATGGCAAGACGTGTACAGCGACATCTGGGGGAAGATTCTCCATGGCTGTGGCATATCTGTTGCGTCTGGCAATCTCGAAAGAAATCAACGCCGCCTCGTACAGCCTCCGGGGGGGTCGAAGGGGTGCCTCGAGACGACCGACCTGAAGCACGTAGATCACCGAGGCGCCTTGGTCGACGGCTCGTGTCAGGGGCACCGAGTTGACCAGTCCGCCGTCATAGAAGTGCTCCCCCTCGATCTCGACCGGAGGGAAGAGCACCGGAACTGCCGACGAGGCGAGAAGCGCCGGAATCAGGGAGCCCTTGGTGAACCAGTGCTCGGCGGCTCTCTCGATCGAAGCCGCAACACACTGGAAAGGAACCTGTAGATCTTCTATGCGCTTGTCCATCCCGTGGATGTGTTCGAGAGCAAGTTGCAGGCCCGCGGACCGGTGGATGGCCGGCTGAAGGGTGGTCACGTTCTTCATCCTGCTGAGCAGGCTGGTTTGGAAAAGACCGGCGCCGGTCAATTCCTCCCAGAAGTCGGTCAACCTCTGTACTCCGGCGGGGCCTGGATCATCGGCGATCACCGAGCCGTTGAAGGCGCCAATCGAGGTCCCAAGAATGATGTCCGGTTGAATGCCTGCTTCGTCGAGGGCTCGGAGCATGCCGACCTCGACGGCACCCCAGCGTCCCCCGCCGCCGAGGACATAGGCCGTATTGATGGCTCCGCTCACGAATCGTCCTCTTCGATGTACCACTCGGTGAAGTCGTAACAACGGCCGTCGTCACGAAACCTGATGACGAAGAGGTTGCGATAGCTGATCGGGGGCTCGAGATAGCGAGTCTGCCCGGTGATGATGGCGACCTCTGCGGAATCTATGAGCGGCTGCCACTCGAAGTCCCAGTTGTCCTCGTCGTCGTCTGTCTCCTGCCAGCGGGCAATGATCTCAGAGATGCCGTCCCACTCACCCGCCGCCGTCTGCGGGTCATAGACCGCATCATCTGTGAAGAGGGCAGCAATGTGCTCTGACTCGTTGGTACTCCATGCCAGGACGTATGCATCCATCCAGGCGTCAAGACGCTCGCTCATGGCGCAGCAAGTTAGCCGGGTGACATCACGTTGCCGGATGACAGGTCCGTTAGCTGCCGGGCACTTTTGGCGTGGGAGCTATCCCCAAGGCTCCCATCAGATCCTCAAACTCATCAAAGTGGAGTGACTGGGGCCCATCACTGAGCGCCGTGTCGGGATCCGGGTGGATCTCGACCATTATTCCGTGAGCGCCGATCGCCTCCGCGGCCAACGCCAAGGGCGGCACGAGATAACGGCTTCCTGCGGCGTGTGAAGGATCGACGACCACCGGCAGGTGGGTCCGGCTTTTCAGCACCGGGACTGCGCTGAGATCAAGGGTGTTCCTGGTCGATCTCTCGAAGGTTCTGATCCCTCGTTCGCAGAGGATCACCTGTTGATTCCCCTCGGCCAGGATGTACTCGGCCGCCTGGAGCAATTCGTCCAACGAAGAGCTCATCCCCCGCTTGAGCAGCACCGGTCGATGGGTTCTCCCCACCGCCGCCAGGAGTGAGAAATTTTGCATATTCCTGGTGCCGATCTGAAGAATGTCTGCTTTCTTGGCAACATGATTGACATCCTCAGGCGAAAGAACCTCGGTGACCACTGGCAGACCAAAGGTCTTCCCCGCTTCGGCGAGCATGTCGAGACCCTCAAAACCGAGTCCCTGGAACGAGTAGGGAGAAGTCCTCGGTTTGAAGCACCCACCGCGCAGAACGGAGCCCCCGGCATCACGCACCGTCCTCGCAGTCGCGACAATCTGGTCCCAAGACTCAACTGCGCATGGGCCAGCGATCATCACCAAATCGTCGCCACCGAATCTTGCCCCGCCAACCTCGACGACTGTGCTGGACGACTTGTGACCTCGGCTCCCCAACCTGTATCCCTTGGGGTCTTCGGTGGCCGGTGACATCTCCACGAGAGCCTCTCTGAGTTTGGGGTGCGCGGACTTCGGTGTCCGAACCGTGGGTTTTTGCCGTAGGTCCCGCGACGGGTAGCTGCCAAGGACTTTCAAGAACCTCACTTCTCTCATCAGGGTGTCGAGGACCGCGTCAACAGCTTTCTCGCTCACAGCCCCTTCGAAGTCGACATAGAACAATTCCTCTCTGGGATTGTGTGGGATGGGACGCGACTCCAGCTTGACGAGGTTTATGTCTCCCTCGCTGAATATTGCAAGGGCGTCCATGAGAGCACCGGGGTGGTTGCCAACGGCCATGACGATCGAGGTCTTGGCCGGAACCCCCTCGGGGATGTCGATCGGATGGCTGGCGGCCACCACGAAACGGGTGTAGTTCTCGTCGCGATTGGCGATCCCGGACTTGAGCACCTGCAGATCAAACAGCCGGGCCGCCTCTTCAGACGCGATCGCGCCAACCGAAGGGTCATTGAGATTCTTGATCCATTTTCCGGACAGTGCGGTGTCACTGAAATAAACGACCTCGCAGTCCTCGAGCGTCGTCAGAAACTCAGAGCACTGGGCGATCGCTTGCGGGTGACAGTAGATCTTCCGCATGTCGGCAATCGAGGCGCCTTCCAGGCCGAGCAGACAGTGGCGAACCTTGAACTTGATGTCGCCTGTCAGGTGTAGCCCACTTTCGAGAAGAAGGTCGTATACCTCCGCGATGGCTCCCGATGTGGTGTTCTCGATGGGAAGTACCGTCGCATCGGCTCTTCCGGCGCGCACGTTCTCGATCGCTTCGGAGAAGGTACGGGACGTCACAACCGATACTTCGGTGCCCTTCGCACCAAAGTACTGCTGGCTTGCCAGATAGCTATATGAGCCCTTGATGCCCTGAATCGCCACAGTGACGACCGTCGTATCGGTGGCACCGCGCCCAAGGGCCTCCTGCTGAACACGGACCGAGTCGTCGACGATTGCTCGCCAGACCTGGATTATCAGGCCCGAGTCGAGATCATGATCCTGGCCGGATGCGACTCGTTTCGCGATCAGTTCTTCTTCGCGGTTCTCATCCCTGGAGGGCTGGTCAGCCCGGCCCTTCTCATGGGCTATCCGAAGGCTGAGTCCTTTTCGCTCAGCGAGCAGATTCACGATTTCATCGTCGACGTGGTCAATGTCGGTTCTTATTTGATCTATATCGAGTGGGTTCTGTGGTTCATTCATGGGTGCCTCAAAACGAAGATTTAAGGGGGTAGGAATACGAACAGCGAAGGTGAGGTAGGCGGCGCTAAGCGCCGAAATAGACGAACCCGGGGAAGCGACCGAGGCTATCGCCGGAGGGCACGGTGAGGCGGTTCGTCTGCATGTAGACCGGGATGCTCGCCAGGCCATCCCGAAATGTCAAGATAAAATCAGCGAATGCTTCGACTCGCCCCGGAATCATCCTCATCATCGCCCGGTTCATTTGGATTCTCCAGGGCTTCGACGTGGCGTTTGCCCCCCAGAGCTTCGTGACCGGGAGTTCGATCTTCGATCACAGACGTGCATTGAGCCCGGGGGGCATTTGCGTGACGGTCGGAGGTTCCACGGCCGCGATTCTCCAAACTGTGTTCTTAGGGCCATTGGTTTCGATGATCGGGAGTAAGAAAACGGGCATTCTGATGCACAAACCAAACCAGAAGGATCTGGTTTATCTGAACGAACTCTTGGAGACCGGCAAAGTGGTGCCTGTCATCGACCGGCGCTATCCACTGAGTGAGGTTGCTCGAGCCCTCCGGCGCTTCGCGGAAGGACACGTCAAAGGAAAAGTTGTCATCACTGCGTGAAGCGCACGCCATCGCTCACATCAGGTGATGTCGGTACGCAACGGTTCGACCAACATCCGCACAGCACGGCTGCCGGCTCAAGGGGTCATGGCAACACTTCGGCGATTTCCGATGGTGACATCCAGTCGAGGGTTTTTCGAGCATGTTGGTCGCCACGGGTTGGGTAAAAGTCGAGCTGGCTGACGGGTGACTCACTCGCCGGTCAGGGGCTGATGCCCCCCAAGGTGGTCGTAGTTCTCATGAGCCTGCCATCTCGGGTGAACTCGATCTCCGCGGACGATCCAGGTCTGTGACTCACAACCGCTGCGAATAACTGGCCAGGATCAAGGATCGTCTCTCCATTGATGGCCACGATGCGATCGCCCACCTGCAGATCTGCTTCCTCAGCAGCGGAACCTGCCAGGACTTCTCGGACGATGGCACCTCCGTTGCCTGACGTGTCCGGGATGGCGGCCACGCCGAGGGTTGCGAGTTGGACGTCCCCGCCAGCAACGATCTGGTCGGCAACGACGATCGCTACGTTGATGGCTACAGCAAACCCGATCCCGTCGTTGCCACCACCCTCAGTGAAGATGATGTCGTTGATTCCTATGACTATGCCCGCAGCGTTGATCAGCGGCCCACCGGAGTTTCCCGGGTTTATGGCCGCATCGGTCTGGACCATTGGCACGCCGTTGATATTCCGTCCGGTGGCACTGATGATCCCTGCAGTAACGGTCTGGTTGAGCCCGAACGGACTTCCGAGAGCGATGGCTGTTTCTCCGACATCCGCGCCGGTCCCATATCCCAGCGCTGCAACTGGTAGGTCAGCTCCCGAAATCGCCACAACTGCGATATCGGTGGCTGTGTGGGCACCGAGGACGCGGCCTTCGAGCAGTCGTCCATCAGCAAGTCTGACTTTCACCTCGCTGACACCATTCACCACATGCGCCGCCGTGAGGATCAGGCCCTCCGAGTCGTAGATAACACCAGATCCGAGACCAACATCGGACTCCAATTGGACCACCGCAGGAGAAACCAGCGCCGCAGCAGTAGCGATATCAGAAGGCCCGGCAGAGGTCAGAGACACAGGCTCGGTGACAACATCACCACCGGGCAGGTATCCGGCAAGAGCAACCCCGAACAGGACACCCACCGCAAGAAGGAATGCCCCGACCATCAAGCGGAGGCCTTCCCATCGTCGCAGATGCCGATGCCCCGACGAAAAGAGCAATCTGTGAGGCCGCTGCACCGAGTTCGACGAGTGGAGGCCTTCGCGATCAGTGGTCATACTCATACGCTCTCCAACGGTTCGAGACAGGCCCTCCATCGCCAACTGTCGGTCGTTTGACAGTTTTCTCATGTAGTAAATTTCGGGTTCAGAATCGCCTGATCAGACGACGCCTGCCGACCCCAGGTCATTTCACAAGACCAGCAGGTCGAGTGAGTCTTTTTGGCAACTTTCGACAGAAGACCGCGGACTCAGGGCGGTACGTATTCCCGACTGCCTTTCAGGATCGAGACAAGAACTCTCCTGTCGGATTGTGATCGCTTTGTGGAGGCTGTTCGACCATCCTCTCGACTCCGGTCGGCGGCTCCGCCCCCAACGGTACGCTGTTTCACCACGGTGGCCAACGGATGCGTCTGCCGGTTCGAGACCGATGTGGTTTAGCTGAATATTCCGGAAAACCCCCTCATGTCAACCCAATGGATAACTCACAAGTTCGGCGGCACCAGCCTTGCTGACGCTGATTCCTTCGGCGCCGTCCGTGACATCCTTCTGGCACCCACCGATTTCCGACAGGCCGTCGTCGTCTCGGCGGCGGCGGGTGTGACGGATGACCTGATCGATATGGTCGGGATGGCCAGCAACCGTGACACGGGGTACGAGGACAAGGCCAAGCGCATGCGCGAGAAGCAGGCAGCCCTCATTGGCCAATTGGTGCCTGGTGACGTAGGTAAAGCGCTCCTGGCACAGGTGGATGACGAGATTGACGAGATCCGCGGTCTTCTCAAGACATCCTGGGTGATGCGCACCTCCACCAGCACCACCGACGCCGTTGCAGGGTACGGGGAATTGTGGTCGGCGAGGCTGCTCGCTGCATTCCTGGCCGACTCCGGACTGGACGTGGCGTGGATGGACGCACGCGAGGTTCTAGTCGTCAACCCCGCGGAACTGGCGTCGGCTGTGGATTGGGAGACCTCCCGGGCCAATCTGGACCAGTGGCTGTCGGACTGCCACACCGACACACTGGTCATCACAGGATTCGTCGCGTCGGATTCGCAAGGATCGCCCACAACCCTTGGTCGCGATGGGAGCGACTACTCGGCATCGATCTTCGCCGCCCTTCTGTCGTCAGTGGAGATATCGATCTGGACTGATGTCGACGGTGTTCTCAGCGCCGACCCTCGACTCGTGCCAGACGCAAAGGTCCTGGAAGAGCTGTCGTACGACGAGGCAATGGAGCTTGCCTACTTCGGGGCGAAGGTCCTCCATCCCGCCGCAATGACACCGGCGATCAGGGACGAGATCCCGATCTACATTCGGAACACGTTCAACCCGTCTGCCCCTGGAACGCGCATTCATCTTCAGTCGAGGACGGATTCTCCGGTCAAGGGGTTTGCCTCCATCGGTGCGATCGCCCTCCTCAATCTGGAGGGAAGCGCGATGGTCGGTGTCCCCGGCATCAGTGAGCGTCTGTTCGGTGCGCTTCGCCAGGCCGGCGTCTCGGTGGTGATGATCTCCCAGGGGAGCTCGGAGCACTCGATCTGCTTCGCTATCCCCGAAAACCAGGCCCACCTGGCCAGCTCGACAATCGAATCGGTCTTCGAGACGGAGCAAAAGCAGGGAATCCAGACCCTGGAAGTCACCGATCACTGCACGATTCTTGCCGTCGTCGGTGACACCATGTCGGGCACGCCGGGTGTCGCCGCCAATTTGTTTGGCGCGCTTGCCAGAGCCGGTGTCAACGTAAAGGCCATCGCCCAGGGCGCCTCAGAGCGGAACATCTCCGTCGTCATCGACGAGGCGGACGCCGCCAAGGCTCTACGAGCGGCGCACGCCGGGTTCTATCTCTCCAAGCAAACACTTTCTATCGGTCTGGTTGGGCCGGGACACGTCGGGTCGACCTTTCTCGATCAGTTGGCACGAAGGCGCGATTGGCTTCGCGAGGAATTCGGGGTCGACCTCCGCGTACGAGCGATCTGCACCACCAAGAAGATGATTGTGGACGAAGCCGCAATCGAGCTCCCCCGCTGGCGAGAGCGTCTGGCCGAGGAAGGAGAACCTGCCGATCTCGATGGGCTGCCCGGGTACGTCCACACCGAATCGGTGCCCCATGCGGTGATCATCGATTGCACCGCAAGCGAAGACGTCGGATCACGGTATCTGGACTGGCTCTCCTCGGGGATTCACGTCATAACCCCCAACAAGAGGGCCAATACCGGAACACTCGACTACTACCGCTCGTTGCGAGAGCAGGGGCGGCGGGCCGACGCTCATTACCTCTACGAGACCACCGTGGGTGCCGCACTCCCGATCCTGCAGACCCTTCGGGATTTGGTGCAAACCGGTGACGAGATCCAGGGCATAGAGGGCATCCTCTCCGGCACGCTGTCGTATCTCTTCAACAACTTTGACGGGACCAAGCCTTTCTCCCGGATTGTTCGTGAAGCGTGGGAGAAGGGGTATACCGAGCCAGATCCCAGGGATGATCTATCCGGGATGGACGTTGGCCGCAAAGTGGTCATCCTCGCCCGCGAGATCGGAATGGATTTGAGTCTGTCCGATCTGGAGATAGGTGGGCTGGTGCCCGAGGGGCTGGAGGTGGGCTCGGTGAATGAGTTTCTCGATCGGCTCGGCGACCACGACGACGAGATGCTCGACCTTGTCGAGAAAGCCAGATCACGAGGAGAGGTGCTCCGATTCGTCGGCTCGATCACTCCCGAGAAGGGTTGCTCGGTTGCCCTGCGCTCCTATTCGGCCGACCACCCATTTGCCCGGATTCAGCTCACCGACAACATCGTCCAATTCCGGACCCGGCGCTACAAGGACAACCCGCTGGTGGTGCAGGGCCCAGGTGCAGGCCCAGAAGTGACCGCCGGAGGGGTATTCGCCGACCTGCTCCGCTTGGCTTCGTACCTCGGAGCGACCCTCTAGGTCACACCGTCCACGGTGACGAAATCGACTTGGGATGTTCTCGTGATCACGCCTCGACGCTGTGACGAAGCAACCCGACAACCAACCCGTCAGACAATGCGTTCCATGAGGCTTCGATGATGTTCTCATGGACGCCGATAGTCCCCCACGATGAGACACGGTTCGCAGTCTCGATGAGCACGCGGACTCTCGCCGAGGTCCCGTCCTGGCTGTCGAGCACCCTGACCCGGTAGTCGGTTAGTCGCAGATCATCGACTTCGGGATACCGATCCCTGAGGGCGGCACGCAGGGCCTGGTCGAGGGCATGGACAGGGCCCACCCCTTCACCAACAGTCACTCGCCGTGAGCCATCCACGACAAGCTTGAGCGTCGCCTCCGACACGATGCCCTCATCAGACCGAAAGTCCGACTGGACACGAAACGCTTCCAAATCGAAGTAAGGGTTCGACCATCCCCCAAGATCACGGACCAATAGTTCGAACGAGCCGTCGGCCGCCTCGAACTGATAGCCGTCGTGCTCCAGCTCCTTCACCCTGTCTACGATCGCCGCCGCCTCTGCTGCGTCTACCTCGAGACCCATCTCCTCCACCTTGGCCAACACTGATGCCTTCCCGCCGAGCTCGCTGACCACCATCCGAGTCTTGTTTCCCACCTGATCAGGTTTCTCGTGTTCATAGGCGTCGGAGCGTCGAGCGAGAGCGGAAGTATGGAGACCCGCCTTATGGGTAAAAGCCGAAACCCCGACATAGGGACGGTGCGGATCTAGAGAGATATTGACGATTTCGGCAATGTGGTGAGAGATGGGGGTGAGAAGACCGAGATCACCCTCGATCGGCCGGAGGCCCTTCTTGAGCTGCAAGTCCGGGATCAGAGTGGAGAGATCGGCATTTCCAGTGCGCTCGCCGTATCCGTTGATGCAACCCTGGACCTGGGTTACCCCGGCCTCGACAGCGGCGATCGAGGCAGCGACGGCAGTACCCACATCATTGTGATAGTGGACACCGAGGTCGGCCTCGGCAAACGCACTTTGAACCTCCCCAATGACATCAACGGTCGCCGTGGGCAATGTGCCCCCGTTTGTGTCGCACAGGACGAGACGCTCCGCACCTGCTTCATGAGCCGCCCGGAGCACATCGAGAGCGAACCCAGGATTGGCCTGGTATCCGTTGAAGAAGTGCTCGGCGTCGAAAAAGACCCGACGCCCGTGTCCCTTGAGGAACTCGATCGACTCGCCCACCATTCGCACACCCTCATCAAGATCGATTCGCAGGACTTCGGACACGTGGTAGTCCCAGGTTTTACCGACGATGCAGACAAATTCGGTTTCGGCATCAAGCAATGCTCGCAGCTGATCGTCCGAGTCGACGTCGCCTTTGGGTCTCCGGGTTGAGCCAAAGGCGGTCAATGTGGCCGTGGTCAGATCCAGTTCGGTCTTGGCACGCTCAAAGAACCTCGTGTCCTTCTGATTCGCTCCCGGCCATCCCCCCTCGATGAAGGCGACGCCGAGATCATCCAGCAGTCCAGCGATCCTCAGCTTGTCGTTGACCGTGAGACTGATCCCCTCCTGTTGGGACCCGTCCCGGAGTGTCGTGTCGTAGATCTCGAGTGTCATTTCGCCTCCAAGCGATACAACAGAAAAACCCCCTGCGGTGGCAGAGGATTGGGCGCAGGCCGGTCGAGGGCTGCGCCTATTCGATGATGATGATGGTGGTAGCGGTTTGAGCCATCAGACCAGAAGTATGACGAGGTGACAGGCAGTGGTCAAGACCATGATGACCGACGGTTCATCCCCAATGAACCTCGGATCGCCGGTGGAGCAACCCGCGACGTGGTAACTCGCGATCGGCGTAGCCGTTGTAACGGATTCACAGTCTGGTGAGATGGGGAAACCCCCCAGTCTGCTGCTGGGGGTTTCTGATCGCTTAGGCAGTTTTGGGTCATGCCGGGGACTGTGATCTGCCGCCGGAGGGACAGTGGGCTACACGGGGAATCGTGAATCTTTTCATCTCGCTCTCCTTTCTCATAGACCCGGCCACCGAATCGAACATGGGCCGGGATGATTTCAGATGGGTTATCCATGGCGGTTAGAAGACGCCAATACGGACTTTCTGGCGGCGTGGGAGTCGACGATCTTTTTCTCCACTGCGTCGAGGGTGACCAGGGGAATGCAGTAGGTGACGTAACGTCGTCGCAGCAGGATGATCGGTATCGACACCACCTCGCAGCCTCCGTATCCAATCCGCCACTGGAGGATGAACGAGACTCCAATGTAGAAACCCATGGCAAGGACCAGCGCCTCGGGGAGTTCGAAGCCCGTCGCCGGAGCAACCAGGATGGGCCACCAGCCGACTGTGAATGCCGGACCGACGAAGATGGCAGTGTTGACCCAGGGTTTGGCGGAAGCGAAGAAACGCTCACCAAAAGCCCAATAGACGAACACGTAGGCGGCGGTGATACCAACCAGATACAGCACGGCTTGCGAGTAGAACTTGCCCGAGGAGAGCAAATCCGACCGGGTAGCGACGTCGAAGACGATCGGTGTCAGGAGCAACAACCCCCATGCCAAACGAGACCACCTACCGAATACACCAACGTCAAGACCGAGGGTGCCAAACCTGGACCGACTTGCTTGTTCTGTCATCACGAATCCTTTCATCCGATTTCATGTCGTCGCCACCGCGACCATTGACACATCTCAATTGTGTCCCGGCGTCCGGTATCAGTCATCCACCTGACCATTGGTTTCTCAGAACTGGTCGGTGGACTGTTGGATCAACCGAACGGTTGACCCGCCGAGGCTCCCCACCGACGACCAACCCGCCCGTAACGGCTGTGGTCAGCGTTCAGCCGCTTGATACCGGCTGACCACGTGTTGGGCCGGCCTGGAGTGCGAGACCTGCGATGGCCACCCAAAGACAGAAGAAGATGGATCGGACCACCATCGGTTGTGCCACCGAACCCGAAATAAAGGATCTGCGCGGCGGCAAACCAAGAAATGAAGAAGGCTGGTCCACCCATAAGGCCAGTTCCGACCGTGACATGAGACCGAACCTAGTTCCACCTCCATGAGAGGATTTTCCGCTGATGACGGCACAAACGGACGGCTTGACATTCCGGTAATGGCGGGGCCGGGTGGTGGTCTGGCGTCGGGGGACTAGTCATTGTGGGTTGGCCGGGTATGACCATTTAGTTTTTGGGGAATGTGGTCGATGTCTATTCTGAATGTGCAGATATGCCGTTTCCGTGCCTGGTCAGGTCGGCCGCATTTCGCATGGTCGACCCTTCCCCCATTCTTTGTCGCGCTCCCGGTCTGATTTACTGATGATTGGCTCGCTGGACCGATTGGTGTCTGCTCGGTGGTCGGGGTATTTGGGATGACATTGGGTCACAGTTTCGAGTCAGTTTTGGAAGCGGCCAAGCTTGGTGCTGATTGGGCTTGGGCTGTCCTTTACGGTGACATCGCGGGTCCGGTGATGGGGTTCTTCAGGAGTCGTGGTGTGGCTGATCCCGAGGAAGCTGCTGGGGATGTGTTCTTTGAGCTGGCTCGAGAGCTGGTGGATTTCGAGGGGAACGAGGAGTCGTTCCGCACCTTCGTGTTTGTCATTGCGTACGGGCGCCATCTGACTGAGAACCGCTACTCGAATCGACGGTTGCGGACTGTTCTTGCCGATCAGGTTCTCGACCGTCTGCAGAGCAGTTCTGAGGTGATGGGCGCTGTCCCCGTACTCGAGGTTCGGGACGAAGTCCGACGGGCGTTTGAGATACTTACGCCCGAGCAGCGTGATGTCCTTTCGTTACGGATTGTTGCTGGGTTGTCTGTTGATCAGGTTGCGGAAGTGTTGAACCGCGGTGTGAAGACGGTCAAGAACCTGCAAAGGCGGGGGATGGCGCGAGTTCACGCTCAGATCCCGAGTGAGGCTGCTCCGGCATGAGATCCGAAACCGCACTCCATAAGGGCATGTGGAGCGAACTCATCGACCGTGACCTCGACCTCCTCATCGACGGTATTCAATCGTTCAGCGACGATCTGGCACCTCTGGAGCCTTTCGTGAATTCACTGGGCAGCCTTGATGACACCGCACCCTCGGCTGAATTCCTCGAGCTTCACGCCGCCGAAGCAGCCGCCGCGGCACAAACCCCTCAGGCCGCCATCGCCGGCACCGGGCTTACAGCGCGTCGAAGACTGGCATTGAGCTTGAGCAGGCGTGTTACAGCAGGCGCAGCCAGTCTGATGATGATACTTGGGATGACTGGTGTCGCATGGGCCTCCGACTCGGCCGTTCCGGGTGACTGGAACTACGTGATAGACCGCGCCCTCGAAGTTATAGGAATCGGAGCCGGAGGGGCCGAGGAACGAATCCAGGAGCTCGCCCTCATCGCCGAATCCGGACACCCTCGCGGAGCCGAGCTCGCATCCCAGACCGGTCAGGACCCCACGACCGCGCCGAATAATCCTGTCGTCGTGCCAAATGATCAAGTTGTCGGCACGGAGAACGCGGCCGCCACCATTGCTGACATCACACCAGGAAGCCAACGTGCCAACGATGTCCGGGGGGCTGTGTCAACACTGGTCGCCTATCTGTCCAACACCGAAGCAGCCGATCGCCCAACCATCTCGGAGCTCGTCCAAAAGTTCAAGAAATCCCATGGGTCTTCAGGATCGAATCGGCCCGAGGTGAATCCAGGAGAAGAGCACCGGCCGGAACAGAGAGGCAGGCCGGCAGAACCCGGCAAACCTTAGGATCCCACAGACACTGGGAAGCCTTCCCCTACGTGAAAGACCCGTTCATCCGGCCGTGCTCGAAGATCGTTTCCAGGGCAACCAGCGTTCCCCAGGTGCTCGGATGTCAGATGCCGGCGGAGGCAGAGTGTTTGGCGCCAATCCGGTCGCCAGATGATGAATCGAAGAAGTGGAGTTTCGCGGTGTCCACGATCAGATCGATCGATTCGCCTCTCCTGACTCTTGCATCGGGGCTGACTCTGGCTACGAATTTGGAGGTGTCGCCCAGTGACGAGGCGGTCTGTCCGGTATCCGCCAACAACTCCTCGATATCTGGGGTGATGACAGGCGGTCGTTTCCCGGAGAAGTGAACGAAGGTTTCGGCGCCGAGCATCTCGGTCGCCTCCACCTCGGCACGAATGGTCCGCTTGTCGTCGGGACCGGCCATAACAGCCGCCTCCATGGAATGGGGACGGATACCGACCACCAACTCCTGACCCATGCGCTTCTCCACCCCGGGATGAGCGTCGAGAGAACGACTGTCGACCTTGATCTCGTATTCGCCAGCCTTCAACCAGACCTCCTGACCCCGACTCTCCAGCGTTCCGTACATGAGGTTCATCGCCGGGCTGCCGATAAAACCGGCCACGAAGAGGTTGACAGGATGGTCATACAGTTCGGTGGGCGGGCCCACCTGTTGGAGGTTGTACGGACGCGAAGCCGACACTGCACGCAACACGGCAACACGATCACCGAGGGTCATCGCCTCAACCTGATCGTGAGTGACGTACACGGTTGTGGTACCAAGCCGGGCGCTCAGCCTTTCCAGTTCCGCTCTCATCTGCACACGAAGCTTGGCGTCGAGGTTCGACAGCGGCTCGTCCATCAGAAACGCTGCCGGCTCCCGGACGATCGCCCGACCCATCGCCACCCGTTGCCGCTGACCACCCGACAACGCCTTCGGCTTGCGCTCCAGAAATTCGGTGATCTCGAGGATATCG